>ERZ1034998.1652-NODE-1652-length-12907-cov-5.096716_pt1 | contig 12907 bp, 9 predicted proteins | sample MGYA00520621_ERZ1034998 | MGnify/ENA primary metagenome ERZ1034998 (study PRJEB33766, sample SAMN09781748) | gut metagenome | biome: gut microbiome | host: Homo sapiens | place: Madagascar | study: EMG produced TPA metagenomics assembly of the PRJNA485056 data...
CGCCAATCTCCGGGGCATCACCGCTCCATTATGTCTGCTACGCCCCGCTCACGCCAATCTCCGGGGTATTACTGCTTCAATATGCCTGCCATGCCCCCAGCAGCACCAACCATCAAATTATCACACTTCGTTGCCCGTCAAAACGTAGGGAAAATATAGAAAGATGAGTACAGAAAAAATAAGTACTAGAAAGATAAAAACATAAAAGGAAAAGCGCATAAAGGGATAATCACAAAAACGGATCTTGCATTAAGCAAGATCCGTCTCTCTTCTTCATTATTAAAATAATTCTCACTTAAATTTACCAGATCGGATAACAATATCACCTATATCGCCCGATACCGGCACTCCCTCAACCTACGCTGCCTGCAACCCCAATTGATACTGGTAACGCCATTTCTGTTTGGTGTACTGCAAATAAGATCTTGCATTCTTCCAGAGCGAAAAATCCTTGTTGTAGTTGAAGCAGGTATCATACTCGATGCCCTGGCGATTACACCAGCTATATATATCACGAAGTCCGATCTTCTTGACGGTGCGGATATTGCGCATAAAAATCTCGATTTTGGATACTTCATTCTCATTCTTTACATATAAACGAAAAATAGTGTTCGGACATTCGATCATGATCTGTCCTCTTTGGTTCTTCTCCATATGGCTCCCCCACAAGTTATACTCATATTATTATGCTACTATGGTACTATAACTTGTAGGAAAAATCTAGCCACTATTTCTAGTGGACAAAACACCTTCGCAATCAAAATGTGGGATGAAGCTCTCCTCCGCAACCTCGCGCTCCTGCGTAAAACCGTTCGTGATGCCAAGCTGTTCGGCGTAATGTACCAGATGTGCATACGCTTCCTCACTTACGCGCTTCGTCAGCTCCGGATAGTCCTTCACATGTGCAAGTGGAGTGTACTGACTCATCAGGCTGTAGTAGATCCGGTTGCCGTACTGCTCATACAGATATTTTAAAATATGTTTTGAATCGTAAAGCATCCCCGGAAGCAGAAGATGCCGCACAATCACACCAGCCGTCATAATCTGAATCTGTGTTTGCACTTTCGGCTCTGTACCGCGGTCAGTTCCACTCTGAATCTCCACGTTCAAGCCAGCGGCGCTTTGCCGCACCCCATCTGCCTTTTCCGATCCCACCTGCAGCTCCGGCACAAATCTCGCCTGCGGCTGCTGCCGCACCATCTCCGCAATCGCCGCTTTTGCAGCATTTGGATAATCCTTTGCGTGGGAATATTTCTCGGCGAGTGCGGCGGCCATGTACTTAAAATCCGGGAGATATACATCCACGATGCCCTCCAGGGATCGGATCGTGTCTACCGTCTCATAGCTGCCGGTATTGTAGACGATCGGGATGCGCAGTCCCTGCCGCCTCGCGGACTCCACCGCTGCAATGATATGCGGTGCGTAGTGTCCCGGCGTGACCAGATTGATGTTGTTCGCGTGCTGCTCCTGAAGTTCAAGAAAGATCTCCGCCAGCCGCTCCTTAGGGATCTCGATGCCTGCCTGTCCGGTCGCGATCTCCCGGTTCTGGCAAAAAACGCATTGCAGCGAGCAGCCGCAGAAAAAGACAGCTCCCGATCCGTTTGTGCCGGAAATACAAGGCTCCTCCCAGAAATGGAGTGCCGCCCGCGCCAGCCTGACGTTCGCGCTCTGCCCACATACTCCGCGCGCCCCCGCCGTCCGGTTCACGCCACATGCTCTCGGACAGAGCATACATGTATCATAAGTTTGCATTTTCATATTATTACCACCTTGCAATTTCGTGGAATATCCTTGCTTATCCCACCCGATAAGATTACAATATTCTTAGTAAAAATGAAAGTCTTTCACCGGAGGTTTTACAAATGAGAAAAAAGAAAAAGAGAAGTCGTTCCTCTGCTATCGGCAGAGCGATCGGCATAACACTTGGCATAATTCTCGGAATTGCCCTGCTCGTGTATCTCGGTATCGCTTTTCATTTCAAAAGCCATTACCTTCCTCACACGACGATCGGCAGCTCCGATTGCAGCAATCAGACACCGGAGTATTCCATCTCCCGCACCTCCATGATCGTGGAGAGCTATCTGCTCACCATCTACGACCGCAACGGCAACAAATTCCTGTTGAAGGGACCGGATTTTTCCTATTCCTATGTGCCAAACGGGGAGGAAGAACGCATCCTGGAGTCGCAGAACGCATTTGCATGGCCGGCAGCCCTGTGGAAGGAAACAAGCTACGAGCTGGACGCTTCGGTCTCCTACGATAAGGATCAACTGGCGGATGCCCTGCAAAAGCTCGACTGCTTTTCTTCCGAGGACTATATCACCGCACCGGAAAATGCGTCCCTTGTTCTCGGCGAGGACGGCTACGAGATCATCCCGGAGACCTACGGCAACACGCTGATCTTTGACAAGGTGCTATCCTTTATCACCGATGCCGTGGATCATCAGGTCACTTCCGTCACACTCTCGGATGATTTTTATGAGGTGCCGGAGATTTTGTCTACCGATCCTTCAATCACAGCGCTGACCGACCAGCTCGACACCTATATGCACTCGACCGTCACCTACGACATCGAGGGCGCAGATGAGAAGCTTACCTCCTCCGATATCTACCACATGCTTGAGATCAACGAGGACAATCAGGTCACTTTAAATGAAGATAGGATTACCCGCTATGTGCAGCACCTTGCAAGCACCTACAATACATACGCCGACCGGCGCAGCTTTGCGACCTCCATGGGCGATACCATCGAGATCGGCGGCGGCGATTACGGCTGGGTTATCAATAAGCCGGCAGAGGTAAAACAGTTACGCGAAGATCTCTCCGGCGGTGTTCCGGTCGAGCGCGCGCCGGTCTATGAGCAGACTGCAAAAGAACCAGGTCCCGATGACATCGGCAGCACCTACATCGAAGTGGATTACACCAACCAGCACCTATGGTACTACAAGGATGGTTCACTGGTTATTGACAGCGATTTTGTAAGTGGAAATATATCAAAGGGAAATGGTTCTCCTGACGGCGTATTCAAGATCGTATACAAGCAGAGGAATGCAACCTTAGTCGGTGAGACCTACGAATCTTCTGTTGATTACTTCCTGCCGTTTGCCTACAACGTTGGCTTCCATGATGCAAGCTGGCGCAACACCTTCGGCGGTGATATCTACAAGACGAAAGGTTCCCACGGCTGTATCAATCTTCCGCATGACGTTGCAGAAACGCTCTACAATGAGGTGGAGGTCGGCACTCCTGTCGTAGCCTTCTACCGCGAGGATATCCAGCTTACCTCCGACAATGCCCGCATCACCAACGCATATTCGTATATAGATCCGGCAACGCTCATCCCTCCGGAGGTCGAGGAACCCAAGGTGGAAGGTGCCGACAAGAGCGGTACTGCCGAGGATGCAGCGTCCACCGATGCCAACTGATCCATATTTTTAAAATGACTTTAAAGCCCTCAAGTACAATGTCTGACTGACAGACAGACACACATGAGGCGGTCTTCAAGAATCAACGCACAAAAAAGAGAGAAGTTGCCGTTTCTTCCGGTACTTCTCTCTTTCTCTTTTATGATGCTTCCGTTATTTTATCTCACTGACTGCGTCCCGCTTTGCGGTGGACACATACACGTCCTTGACCTTGATCTGCGGCACAACATATACATAGTAGGTCGCATTCTTCTCGATGCTGTTCTTGCCATATTTCGTGATCTGGAACGATGTCTTGTCGGTAACTGCGCACTTCTTATAGCCGTATGTCTTATACTTGGAAATGTAGACAACATAGCGGTCAGCGCCCTTTACCTTTGACCAGCCCGCCTTGATCGTATTTGCACTTCTGGAGAGCGTTACCTTCTGCGGTGCAGACATATAGGTCCAGTCTGACCACGCTCCGTAGACCTTCTCCCCTGCGACTATGATGTACGCGCGTACTCTCACCTTAAATACACTGGCATTCTTTAGCTTCTCGCTCTGGATTGCTACAGAGGAATAGCTGGTGGAGGAAGCTGTCTTGATCTTGGTGTTCTTATCCTTATATGCGGTATACACCTGATACTGATAGCCGTCCGCACATGTGATCTGGCTGGTGCCTGCGATCACCTTGCCAAGACTTGACCAGTATTTTTCTACGGTCGGCTTATCCGCCTTTCCCGGCTTTACCGGAATATTGTACTTCACCGCATAATTGGACTCATCGACTGCTACAAATCCGCTTGCACTCTTCTTGTAAGGAGTTACAAAAACATGATATTCCTTGTCTGCCTTTAGCTTGGTCAGCTTGATCGTGTTTTTCTTGACTGCCTTGTGGATCTGCTTTGCGCTGCCTGCGCAGTAATAATCCACATAGTAGCCGCTTGCGCCGGAAACCACATCCCACTGAACCGTAAAGCCGGTCTTGGCTACCTTCGTCTGGGTGATTGCTCTCGGCTTGGAGTTTGGTGCCGTCACGATCTCAAAGGCTGCGGAAGCGGTTCCGTACAGGCGTGCATCCTGATCCCCGGTAGCATTCTGGTTCTTGTAAAAAGGAATAATGCGCACATAATAGCTGGTGCCGCCCTTTAAGTCTGAAAATGTATACTCACCGTCTGTCACGGCAGCAACCTCGCTGAACTGTCCGGTTGCACTTCTGCTTAACTGTACGGAATAAGAAGCATTTGCATCCTTTAATGCATTGAATTTAATCTGTGCACCGTCCGCTGTCGCATCAATCTGTGAAAGACCGCTGATCGTTCCTGCCGGTCCTCCCGCAGTTGCGATTGTAAACACATCGGAGGCAGTTCCGTATACACGGTCATACTGTTCATTTAAGTAGTTCCAATTCTGATAGAACGGAACAACGCGGACATAGTAGGTTGTTCCAACCTTCAGATCCGAAAATGTATACTTACCCTCAGTGACTGCCGCACATTCTTCAAATCCGGTTGTAGCGTTCTGGCTCAACTGAACAGAATAATATGCCGCTACATCGTTAAGTGTTGTAAATGTAATCTGCGCACCGTTGGTCGTTGCCTGCGTCTGCGCAAATCCGGTGACCTTGCCCTGCGGTGTGCCGTTGTTTGATCCCGATATCATCAGGTTGCTCTTGCTGATCACCAGTGAGCTGTCATACGCTACATAGCCTGCATCACTCATGCGATATGGGGTAACATACGCGGTGTACTTCTTGGTAGCGATCACGCCATACAGATTGGCACTTGTTGAGCCGGAAGTTGTTCTGACCTTCTCGGAGGCGGTTCCGCCTGTCAGACAATAGTCCACGAAATATCCGTTGGCTCCGGAAACCGGGCTCCATGCTATGGTGATATAATTTGCACCGCTTCCCGTCTGCGTGATTGCTGCCGGTGCTGCCGCCGGTGCTGTTACAACAGACAGTACAGAGGATTCTGTTCCGTATATATTACTGCCGTTGGAATTCTTATAAAAAGGAACAACCTTGACATAGTAGGTGTTGCCCGCTGCAAGCCCTGACAGTGTTGTAAAGCTTGCGGAGGTCGTAGTCAGCGCGGTATAACCGGAATCAGCCTGTGTGCTCACGCGGATCTCATACTGTACCTGTGTGTCCAGCAACGTGTTGAACTGCAGATCCACACTGCTTGTTGTCGCTCCGGTCTGTTTTATTCCGTCAACGGTTCCGCTCGGTGCGTCTGCCGCATAAACGTTCTGCTTTGCTCCGCCCGCAAGGATGGCAAGCGAGAAAAACAGCGCCATAAGAAACATCATGATATATTGTTTTCTGGTTTTCATAGTAATAACTTTCATATTTTTGTCCCCTTTGCCCGATCTAGCAGATGTTCAAGTGTCTTCCGGATGGAAAATCGTTTGCATCGCCGGATGATTGCGATCACCAGGCGGATCAGCATAATTCCCGGAAAGATAAGAAGCAGGATCTCTGCGAATAAGAATGCGGTTGCCACATCCTCATACGCTCTCGCGCGGTTCTCCCAGTACGGATACATCAGTCCGTTCTTCTTCATGGATCTTGCGCCAAACTCCCGCAGCACTTCCCACCGGTGTTTGAGTGAGAACCGGGAAGAATTTTCGATCATCTCATAGGAGCTCTCATCCAGTCCTATCACAGCCTTTAGCTGGGTTGTTCCAAAGCCTTCTACCGGCGAATTGATCAAAAGCTCGTAGCTTTCGATTGTCAGCGAATCTCCCATCTGTTCCTTTAAGATCTTGTATGACACAAATACCGTCGGTGTATCTTCCTCTGCTGCCTTGGAAAACATGCCAGCCTTGCGGCGGACAACGCCTCGCACCGGATATGCCGCATTGCCGATCGTAATCTCCATCCCGGCAACGTCATACGAACCGAACAGCTTCCACGCAACATCCTCGTCAAGTATCACGCCATCCTCATTTAGATCATCGCCGTCAAAGTAGTTTCCGGACAACAGCTCCATCGGATGAAACAGGAAAAAGTCGCCGCCTACGCCTACAGCCCGTTCTGTCGTTGAGGTTCTTGAACTCTCTAAGGACACCTGACCGATGCTGCTGTATGCATCCACCAGATTTCTTCCTGCCTCTGTGTCATCAACACCGATTGCCGCATCGGAAAGCGCCTGATTCAGCTTATAGCGGATCGGAACGAGCATCTGCTCCGACATCCCGCTGTCACTCTTAAAGAAGCAGGATACCTGTGAGAAAGAACCGTCCCCCGTCCATCGCTTTGCAAGCTTCTGGCTCGTCAGCTGACCGGTGATCCTGTGCTCTGCCAGAGCAAGAATCAGGGTGCATAAGACGAAAAGGGCTGCCAGAATGGGGCTTATATACTTTTTTCTATCCAAGCTCCATTCCCCCTATTCTTCGGTTGCAAGTCTTACCATCTGATTTGCCTCTACCGGCTTCGTTGTTGTTGTGATCACATATTCACCGCCCGTAAGCGCACCGGTAACTGCCGAACGCGAATCATCGGAGGTAATTACCTCAACGTCCACACGTCTTGCATAGTAGCGGTTGCCAAGCGGTGTACTCTTTGCCTCAATGGTCAGGATGAACTTGCCGTTCTTATCCTCCTTGATGCTGCTTGTCGGAACGACAAAATCATAGCTTGCGCTCTGCTCGCCGATGGAAACGGTATAGTTATCACCGGCATTTACATCACCGGACAGCTCACATACCACGATGGTGTTGTCACGGTTGTTCGGATCGCGGTGCATACCGCTTACCTTCGCGGAAACATCATTGCCATAGTAATTGTACATGATCTCTGCATTGTCCCCGGTCTTGATACGCTTTGCCTGATTTGAGGTTACGGAGAACTGTAAGGTATATGCCTTATTCTGCGGCTGGATCGTCATGACCGTCTCCTGCGGAGCTGTGGTCTGTCCTGCCGTGTACATGATATCTACGATCGTTCCGCTGATCGGTGCGGTGATCTCTGCCGCACTCGCATTCTCTTTGAGCTTTGCGATCTTATCCTCAAGCTTGACAATGGACTCGTACTGTGTGCGGAGGCTTACCTCGGAAGAATACTTCTTGCTCAGATTGGTATAGTCATTGGTTGCCTGCTCCAGCTCGCGGTTTGCCGCCTCGATCTTGACTGCAAGCTCACTTGATGCCGTTGCATTGGAAGTAGAATTTTTGGCATCCTCAAGATCCTTCTGTGCCTGCGTTGCGATCGCATTCAGCTCATTGTAGGCAGTGGTCGCATCCAGATATGCCTCATACGCAGCCTGCATCTCATTTCTTGCATCCTCAAGCTCAGTTGCAGCCTGCTGGTTGCCGTCCATGTCACCGCCGGTTGAGCTGTCCCCGGAAGAAGCCGTCTTAAGCGCATCGTAGCGGTCTTTTGCTGCCTGGTATATGGTCTCCTTATTGGTCTTATCCACCTCGGCATCCGCAAGATCCTTCTGTGCCTGCGCATACGCCTTTGTCTCCTCCGATGTATCTACGGTCGAGTTGTCGAGGGAGGTCTTTTTCGCATTCAGTGCATTGACCGTATCCTGTGCGGAATCGATCAGCGCCTTTGCCGAAAGAAGTGTGTTCTGCTTATCGGTCAGCGAAACATCCGTCCCGTTCTCAATTGCCTTGCGCTCCTGTGGTGTGATCCCTGCGTCTAACACTGCAAGATCATAATCTCTCTGTGTGGAAAGCAGGGTGTCCTGTGCAGTCGTCAGCTCATCGCTTTCTGTCTCGGTAAGGGTAAACAACACCGTTCCCTGGTCAATCTCCTGCCCGGTCTTTACGTTGATGGTTGCAATCTTTCTGCTCTCATTGATGGAAACCGCGTATGCATCACCAGCAGTCGCTGTTCCGCTTCCACGAACCTTCGAGGTGATGGAGTCCCCTGAAATCATCTGTGTGCTTACCTCAACCAGCGACCGGTTCATGATCGTGTTTGAGAAAAACGTCAGAACCAGAAGAATTGCCAAAAATACGATTGCAATATTTTTTATTGTATCTTTTCTGTTTTTCATTGTTATCACCTTTCGATCAACCTTTTACGCTTCCCTGATATGCAACACCCTCTACCAAGGATTCCTCGCCATACAAAAACAGCAGTAAGCTCGGAACCATGTAAATTGTCGCAACTGCAAATGCCAGTCCAACATCCATCGTATTGATCTTGGACAGGAAAATGGACAATGGGTACTTGTCGCTGTCAGAGAAGAACAATAGCGGCTGCTCTACCATATTCCAATAATCTATAAACACCAAAATGGCACATGTCGTAATAATGCTCTTACTGATCGGCAGGCATATCTTTGAGAATAGCTGCCATTCGTTTGCTCCGTCGATCTTCGCCGCTTCCATGATAGATCCCGGTATTCGTTTCATATACTTTGTGATCAGATATACCGAAAACGGAGAAAAAATGCCCGGAAGCCATATCGACCAGTTGGTATCTAAAAGTTCCATCTTCTTTAACACCAGATAGTTCGGAACCAGTGTTACCTGATTCGGCATCATCATAAGGATAATGTAGATAAAGAAGATGATCGCCGCGACCTTCCCCTTCGTCCGGGTAAATCCATACGAAGCCAGCACCGCGACCACAAGCTGGAAGATCACGATCGGAACAACTAAGATAATGGAGTTCCAGAACTTCAGCAGATAGTCGGGAGTCTTAAACAGCACCGTCAGATACTGGGAAAAGGATACCATATCCGGAATCAGCTTCAGATTGACGGTTTTTCCGATAAACGTCTTGCCCCCCGTGTCCGTGGTCTGAAAGATTGCTCCGTAATTGGAGGAGATCTCCGCAGAGGACATAAACGAGTTGGCGACCGTAAGCACGATCGGTGTCAGAAACAACACTGCAAGCGCCAGTGCAAGTATGGTCCGGCATGTAATCCCAATGATGCGCTTTTTCTTTTTGCGTCTCGTCATTCTTCTTCCATGTCCTTTCCATAATGATTCTCTACAATAAGCATGACCGCGATGATCACGATCATAACCAGTGACATATAGATTGCTGCGGTGGACAGCTTCTGATAGTCAGCGGATGAGAACGTATTATTCATGTAATGCTGCAGCATATACATTGCTCCAAACGGGTACTCGCCGGTAAGAAGATAGATCTCACGGAATACCTTAAAGGAGTTGATCATCGAAAGGATCGTCGTAAAAACGATCATCGGTGACAGGTAGCGAAGCTTTACATGCCAGAACACACGGAATGCTCCTGCGCCGTCAAGCTCTGCAACCTCCACGATATCGGTCGGTACATTTCCGAGTGCCGACAAGAACAGGATCATGTTATATCCCAGGTTCTTCCATAGGAATAACAGGATGATCACGAAAATTCCTGAGGATGATTTCAGCCAGTCGGTTCTCGTATCCGTAAAGTTCGCCAATATGTTGTTGATCACGCCGTTGTAATCAAACAGAACCTGAAAAATCAATACGATCGAAGCGATCGGAACCATAAGCGGTGTTAGGAAGCTGCTTCGTAAGAAGCTGCGAAGCGGTATCTTCTCATCCAGCAGAAGTGCTAACAGAAGGCCTAGCACCACCGCCAGCGGAACTGCAATGACAGAAAACGTAAGTGTATTCTTAACCGCAGTCCGAAACGCCGTGTTTGTGATCACGTTCTTGTAGTTTTCAAGTCCCACAAATTGCAGGGAGATCGGATTATCCACAAAGGAATAGTAAATCACCACGAAAAATGGCAATACAAAAAATAATAGTACCCCGATTACGCTCGGCGCCAAAAAGGCGCCGGCCACGGGGAATCTTTTCTTTCTTTTCATACTACATAGTCTCACTCAGATAAATCTCGATACGGCTCTGGATGATCGCTGCAACGTCCTTTGCAGTCTTCTGTCCGGAGAAGTATGCAGAAGCCTCTTCCTTGATGATGTTTAATACACCGGTAGATACTGCACCGTTTACCGCAGTACTGTCAAGGATAATATTTTTTACAGTATCTACTTCTTCCTGGCTAGGTGCATGAAGCTCCGTTGTGAAATTGCCCCAGCCCCAGCTTGAGCCTTCGTAATTTTCCTTCTTGGTTGCATCCGCAAAGAAGCTGTCAAACTCGGACTTCAGGATAGAGCCGTTGTAATAATTACCACCATAATAATTGTCATCGGATGGCAGGTAAAGTTCACGCATGAACTCCCATGCCATGTCTGCATGCTCACAATACTTTGTGATACCGGTAAGGCTGTTTAAGTTCATCATGGTTCCGTTGCCGGATGATGTCGGATATCCGATGTAGGTCAGGTCATCTCCGAAGATGGTTGCGAGCATCTGCATCTGTGAGAAATCCGGAAGGGATGTCTGGTAAAGCAGGATCTTGCCCTGATTCATAAGCTCTGTCTCATCATTGTTCTCATCATAGTTATATTCCTCCGGGAACAAGCCTACCAGTTCAAGCACATTTACAAAATCTTCGTTGTTAAAGTTGCAGGTCTTGTTCTCAAGATCAATAAACTCACTGTATCCAAGGCTGATGAAGGTATTAAACGCATCATCTCTTGAGGTGTAGCTTAAGAGCTGTGTTCCGGCTTCCTTTGACTCATACAGCTTCTTCATATCAGCAAATGTCCATCCCGGCTCTGTTCCGACATCGGAAACCTTGCCGACAAGGGTGCTGACACTAAAGGAAACTGGAAGTGCGACCAGATTATCATCATAAGTACATGCATTGATGATATTGGTAAGGATCTTATCCGAACTAAGTTCCGCGTCATTTGCAAGAACCGTATTTAAATCAATCAGCAAGCCCTTTGCAGCGAAATTGAGCATCTGGCTGTAATCGTTAAAGCATACAACGTCAATGCTGCTGTCTGAAACAATTGCCGTCATAAAGGAATCCAGTGCATCCTGATACTCCACATCGCTGCTCCAATCATAATAGGTTTTCAGATTGATGTGGTAATCCGTATGCTTCTTATTAAATGCGATTGCCGCATTTTCCATATTGTAATCAGAATAGAAGCATGCAACATTGATCGGGGTGATTGCCTTTGCCTCTTCCTCACTGATCTCCGTCAGGATCGCCACATCACTGCTTGATCCGCTGGAGGTCCACTCCTGAACATATACTGCAAGTGTTCCGTCTGACAGCATGCTAAAGCTGCTGACACTATTGCTGGAAAGATTGCAATCAAGCCATGTAAGATATTTCTCGGTCTCCTCCGTCTTGGTATCATATGTATATAATCCGCTGTCACCACTATAGAGATATGTGTGGTCATCTAAAACAATGGCATTATTGACGCTTCCGCTTCCGATCTTCTGTCCCTCACCGATGGAAAGCGTATCCGCATCAATCGGTGCAAGATTATATCCATTGCCATCTGCCGCCCATGTTAAGTATGCGCACCTGCCATCGGTTGTGGTAAGCAGGCTTGAAACATAATCTGTTCCAAGATCGATCTTTCCAAGTACGGTTCCTTCCGGATCTAGTACCGTAATATAATTTGCATTGTTATCATCGGACCACTCTTCCATTGCAATGTAGACATTTCCCTTATCGTCCGTGCCGATTGCATTACAGTAGCCGTTGGTGCTATCCAGAACAATCTCGCTCTTAAAAGTCTCTGTACCTGTGGTATCATACTTTGCCAGATAGGTATGACGGATATAATTATCTTCCGTTGCTTCATAGCGCAAAAGCATATCTCCATAAGAATAACCACCTTGAAGAATATCACTTTCGTTATCATTTACATACTTCTCGGCATCTTCATAGCTGTCATAGCCCCAGTTTGTGTAAATATAATTGATAAAATCTTCTTTCGTCGCATTGGCATATTTGTCCTTGTCAATGGTGCTCTCATCAATCTGGGAAGTGTTAAGCAATACATACAGATTGCCTTCTGCATCTACGCAAAACTGATTAAAGTATGAGGTCTCCGCAAAGATATCTGCTGTTCCGTTATCGGAAGCAGTCGTAAAATACTGTGTATTTTCTCCTGTCAGGACATCTAAAGCATAGACCGTCTGCTCGGAATTATCATCATTGTATGTAGAATAAAAAATCTTATCTCCGCGGAACATCGTCATATTGCCAGAACTCTTGCGAAACGTATCCGGAAGATCTCCTAGATAATCCGCACGGAAATAATGTGCCGCGCCAGAACTTGCATCCGTTGTATTGTCTTTTTTCCCCGGATCGTTCTTGCCATCTGAGTTGTCCCTGCCGCCGCATGCAATCAATGAGAGTGTCATTCCCGCTGCAAGCGCAAGGGATAATGTTTTCTTAAGCCACATCTTCTTCATTCTTCTTCCTCCTAATCAGTGCTCCGTAAGGAGCTGCTACCCAAAACACGATACCTGTGTTTTCTAAAATTGCTTATTCCATATTTATCTTATACTATATATTCAATCGTATATTTATGAACATTTTATGAATTTCTTCCCACTTTTTCCTTTTCAAGCGGGGATAAATCATGTACAATAGGTGTTGCAGCAAAGCTGCCCGCAGAGAGCACATTTCTGATGCTGCCTCTGTGAAC
>ERZ1034998.1658-NODE-1658-length-12879-cov-4.725905_pt1 | contig 12879 bp, 12 predicted proteins | sample MGYA00520621_ERZ1034998 | MGnify/ENA primary metagenome ERZ1034998 (study PRJEB33766, sample SAMN09781748) | gut metagenome | biome: gut microbiome | host: Homo sapiens | place: Madagascar | study: EMG produced TPA metagenomics assembly of the PRJNA485056 data...
AATGTACTCTATATACATAAGACTCAATTCAATCAAGCTTGGTGTAACCAGTTTGACAAATCTATGAGAGCGTGGGAGATCATACGCTACAATACCATGAGTTTTTAGTTGAATATGGAAGAAAGCCAAGGATAACGTGTACATTCTGTTTTTGTTGTAAAAATGGTTTGTTATGGTATACTAAAGAAAGGAAAGTTGTGTATGGGGAAGTATAGGAGAATTACTTTCGAGGAGAAGCAGGAAAGAGTTCGGGATTTCAGACCAATCGATGATGCTTTTTTTGAAGTGTTGGCAGATGATATTGGTTTTTGCCAAGAAATGTTACGGATTTTGTTGGATGAGGAAACACTCATTGTGGACGAAGTAATTGTACAGAGCAGCGCGAAAAACATATATGGGAGGTCAGTGCGATTAGACGCTTTATGCTCTCTGAAAAATCGTGGAAAGTGCAATGTTGAAGTACAGCGCTCTGATTCAGACGACCACTTGCGCAGAGTGAGATTTAATGCATCCAGTATTACGGTTCGGGATTCTGAAACCAATCAGAAATTTAAAGAGACGGAAGATGTTATTGTAGTATATATATCGCAGTTTGATATTTTTAAGGGGAATCGGGTCATCTATCATGTCGACAGCGTAATAAGGGAGACAGGAGAAGCGGTTGCAGATGGACTTGAGCGCGTGTTTGTAAATACACAGGTTAAGGATAATACAACGATTTCGGAGTATTTGGACTGCTTTTTGCGGAAAGAAGTAAACAACTGCAAGTTTCCAGAATTTACAAAGCGTATGAATTATTTGAAGCATCAGGAGGGAGGTCTTCAGACAGTGTGTGAAGTAATGGAGCGATATGAGAAAAAAGCAGTTGCGGAGGCGAATGTCAAAGCAATCAAGAAGATGATCAGCGAGTATCATGCTACAAAGGAAAGTATTCTTGAGGACTATACCGAAGAAGAATATAGCATGGCGTTAAATGAGTTAGCAGGAGAAAAATATAAATAAGAAAGAGGCAGATCCTTCGGGAATCTGCCTCTTTTCATTTGCATATAGATATATTGGTTAATACCTAGATCACTTCTTGATATACGCCTCGAACCCATTGGAGTAGACCTTGCTTCCGTCTGCAAGAATCCACATCGCCTCAGTGTCGGAGAGGGAGGAGACAAGCGCCTGCCCCTCATCGAGCGTCATGTTAAACAGCGCGGTGGAGAGCGCATCCCCGATGCCGGCATCCGTGTTTAAGACGGAGACGGACAGGTAATCATCCTCCGGGAACAGCGTGTCCGGGTTGATGATGTGATGGTATTTCTTGTCGCCTACATAGTAGAAGCGCTGGTAGGAGCCGCTGGTGGCGAGCGCAAGGTCAGTGATGGACAAGACCTCGGAATAGCTCTCCTCAGAAGAAAGATCCGGGTTCTGCACAGCGACCGTCCACTTGCTGCCATCCGGCTTAAGCCCGATGGAGCGCACGTTTCCACCGACATTGAGAGAGTAATGATCTACACCCATAGCGATCAGATCCTGCACGATGCGCTCGATGGCGTAGCCCTTTGCAAAAGCGCCGACATCGCACTTGAGCAACGGATCTGCGTAGTAGATGGTAGATGCCTCCTCATCGATGATGATGTCATCAATATTGCAGTGTTCGGATGCCTCCGTAAGCTCCTCCATAGTCGGAACAGACGCAAGGGAAGGATCAAGGCTTGCCTCCTCGCGGTGGTCGTGCCAAATGGAGAAAACCGCACCCATCGCAAAATCAGTCTTGCCGTTTGTGAGGGTGTAGATTTCCTTTCCAAGCTTGAAAAGCCTGATCATATCCTCATCCACAACGACCGGAGCTGTGCCGGCATCGCGGTTGACAACATAAAGGCTGGTGACATCGGTAAGTGAGTTGTAATTATCGTAAAGGCTGTCATAGCGGGCAAGTTCTTTTTCAATATAGCTGCACACTTCGTTAAAATGTGCCTCATCTTCATCGTACCCGACAACCGTTGTTGCCGTATCAAAATAGTCGAATATTATCTGAGTCCGTTTGGTTGAATCTGTGTTCGCCGCTCCTGCGGAATTGTTCTGACAACCGCAGCAAAGGAGCGCAGTACATAGGATAAGAAGTAAAAACGTATGCTTTTTTGCTGTCATAGATAACCTCATAATAATCAAAAAATGGGAGGACGGTATGCGTCCTCCCCGAATGTTTGTTACGAAAAACTATTTTGCGTTAGCGATCGCCTTTGCAACAGCTTCCTGGAAGGTGTTGATAGCGATGGTGCAGGATGCAACAAGATCAGCATCAGCGTCAGTTGCTACTGCATTTCCTTCTTCGTTTACAGTTGTTGCGATTCCGGTAACGCCATCGGAATCCTTGCCTACGATATAGTTCTCGAATGCGGTGGTCTCTTCATACCACTCACCAATAGATCCACCGTAGGTAACCATGTTGTAGTTCTCTTTTAAGTATTTCTTGGTGTCGGTAAAGTCAAATGCGGTCTCCTCACCAGCGGTGTTGAAAGAAATCTTTGGCTGGATCGCATCGATAAGGTCAGCAAGGATCTTGCCGTTCTCATCAACTGCAACAGCAGCAAAGTGAGAGTACATGTTAGCAGCACCGTCAGCATCTGCGCTTGCAGAAACAGAAGAAGAATCAACCTCAGTGATAATGCCAAGACCTAACTTGAAGGACTTTGCAGAGAACTCTTTTGCATACTCATCCTTGCAAGCCTTTACGATCGCTTCCTGGAAAGCAGTGATGTCCATAGTACATCCAGCAAGGATAGCTTCGTCAGCAGCAACAGTATGTCCTGATTCGTTAACGTTTGTTGCAAGAGAAGCAACTTCGTCAGCGGTCTTTCCTACAACCTGCTGTGCAAAGAAGTCAGCCTGCTCGTTCCACTCAGCGATAGCTCCGCCGTAAGCAACCATTCCGTAATCGGAACCCTTTTCCTGCTTAGAACGAAGATCAACGCTTGCTACATCACCAAGAGTACCTTCCTCATCGCTGAGCTTTGTCTGTGCTACATCGAGAGAGCAGGATACGATCTTGCCGTCAGCATCGGTAACAACGGCTGCAACAGTTGCGTCAATCTGTGCATTGCCGGTAGAAGTAGAGTCCTTTACGACAATACCCATACCTAATTTGTTTGTGGTGGATGCAGAGGAACCACATCCAGCGAGGGAAGCTACTGATGCGAGCATAGTAGCTGCAAGAAGAACAGATAAAATTTTCTTTTTCATATTCTTTTTCCTTCCTTAAATGATAAAAATTATTATTTGTCTCTTTTTGAGACACTATTTGCTAGTATATAGAAAAAAAATCAGGGTGTCAATAATGAATCAGACAAAATGTGCCATATGGGAACAATGTACTAAATTATGTACATTTTGGAAAAACTGAATCTGTTGACTTCATTTCTCTCGGAGAATATAATTATGATAATCTTCATCAATAACTTTTTTAGAAAATTATTGATGTTAAAACTATACAGGAGGTAATGATCATGCCTTTTTTCAAGATGAGCGGAGTACATGCTCCACATGCGAAGAATACGGCAGAGATGGAGCCGGTGCGTATGCCTGCGCCTGCGAGCGTAGTTATTCCTATGAATATGCACATCGGTGCGCCAGCAAAGCCAATCGTTAAGGCAGGAGATATCGTGAGCGTTGGACAGCAGATCGGAGAACCGGGTGGTTTTGTGTCTGTTCCAGTCTATGCTTCGGTATCAGGAAAAGTCACAAAGGTAGACAAGGTGACAGGTGCAAATGGCGCGAGTGCCGATGCAGTCTACATCGAATCAGATGGTGAGATGAGACCGTTTGAGGAGCTTAAAGCACCGACAGTCAATGATTTTGACTCATTTATTGCCGCAGTAAAGAACAGCGGTGTTGTAGGACTTGGCGGAGCGGGGTTCCCGACTGCTGTCAAGCTTGGTGTCAAGGATCTTTCCCAGGTTGAGGAGGTCTTATTAAACGGAGCGGAGTGCGAGCCGTTTATCACCAGTGATACACGAACCATGATCGACCGTACCAGGGATCTGACAGAGGGTATCGCTCTTTTGGAGAAGTACCTTGGCGTGAAGAAGATCATCATCGGTATCGAGAACAATAAGCCACAGGCAATCGCTAAGATGCAGGAGATCGCTGCTGCGGATGCCGCAGTTACGGTGAAGGTTCTTCCGAGCATATTCCCGCAGGGTGGTGAGAAGGTTCTTATTTATAAGCTGACCGGAAAGGTCGTTCCGGAAGGAAAGCTTCCACTTGATGTCGGATGCATTGTTCTTAATGTGACAACACTTGCCACGATTGCTGCCTATGTCCGCACAGGTATGCCACTCGTTGAGAAGTGCGTTACCGTGGATGGCTCTGCTGTTGCAAGCCCGAAGAACGTTATTGTTCCGATCGGTACATTATATAAGGATGTTTTCGAGTTCGCAGGCGGATTCAAGGAGAACCCGAAGAAGGTTCTTGCAGGCGGACCTATGATGGGTATCGCAATGCCGAACCTTGAGCAGCCGGTACTCAGCAACTGCAACGCAATCCTTGCATTCAATGCCAAGGATGCGGTAAGACCGGAGGAGAGTCCATGTATCCGCTGTGGCAACTGTGTCAACCATTGTCCGCTCGGACTTAACCCGATCGAATTTGCAAAGGCGTTAAATGCGAAGGACTATGATGCGCTTGCTCGCTTAAAGGTCAACCTTTGCATGGAGTGTGGCTGCTGTGCATTCAGCTGCCCGGCTAAGAGAAATATCGTTGCCCGCAATAAGCTGGCAAAGAGCCAGCTTCGCGCTTATCAGCAGAAGCAGGCAGCAAAAGAGAAAGAAAAGGAGGCTTAATACAGATGGAAGAGAATCTTATTGTATCCGTTTCGCCTCATGTATTTTCAAAGCGTACCACCAAGAACATCATGCTCGATGTGATCATCGCACTTGTTCCGGCAGCGATCGCTTCCGTGATCATCTTCGGACCGAGAAGCATCGCGGTTATCGCAGCCTGTGTGATCAGTTGTGTGGGATTTGAGGCATTATTTAATGTAATCGTAAAGAAAAAGCAGACGATCGGGGATCTGTCAGCGGTTGTCACAGGACTTCTTCTGGCTCTCAACCTTCCGGTATCAATCCCGATCTGGCAGGCAGTAGTAGGCTCCTTTGCAGCAATCGTTGTTGTGAAGAACTTATTCGGAGGCCTTGGCTTTAACTTCGCCAACCCGGCGATCACCGGACGTATCATCATGCTGATCGCATTTACCGGAACCATGACCGCAGCAGCAATGCCAACCGTTGTAGATACCGTTGCATCTGCAACACCGCTCGCACAGCTTGCAGCCAAGGAAGAGGTAGGAGTATCCCTGCTTGACATGTTCCTCGGTGTGCGCGGCGGAGCACTTGGAGAGACCTGCGCACTTGCACTTTTGATCGGCGGCATCTATCTGATCTGCCGCAAGGTTATCACCTGGCATGCGCCGGTGGCTTTCCTTGGAAGCGTGTTCCTTCTTTCTTTGTTATACACAGGAAGCTTTGAGACTGCGATGTTTTATCTGCTTTCCGGCGGTGTGTTCATCGGTGCTTTTTTCATGGCAACCGACTATGTTACCACACCGACCACACACCTCGGACAGTTTGTATTCGGACTTGGCTGCGGACTTATCACATGCCTGATCCGTTTCTGGGGAAGCTATCCGGAAGGCGTATCATTCTCAATCCTTCTTATGAATATTTTGACTCCATATATTGAGAAGCTTACGATGCATAAGCCGTTTGGAGGTGTCGCAAAATGAAATTAAACATAAAGAGTGTAGTTGTACTTACCGTTATCTGTATTGTTGTTTCTGCAATTCTTTCCGTAACCAACTATTACACAGCACCGGTTATTGAGGAAAACAAGGCAGCAGCAGCAAATGCCTCTCTTACGGTTGTCATGCCGGATGCGGCAGGCTTTGAAGAGGTTGAACTTCCGGCAGATGCACCGGCAACGGTACAGCATCTGTACAAGGAGACAAGTGGTCTGGGTTACGTTGTGACACTTGCAACCACCAGCCAGTATTCTTCCGGAGATATGGGTATCACTGTTGCAATCGGCACAGATGGTACGATCACCGGAATCACACTTACCAGCTATTACGAATCTAAGGACTTTGGATCGGATTATCCGCAGACCTACGTTGGAAAAGACTCTGCGTTGAACGGAATCGATACCTTTGCGGGTGTAACCTATTCTTCAACCGCACTGAAAGATGCAATCACCGATGCCTTTAATGTACTGATCTCCAGCGGAGCGGTAGCAGAGGGAGAAAAGAGCGATGATCAGCTTGCTGCTGAGGTTATGCCGATCGCCCTTTGGGGAGCTGCTGATTCCCTTGGCAGCGCTCAGGTTACAGAGACGGATGCCAACGGATTTGATGCTGCTTATGTAGCTAACAATGACTGCGGCTACATCGTAGTTGCAACTACGGATGCAGGCAAGGTAGTGTGCGCAGTCAATGCGTTTGGCGATGTTGCATGCTATGATCTTGAGGGCAACCCAGCCGATGGTCCGGTTGATGAGATCAAGGCTGCATTCCCGGTACTCGCGGATACAAATGCAGAGGCCAACTTAAAGAATGCACAGAAGGCAGTCGGAGAGGGCGTAGAGCTTACCCCGATCGAGTCTGTTCCTGCATTCGGATGCGTCACCGGAGCATTTACTGCTGAGGTGGACGGACAGACCATGTATGTATTTAATGCGAAGCCGCTTGGCTATGCAAATGAGGTTATGGAGATGGCAATCGTGCTTGATGCAGATGGAAAGATTGTAACTTACCGCACGATCTCAGATCTGATCCTCCATGAAGAATACTACTCAACACATGAACTGACAGATAAAGATGCTTACAAACAGCAGTTTATCGGTCTTGATGATGACACCTATTCTTCCGACATTACGGCTGTTTCCGGTGCTACATTTACAGCAAATGCAGTTGACGCTTCCATCAAGAGCGCATTTGAAGCCTACAAAGCAGTAAAGGGGGCAAATTAAGATGAAAAAATCATCCATTTTTCTAAAAGGACTTATTAAAGAGAACCCTGTACTGGTGCTGATCCTTGGTACTTGTCCGACACTTGCGACAACGACCAGCGTGATCTCTGCTGTGGCAATGGGACTTGCAGCAACCGCGGTTCTTTTCTGTTCCAACATGGCGATATCTGCACTCCGGAATATCATTCCGGATAAGGTGCGTATCCCTTGCTATATTGTTGTGATCGCAGGATTCGTAAGCGTTGTCCAGATGCTGATGCAGGCATACCTGCCGGATCTGTATGACATGCTTGGCGTATACCTTGCACTTATCGTTGTAAACTGTATCATTCTCGGCCGTGCCGAGATGTTTGCCCGCAAGAACGGAGTGATCGATTCTGCACTTGACGGACTCGGAATGGGTCTTGGATTTACGATCGCACTTCTTCTTATGGCTACCTTCCGTGAGGTAATCGGAAACGGAACATTTGCCGGAATCGCCATCCCTGGTCTTTCGGAGTTTAATATTCCGATCCTGACCGCTTCGCCGGGTGGATTCTTTGCATTCGGATGTATTATCGCACTGGTAGCAAAGATTACCGATAAGCCAAAAACAAAGCTCGGCTGTGCCGGCTGTCCTTCCGCAGAGGCTTGTGGAAAGCTTGGCTGTGCCGAAGAAGAAAAGGAGGAGAGCGTAAATGTTTAAGAGTCTTCTTGTCATATTGATGTCTTCGGTTCTTGTTGACAACTATGTTCTTTCAAAGTTCCTTGGAATCTGTCCGTTCCTCGGCGTTTCCAAGAAAACAGATCAGGCAGTCGGAATGGGATGTTCTGTTATCTTTGTCATGTTGCTTGCAACGGTTGCAACATGGCCGATCCAGACCTACCTGCTCGATCCGAACGGTCTTGGATATCTGCAGACGATCGTGTTCATTCTTGTTATAGCTGCACTTGTACAGCTGCTTGAAATGATCTTAAAGAAGTATATCCCGGCGCTGTATCGCTCACTGGGTGTATATCTTCCGCTTATTACAACAAACTGTGCCGTTCTCGGTGTTACCATCAACAATATCTCTGACGGATACGGTTTTGTGGAGTCCCTTGTAAGCTCTTTGGGATGCGGACTTGGTTTCCTGCTTGCAATGTGGTTATTTGCAGGTGTAAGAAGCCGTGTTGAAGTTGCGATCCCGCCGAAGCCTTTCAGGGGTGTACCGATCACACTTGTTTCTGCTTCCATTGTTTCCATGGCGTTCTATGGATTTGCCGGAATCGTTGAAGCGTTGTTTGCATAGAGGAGGGACGTATTATGATGAATGCTGTACTTATTGCGGTTCTCCTTGTTGCAGGAGTAGGACTTATCGCCGGTGTGCTGCTTGCGGTTGCTTCAACCGTATTTGCAGTACCGGTCAATGAAAAGGAAACAGCAGTCCGTGATGTACTTCCGGGTGCGAACTGCGGTTCCTGCGGATATTCCGGCTGTGATGCGTATGCAAAGGCGCTCGCAAGCGGCGGGGATGTTCCGGCAAATCTCTGCCGTCCGGGTGGACATGATGCACTTGTTGCAATTTCCGAGATCCTCGGCATTGAGGTTAAGGAAGCTGATCCGGTTGCTGCGTACGTACATTGCGGTGGTGACTGTGACAAATGCAAAGAAAAGTCAGAGTATCAGGGACTGGAATCCTGTGCATCCGCAAAGATGCTGTTCGGTGGACCGAATGCATGTACATACGGATGTCTCGGATGTGGAGACTGCCAGAAGGTATGTGAGTATGATGCAATCTGCATCGAGAAGGGCATTGCACATATCAACAGAGACCAGTGTGTTGCCTGCGGTATGTGTGTAGAGGCCTGCCCGAACCACCTGATCGAGATCCTTCCGAAGAAGAAGGTTGCTGCGGTGACCTGCTCCAACCAGGAGAAGGGTGCGGTTGTACGCAAGGAATGTACCAACGGATGTATCGGCTGCATGAAGTGCCAGAAGAACTGCCCGGCAGGTGCGATCACGGTAACCAACAGCCTTGCTCATATCGATTACACGAAGTGTACCGGATGTGGAACCTGTGTTGATGGATGCCCAGTCGGCTGTCTTAAGATGATCTGACAGATCAATGACAATTCAATAAGAAATGGGAAGTAACATTGCTTCCAGGAACAAAACCGTCGGGATCGTAGGATTCCGGCGGTTTTTTCCTTATCGGCAGGGGGGTTTGTGAAGAAAGTGTGTTTTATTCCCGGATGCATTGCATATAAGTGGACAGTTTGCTAAAATTGATTGAAAATAAGAAGTGATCGTGGGTTTTTGCGACCATTTGCGGCAGGAGCTGATTGGAATTGAAAAAGAAAGAAACATCAGGCAATAAAATGAGAAAACACGCAAGTATCAAAGTAAAGCTGATGCTTGTTATGACACTTTTGGTAGCGGGAACGATCTTCCTGTGCTGGTTCTTTATCAATACATGTCTGGAGCGGTATTACATCTACCAGAAGCAGAATGAGCTGATAAGCAGCTACGATGCGATCGATCGGGCGGGAAGAGAGAATGCGCTGGAGTCAAAGGAATTTACGCTGCTTTTTAACAACATCTGCTCAACCAAGAACATTGATACGATCATCATCAGCGCGGAGCGGCAGATCATCCTGTCCTACTCACCGGATGACAAAGCGTTCCGCAACCAGCTTGTGGAGATGATGTGGGGAGTCGGTGCTATCGGAGAAAAGACGCTGCGTTCCACGGATCACTATACGATGCAGGAACAGACGGACGCGACGACCGGATCGGAGTGTATCGCGTTGATCGGCACGCTGGCAAACGATGATTATATTTATATGAAAACACCACTTGAGAGCATCCGGGAGAGTGCAAAGAGCACGAGCCAGTTCTTTCTGTTTGTTGGGATCGGAGCAACGATTATATGCGTTGTGATCATCTATTTTGTGGCAAAATCCATCTCACAGCCGATCCAGGAGCTGAGCAGCCTTTCCAAGCGTATGTGTAATCTGGAGTTTGATGCGAAGTTCGAGCCGAAGTTCCACAGCAGCCGGGAGCTTGAGACACTCGGAAGCAACATGAACGAGCTGTCGGAGACACTGCAGCAGACGATTGGTGAGTTAAAGGGCGCCAACAACGAGCTGAAGGACGATATAGCCAAGAAGGAAAAAATCGATGAGATGCGCAAGGAATTTCTTTCCAATGTGTCACATGAGCTGAAAACCCCTCTGGCATTGATCTCCGGGTATGCGGAGGGTTTGAAAGAGTGCATCAACGATTCGGAGGAGAGCCGTGAGTTCTATTGCGACGTGATCATGGACGAGACGGACAAGATGAACCGCATGGTCGGAAAGCTTCTGACGCTGAACCAGCTTGAGTTTGGAAACGAGCGCGTGGAGATGAGCTGTTTTGATATTACAGAGCTGATAAAGGGCGTGGTCAATGCGAACACGCTTCTTGCAGATACGGACGGAATCACGATCAGCTTTGCACAGGACGAGCCTGTACATGTGTGGGGTGACGAGTTCAAGGTGGAGGAGGTCATCACGAATTACCTGAGCAATGCCATGCATTATGCGGCGGGGGCAAAACAGGTGCGCATCTATTACGAGCAGCGCAAGAAGCTGCTCCGCGTGTGCATATACAACAGTGGCAGCAACATTCCGGAGGAGGAGCTTGACAAAATCTGGATCAAGTTCTACAAGGTAGACAAGGCGAGAACAAGGGAATATGGAGGAAGTGGTATCGGGCTGTCCATCGTAAAAGCAATCATGAACTCCATGCATCAGGAATGCGGTGTCTACAATGTCGAGGATGGTGTTGTGTTCTGGATGGAACTGGAGCGCAACAATTAACCAATAAGCTGTTGCGATTGTTACAAAAATATGGTACATTGTTCATGTTAATAGGTGAAATTTGACAAAGGAGCGCCAATGAAAAGAAAAGGATTTCGCTTGCTGGCACTTTTCCTTCTGCTTGCACTGACACTTTGCGGGTGTGGAACCGCAATGTATGAACTGACAGACGAGGAGGAACGTATTATTACCCGGTATGCCGCATACGTTGTCGCAAAACACAATATCTACCAGAAAGATGGCATGGTTTCTGTCAACCCGGATCTGATTGATGGGGAAGAAGAGACGCAGGCACCGGCAGAGGAAGAACCAAAGCCGGAGGAGACAACACAGCAGCCGGATGCGGGAAGTGACAACGCGACAGAAAATGAACAGCCTGCGGCAGGTTCGGTGACGATGGCGGAAGCAATCGGGTATGGCGACCAGCTTAGCATTACATACAATGGATATGATGTGACGGACAATTATCAGGAGGGCAAGGTATACTCTTTGGATGCACACTCCGGATACCGGTTTGTCATTACGAAGTTTACAGCCAAGAATATCTCTGGCGCATCGCTGAAGGTAAATATGCTGGATCAGAATCTTTCTTTCCGGATGTCCTATGATGGCAAGACATGGGTGAAGGAGGACGTAACACTCTTACTTAGCGATCTTTCCACCTATACGGGAACGATCGGAATCGGCGAGAGCGTAGATCTGGTGCTGCTGTTTGAAGTGAAGAAGGATGCAGCGGCAGACCTTGGCGACCTTATGTTTTCCGTGGACAAGGATGGTGACAACTATCGCATTGCACCATAAATACAAAATTGAGCTTTTTTGATAAAAAAATAGACGGATTTGTCGAAACTATGCTATAATCAAACTAATAAAGAATTTTAATGCATCGTGATAATACGTGCTTGGGAGGGAAGATATGGATACAAATATACTTTTGGAATCAGGAACGAACGAACTGGAGATTCTGGAATTTGCACTGGAGAACCATCATTATGGAATCAACGTTGCAAAGATCCGCGAGATCTTACAGTATCAGGAGGTAACTCCGGTTCCGAATACACATCCAAGTGTTGAGGGCGTTTTTATGCCGAGAGATACGATGATAACAGTCATCAGCCTTAAGAAATGCTTAAATCTCGGCAAACAGGAAAAGAATGGATTATTCATTATCACGAATTTCAACAAGCTTGATATTGCATTCCATGTAGATGAGGTCATCGGCATCCACCGCGTTTCCTGGGAGGACATCATCAAGCCGGATTCTACCTTAAACGGACAGGACGGTAGCGTCTCTACCGGTGTGGTCAAGATGAATGACAAGCTGGTGGTTATCCTTGATTTCGAGTCAATCGTATCCTCCATCAGCCCGGAGGTGGGACTTCGCACAAACGATATCGACAGCCTTGCGGAGAGAAAGCGCTCCGATTCACCGGTTCTGATCGCAGAGGATTCACCGCTTTTGAGCAAGCTGATCACAGACTGCTTAAAGAAGGCAGGATATGAGAACCTGATCGTTACTGCGAACGGACAGGAGGCATGGGACAAGCTCTGCGAGTTTAAGGAAGAGGGAGATGTACACGACAAGGTTCACTGCATCATTACCGATATCGAGATGCCACAGATGGACGGACACCGCCTTACGAAGCTTGTTAAGTCAGACGATAAGTTAAAAGATATTCCACTTATTATTTTCTCTTCCCTGGTCAATGAAGAAATGAAGAGAAAGGGCGAACAGCTCGGCGCAGATGCGCAGCTCACCAAGCCGGAGATTGGAATGCTGGTAGAGGCAATCGATCATCTGATCGCAAAGAGAAACTAACATAGAGAATTTTAGGTAGGGGATGTGGTGGTTTCATCACATCCCTTAATGAGTTATACAACATCCTGTTACTGGAGAGCGTGAATGAGTAATAAGACATCGGAAAACTATCTTGACAATTTATTGGATTCCATTACCGATATGGACTCGAAAAAGAAAACACCGGAACCGGAGACACTTTCTCCGGATGTTTCCTTGGGATCGGACAAAATATCGGACGACGAGTTCCT
>ERZ1034998.1675-NODE-1675-length-12803-cov-13.773847_pt1 | contig 12803 bp, 9 predicted proteins | sample MGYA00520621_ERZ1034998 | MGnify/ENA primary metagenome ERZ1034998 (study PRJEB33766, sample SAMN09781748) | gut metagenome | biome: gut microbiome | host: Homo sapiens | place: Madagascar | study: EMG produced TPA metagenomics assembly of the PRJNA485056 data...
TTGAGCATCTGTTCCTTGCCATGATCAGGAATCCCAACAAGGAGATTGCCGAGATCTGGAAGGAATACGGAATCACAAGAGAGCGTTTTTTACAGGCACTGTCTACCGTAAGAGGCAACCAGAGAGTCACCAGTGACAATCCGGAGGCTACTTATGATACTCTGGAAAAATACGGTCAGGATCTGGTGGAGAAAGCTAGAAACCAGAAGCTGGATCCTGTCATCGGACGAGACAGTGAGATTAGACATTTGATTCGTATTTTGTCACGTAAGACCAAAAATAATCCGGTATTGATTGGTGAACCTGGTGTAGGTAAAACAGCAGTGGTAGAAGGACTGGCACAGCGTATTGTTAATAATGATGTACCTCAGAACTTAAAAGATAAAAAGATTTTTGCGCTAGATATGGGAGCACTGGTAGCTGGTGCAAAATACAGAGGTGAATTTGAGGAACGTCTGAAAGCTGTATTGGAAGATGTGAAAAATAGCGATGGACAGATTATTTTGTTTATCGATGAATTGCATACCATTGTTGGTGCTGGAAAAACAGATGGAGCGCTTGATGCAAGTAATATGCTAAAGCCTATGCTGGCTCGTGGTGAGTTGCATTGTATTGGTGCGACTACTTTGGATGAGTATAGACAATATATTGAAAAAGATCCAGCACTGGAGAGACGTTTTCAACCTGTAATGGTAGAGGAACCAACTGTAGAAGAAACAATTTCTATTTTACAGGGATTACAGCCGAAACTTGAGAACTTCCATAAAGTTGAAATAATGTATAATGCTTTGGAGAGTGCAGCTATATTGTCCAAGCGTTATATTTCGGATCGTTTTCTTCCAGATAAAGCAATTGATTTGGTTGATGAAGCATGCGCAATGGTGAAGACCGAAATGGATACAATGCCAGCTGACATGGATGAACTCAATAGAAGAATTAATTTGCTGACGGGACAAATTGAGGGCTTGAAGAAAGATGATGATAAACTGAGTAAGGGTAGGCTAGAAGAATCCGAAAAGGAACTGGCTGAATTGCAGGCAGAATTTTCTGTGAAAAAAGCTCAGTGGGATAATGAAAAGGCATCTGCGGATAAGCTTTCAGAACTACGTAAAGAAATCGACCAAATTAAAGATGAGAAAGAGATTGCTTATCGTAATCAGGATTTCGCAAAATACAGTGAGATAGAAAATAGTATTTTACCCGAAAAGGAGAAACGATTAAAACAGGAAGAAGAAAAGATTAAGGAATCTGATCGTACTCTGATCCATGAAAAAGTAACAGAAGCCGAGATTGCTACGATTGTTTCCCGCTGGACCGGCATCCCGGTAGCTAAACTGACTGAGAGTGAGCGTAACAAGACCCTTCATCTGGATGAAGAACTGCACAAACGTGTGGTTGGACAGGACGAAGGTGTGACCAAGGTTACCGAAGCCATCATCCGTTCCAAAGCCGGTATCAAGGATCCAAGCAAGCCTATCGGTTCCTTCCTGTTCTTAGGACCTACCGGTGTGGGTAAGACGGAGTTGGCGAAGAGCCTGGCAGCAGCACTGTTTGACGACGAGAACAACATGGTCCGTATCGATATGAGCGAATACATGGAGAAATATTCTGTCTCCCGTCTGATCGGTGCGCCTCCCGGATACGTAGGATACGAAGAGGGCGGTCAGCTGACCGAGGCTGTCCGGAGAAAACCTTACAGTGTGGTATTGTTCGATGAGATCGAAAAAGCCCATCCTGATGTATTCAATGTACTGTTACAGGTATTGGATGACGGGCGTATCACCGATTCTCAGGGTCGTACCGTAGATTTCAAGAATACGATCCTGATCATGACATCCAACATCGGCGCAAGCTATCTGCTGGATGGCATCAACGAAGACGGTACCATCAAGCCGGAGGCAGAGGCAGCAGTCATGAACGATCTGCGTGCACATTTCCGTCCGGAATTTCTGAACCGTCTGGATGAGACGATCCTGTTCAAGCCTCTGACCAAAGATAATATCGGCGGTATCATTCATCTGATCATTGCCGATCTGAACAAGCGTCTGGAGGATAAGCAGCTGACGATCCGTCTGTCAGACGAGGCTATGCAGTACATCGTGGATAACGCGTATGACCCGGTCTATGGTGCACGACCTCTGAAACGTTATATTCAGAAGTATGTGGAGACCCTGGCTGCCAAGATGATCCTGGCAGATCAGGTGGAGGAGGGCGATACGATCGTCATTACCGTAGAGGACGACAAGCTTTCCGCAAAATGTGAGAAAGGCTCTAAAAATAAATAAGCAGTAATACGAAAAGCGAAAGTGGCAGACTTGTCATTTTCGCTTTTTTCGTTTAAGATAATAGTAATAAAATTTTTAAAGAGAGGTTTTTTTATGATACCACAGGATCCGGTCATGTTATTAAGCTTTATCAATCTGAAACTCCGTGACTACTACGGAAGCCTGGAGCAGCTCTGCGATGATCTGGATGTGAATGAACAGGAGATCAGGGATAAGCTGGCATCCATCGATTATCATTACAATGAAGAGAGGAATCAGTTTGTATAATACAACCAGTAGTCTTACAGGGAAAAAGGGAACCAGATGTCTGGTCTGCACCGGCTGCGGCAGATGTCCCGGAGTGATCCGGGGGATGCAGGTGGTGACGGAAAAATTAGAGTTTCCTCCGTTATCTTTGCAGAATACGGAAGGTATCCGGCTGATGACAGTGGATATCGGAACGACTACTATTGCTATGCAGCTCTATGATGCAGACGGTAAAATAGTGGACAGTTTTCCGAGTGTGAATCCCCAGGTCGGCTACGGTGCTGATGTACTCTCCCGGATAGAGGCGGCAAGGGATCCGGGGAAGGCTGCGGATATGCAGAAAAAAGTCCTGGACCTCATTGAAAAGGGAGTACAGCGGTTTTCTAAAAAGCTGCAGGAGAAGGAGTCTATACAGATGGTCATTGCGGCGAATACCACTATGACCTATCTGCTGATGGGCTGGGATCCGGCAGAGCTGGGCAGGGCACCTTTTCGGGTAAGTCATTGCGGAGCCACAGACACACAGATCGCAGGCGTTCCCTGTCATATTATTCCCGGATTGTCTGCCTTTGTCGGCGGGGACATCACAGCGGGAATACTGGCCTGTCAAATGCTGGCGCAGGAGGAACCTATGCTGCTCATCGATCTGGGTACCAACGGTGAGATGGCGCTGGGTAATAGACAGAAGCTGTATGCCTGTGCCACGGCGGCAGGACCTGCCTTCGAGGGCGGGGCAAACCGTGGTATCTGGGGTGCGGATATGGTGAAATTGTTACAAAAGCTTCTGGAAGAAGGACTGATGGATCGGCAGGGATTGTTAAAGGAACCTTATTTCACGAGGGGGATCCGTATCGGAGATGTACTTGTGACGAAAGAGGCCGTGCGTGCGGTACAGCTGGCGAAGGGAGCCATTGCCGCAGGCATAGAGATCCTGACGGAAAGCTATGGAATCAGACTTTCGGATATTTCAAAGGTGGTGCTGGCAGGAGGTTTTGGCTATTATCTGGACCCGAAGGCAGCTGCCGCCATCGGACTGCTTCCGAAGGAACTGACAGAGCGTACCGTGACCGGCGGCAACACGGCACTTAGTGGTGCTGCACTGGTGGGAAACAAGATACTGACCGGACAGCTGCGATCATGGGATGATCTGCACCGGCGGCAGGAATTACAGATTCAGATATTGAATCTGGCGGAGCAGGAAAAATTCACAGAAACATTCTTGAAAAAGATGGATTTTTGTTAAAATTGCGCAAAAAAATATAACAAAACGCATAAAATGTTGTTTCATTATAGCAATAATTATGGTATACTTCTTAATATGATTACATGTACCGGAGGATATTGCATGAGTACGAATGTTGAGAAACCCCAAAAATCTCTTTTTGCGGGGAAAAAAGAGAAAGCTTCCAAAAAGAAGCCAAAACCTGAGAAAAAGGTGACAAAAGTACCGAAGGAGAAGTCTGTAAAGACAAAGACACCGAAGAAGACATCCGGCATGAGTGGGAAAAGCTCCAAACTGTTCAGTATACGCAATAAGATCGTAGTATGTTTTCTGGTGCCGATCGTGTTCATGATCATTATCGGCATTTCGGCATATCAGAAGTCTGCGGAAGGCTTAAGTGAGAAATATACGGATTCCACGTTACAGACTGTGCGCATGGCGACAGAATATTTGGATATGACCTGTGATTTTATCCGTTCCGAGGGCTTAAAGTATGCGTATGACGATGATCTGCGGAAGTATTTCCTGGGAATGTTCGAGGACAATCCGGTAGACAAGCTGAACTTCCTGACAGCTACGAAGTCGAATCTATTATCGGTGCAGACGTCGAATCCGTTCATCAGTCATATGCACATTATTCCCAAGGAAGGTGTGGGACTTTTGTCCACCAAGCTTTCTTCCGGTGTGGATGGATTCCTGGATGAATATAAGGAGTCGGTAGCTTCCGGCGCCGGCAGAAGAAGCATTCCACAGTGGATCGACAGTCATCCGGTGCTGGATGACAAGGTAAAAGAGACATATCGGGACTACATATTGTCTTTCCAGATGATGAGCCAGTCTAATAACGCCTGCGTTGTTATTGATATGAAGCCTCTGGCTATTACAAACTTTTTGAAGGAAATTGATATCGGTGATGACAGTGTCATTGGATTTATCACTCCGGGTGGAAGAGAACTGGTAGTGGAGCAGCTGGAAGACGGTGAAGAGAGTACTTTTGCTGAGGATGAGAAAGTATTCGTCGAGCAGGATTTTTATAATGGAGTAATGGATCAGGCAGTATCGGATTCCGGTACCGCGGAAGTGGATTTCCGTGGAGAAAAATACCTCTTTATCTATAGCCGTAGTGCGGAAGTTGGATTTACCACCTGTGCACTGGTGCCTATGCGTGTGGTGACCAGCCAGGCTATGGAGATCCGTAATATGACGATTGGCCTGGTAATCCTGGCCTGTGTGATCGTAGTGATCGTGGGTATCTTTATTACAGTCGGTATTGAGAACAACATGAAACGCATCTCCAGAAAGTTCGGTGATGTGGCACAGGGCGATCTGACCGTGACGGTATCAGCCAAGGGGCACGATGAGTTCCAGGATCTGGCAGGATCCGCGACTAACATGATCACGAATACCAAGAAGCTGGTAAATCAGGTAAGCAATGCCACCGGAGAATTAGAAGTTTCTGCGCAGAATGTGGGACAGGCTTCCGAATTGATCCATGAATATTCTCAGGATATTACCCGTGCCATCGGAGAAATCAATGAAGGTATGGAGGAACAGTCCAGACATGCACAGGAATGTGTGGAGAAGACGGATATTCTCTCCAACGAGATCCAGGAAGTCAGCCATGTGGTAGAGCGGGTTGAGAAACTGGTAGATGAGACCGAAGGCATGATCAACAAGGGAATGGAGATCGTACAGGTACTGGGTGAACGTGCCGGTGAGACCACACAGATGACTGTGAAGGTAAGCGAGAGTATTGAATCCCTCCGCAAGGAATCCGAGATCATCAACAGTTTCGTAGGTACGATCACAGAGATTACGGAACAGACGAATCTGTTGTCTCTGAATGCTTCCATTGAGGCAGCCAGAGCCGGAGAGGCCGGAAGAGGTTTCGCTGTGGTAGCGGAAGAGATCCGCAAACTGGCAGATGATTCCGCCAAGGCAGCCGGTGAGATCGGTAACAATGTTGCGAACATTACTGCACAGACGCAGAACAGTGTGGAGAGTGCAAGTCAGGCGAAAGCAATGGTAGAACTTCAGACCAAGGCTGTGGAAGAGGTAATTGCAGTATTCCGTGAGATGCAGGCCCGCATGAGTCAGCTGATCGAGGGACTGAAGGATATCGTGGTAAGTACCGAGAAGGCTGATGGCGAACGTAGTGCAGCGGTAGCGGCAGTGAAAAATATCTCAGATATTATCGAAGAGACCGCAGGCAGTGCAGAAACTGTCAATGATGTAGCCAACAAGCTGCTCTCACATGTAGAGAAACTGAGTGACACCGCAAGTGTGCTGGATGAGAATATGGAAGGGCTTAAGAACGAGATCTCTGTATTTAAGATTTGAGCATAAGTGTCTATAAGAAGGAGATAGAAGATAAAGGAAGATCCGGAACAGAAAAGGCGGATCTTCCTTTTCTTGATTTCGGAATGAATTGCTACGGTAGGAATTGCGGAGTGTTCTCATGCATATATTTGGGATGAAAGCTGACAGGCGGATGACTTGGCAATGAGAAAAGTGTTGGCTGGTATTCTGATCTTTGATGTGGTCATGGGCATATTATGCCTGGTAGTGGGAACAAGGCAATATGCAGGGGATAGGCAATTGAATATCCGGGAGGGAAAAATTCAGGAATTACGGGAAACACTGGCAGGAGATGTCAACTGTGAAGAAGAACTTGCTTGGAAGATTGCCCTGACTTTTGATGACGGACCGCATCCGAAGTACACGGAGCAGCTTTTGGATGGACTGAAAGAACGGAATGTGGTAGCTACTTTTTTCGTGACCGGGGAGAATGCGGAGAATTATCCGGAGATCATCCGAAGAGAACAGGAAGAAGGGCACCTGATCGGCAACCATACTTACAGCCATATACAGTTGACTTCCCGTAACCGGGAAAAATTCCGGGAGGAACTGGTGAGGACGAATGAGATATTAGAAGAGATCACCGGAGAGAAAACCAGTTTCGTCCGGCCGCCCTACGGCAGCTGGGATAAAAGTTTTGAGAAGGAACTGAACATGTTTCCGGTATTGTGGAATATTGACCCCTTAGACTGGTGCTCCCACAATGCGGAATGCATTGCAGCCAGGGTAGTGGAGAAAGCAGGAGATGGGGATATCATCCTGATGCATGACTATTATGATACTTCTGTTATTGCGGCGCTGGAAGTGATAGATGCTTTGCAGGGAGAGGGATTTCAGTTTGTGACAGTGGAAGAGCTTCTGTTTGACTGATAAATTATCCTTGCATCCCACCGTAATGTACGCATATAATATGAAGAGCAAGAGTGGAAAAATATGTCGGATGGGTGCGATGAAATGTTCGCATCGTACTTAAAGGAAAACGAATGATAAAAATAGCTTTTTGTGATGATGATCTGTCAGTGCTTAAGGAATTAAGCATATTAATGGACAGATATCGTGTGGAAAGAAATCAGGATATAACTTATGCAGCGTTTCACAGCCCGCTGGAGTTGCTGGCAGAGGTAGAACGGGGAACTGAGCTTGATATTATTTTCCTGGATGTACTGATGCCGGGACAGAATGGGATCAGCACAGCAAAGGAGATCAGAAAATATGATACTTCGGTGAAGATCATATATCTGACATCCTCAGCGGAATATGCGGTGGACTCCTATTCGGTAGGTGCCTATTTTTACCAGCTGAAGCCGATCTGGCAGGAAAGCTTCTACCGCCTGATGGATTCGGTGCTCTCGGAGTGCCGCCGGAATGAGGAGAAGAGCCTGATCCTGCGCAGCAAGTCAGGAATCACCAGAATGGATCTGGACAAGCTGCAGTATTGTGAAGTGATGGGACGTACCTTACTGTTTCACAGGCAGGACGGAGTTGTCCTGGACAGCGTCGGAAGACTGGATGATCTGTGCGAACAGCTCAAGGATTATGATTGCTTTATCCGCTGCCACAGGTCTTACCTTATTAATTTAGCATATGTGCAGAATATTTCCAGTAAGGCCGTCACAATGTGCGATGGTACCGAACTCCCGATCCCACATGGAAAATATTCCGAACTGAAAGACAGATTCTTTGATTATTTCTTTCAAAAAAATCAGACAATTCTAGGATAATTTTAAGCGACCACGACCGGAGAACACCTTCTCCGGTCGATTGATGTCATTTTTGGGTCGATTCATGTCAAAAATGGTTTTCCAATGGAAAAATAAGGTACAATTCTCTCAGACAACAGAAAACTGTTGCCGGAAGGAGAAAAATATTATGAAGAGAAAAGTGATCGCATGCGTTATGGGACTGGTACTGGCATTGTCATTAGCAGCCTGCGGTGAGGAAGAAGTGGTTGTGGAGAACACCAATGCAGAAGTAACAGTAGCGGTTCAGACCACAGAGGCGGCAGAAACTCCGGCGGAGACCGTTGCAGAGGCAGATGTGGAAGCAGAGGGTGGTCCCCTGTTACAGGTGGAAGTCATGGAGATCCCGGATCTGAGCGGTACGGAATGGACTTTTGCGGGCGGTATGATCGACGGTGTTGAAATGGAGGAAGAGGACCTGAATGCAACACTGGAGACTTACGGCGGTACTTTAGGGCTGGTATTCGGTGAAGACGGTGCAGTTACCATGGTACAGGGTGGTGGAAATGCAGAAGGTACGTATGAGTATTCCGATGATAACACTGCTATTAAGATGACCCTGGATTTCGGAGGGACAGAGATTTCTTACGCAGGCTTTTTATCTCAGGTAGGTGATACCGTGACACTGATCGCCATGTCTGATATGAATGGATATGACGGACTTTATTTTGTACAGTAAAACACAGCAGGAAATATTAGAAACGAAGAAAGAATGAGAAGGGGAGGGGAGAAATGACGATAGAAATTGTGATTATCGTAATGTTGCTTGCCTCCCTTTTTGGAGCCTGGCTATTTTCGGTGTGGCGTAAACTGGAGATGCAGGAAGAAAATATCCGCAATGCCTTACATCAGACACTGGTACAGCTTTCCGCCGAACGGGAAGCGTTGGAAGGATTGACGGAGCTTTTAAAAAATGTTATTGATACAGATCTCTTACGGGAGATGAGATGCTCTCTGGAGAATGCACAGGATGGCGGAGAAGCACGGCAGCCGGAGTGGATATCAGAACAACAGAGAGAATTATTAAGAGTACAGAATAAAATTGCAGAGATCTCGAAAAGTATGCCGCTTTTGCAGGCACAGGAGACCTATCAGAAGTACTGGAAAGCAGCGAAAAGCTATGAACATATGGTGGAGACGAGCGGACTGATCTATAACGATTCGGTGGAGAGTTATAATGGGATGCTCCGTAGGATGCCGAATCGTATAGCAGCGGGAATTTGTGGGTTCCATCGGAAAAAAATGATCGAGATCCTGTAAGCTATATACATTTTAAGGAGGGTAAAGCTATGGGATTATTTACAAACAACAAAAAATTATGTCCGATCTGCGGAAGCCCAACCCCGAGACTTTTGGCATCAGCAGTTGATGGACAGAATCTGTGCAAGGAGTGCGCTGGAAAAATTAATCTGCCGGATGGCGTACAGGATGGCATGACGGTGGACGATTTCAGGGAATATATCAGCATCCACGATGCGAACAAGCCGTTACGCGACAGCTTTACAGAGACCTATCGCTACAATTTCGGCTTTTTTAAGGGAGCGTTATTATTGGATCTGGATCATCAGCTGCTGCGTCTCGGAGACGGCGAAGCGGTATTTGCCATGGAACCTGCAAATATCAGGTCTTTCCGCATTTTAGAGGATGGCGAAGTATTGTTCGAGGGAGAACAGGGGAACTTCCGGAGCTACAAGAGCGATATTAAGGAACGCTTAAATGAGTTAAAACCCAGAATTGATGAATACAGAATGTTACGCCATCAGTATGAGATGATGGAAGAAATGCGTCGTAATATGGAAGACAGCAGAAGAGACGACAGAAGATACGACGACAGAAGATACGATCCGGATTACAGAGACTATATCATGGAGCCGGACTTCAATGTGCCCAATCCGGTTGACAAATTTGCAGTGGAGATCATTCTGGAACATCCTTACTGGAAGAACTTCTATAAGGAGACGGGAGCGCCGAAGTTCAACAGCGACCAGCCCAGTACCATTGATTATCTGGATGATTATACGCAGAAGACAGAGGAACTGCACGCGCTGGCACAGAATCTGATGCAGCTGATCGATCCGCAGGCGCAGGAACAGGTAATAGATCCTCATGCCTCCGTACAGAGCCCGGGCACTCAGAGTGCACCGCAGGCTGCACCTGTACAGACAGAGGACCCTACGGTGGCACTGCCCAAGTATAAGGCTTTGATGGATGCCGGCGTTATCACGCCAGAGGAGTTTGAAGCGAAGAAGAAACAGCTGCTGGGACTGTAAAAAGTGAATATTTTAAATTGACGGGCACATGGCTGTCGGATATACTATAAGAGTATGATATCTTATATGGGTATGATACGGAAAGCAGGATCTGACAGCCATGAGTAGTTTACAAAAGAAAGAAACATTATTGATCGTTGATGATTCCAAATTTCAAAGAGTAGTGATCAGACAGTCTCTCGGGGAGTATTTTAACTTCGCAGAGGCTGTTTCCGGTGAAGAATGTATTCAGATCATGGAGAAGGAAAGTGATGCCATTGATCTGGTTCTGCTGGATCTGGTCATGCCGGGCATTGACGGCTTCGAAGTACTGCGCCGCAGACAGAGTATGGAAGGTTTCAAGGATACGCCGGTCATTGTTCTGACCAATACAGAGTCCGTAACTTCCCAGTCGGAAGCTTTTGCCCTGGGAGCAGATGAATTTATCATTAAGCCGGTGGATGCCCGCATCGCACTTTCCCGTATCAACAATACGCTGGGGGTAAAGCGCAGATTACAGAGCAGCCGGGATGAACAGAAGGCATGGGAGACCAAATCTCAGATCGACGAAATGACCAGTCTGTTCAACAAGATGACTGTAGAAAAGCTGATCACAAAGACTCTGACAGAGAATGAGAGCAGATCACATGCTTTGATGTTAATAGATATTGATAATTTTAAGTCTGTCAATGACGTCTACGGACATACCATGGGTGACCATGTCATCAGTGTGATCGCAGGGGTGATTTCTTCCCAGTTTCGCAGCACCGATTATGTGGGTCGTGTCGGGGGAGATGAATTCTGCGTATTGATGGCGGATATTCCGTCGAGAGAGATCGCATTGATCAAGGCAGAGAATCTGGTCAGTCTTGTAAAATATAAGGAGAACTTATCCATACCGGAAAATATATCTATCAGTGTGGGAGTAGCTTTTTCCGAAGCGGATGATCAGTGCTATGATGAGCTGGCAACAAAAGTCGATCAGGCTCTGTACGTCTCTAAAAAATCCGGTAAAGGAAGATACAGCGTCTACGGCGAGGAACAGCAGGCTCCCGAGAAAGTCATACAGGCCCTTGTATGGTCCGGCTCCCGTAATGTTACCAGCATGATGGAATTTGCCCTGCCGGATTATGTACAGCTGAAGACAGTGGCTTCGGTGGAAGAGATCAGATCCTGTATGGAAGAAAAGACCGATGAAGATATTCCGGCATTGATCGTGGATGTATCGGAGGAAGAGGACCAGGGACAGAGGCGTTGGCAGGAGCTTCGTAAGCTGAAGGAAGAGCATACGTTTTCCATGATCGCTATCTGTAAGGAGGGTAATCTGGCACAAATGAAATGTGCTTTGGAGACGGAAGAACTTTCGGATCTCTTGCTGGCACCGCTGGAAGCGAATACGTTGAAGCGACGTGTGAGGATCTGGATGCAAAATTGCAAGTTGTGATAAAGTCTGTTATAATTGGCTGGAGCATATCAAAGGATGTGCTTCGGCCTTTTTTGATGATGGAAATAGAGGATGTAACAGTATGGATTTATTTGAATATATGCGAAGCACCAATATGGAAAAAGAAGCACCGTTAGCTGCCAGAATGCGTCCCAGAACCCTGGATGAAGTCGTAGGGCAGGAGCATATCATCGGCAAGGATAAGCTTCTGTACCGTGCCATCAAGGCGGATAAGATCAGTTCCATTATATTCTATGGACCGCCCGGCACCGGCAAGACGACGTTGGCGAAAGTCATTGCTAACACCACCAGCGCTGAGTTCCAGCAGATCAATGCCACTGTAGCCGGCAAAAAGGATATGGAGGAAGTGGTGGCTAAAGCCAAAGAACTGCAGGGAATGTACGGGAAACGTACGATCCTGTTTATCGACGAGATCCATCGTTTTAACAAAGGACAGCAGGATTATCTGCTTCCTTATGTGGAGGACGGTACGATCATTCTCATCGGAGCCACCACGGAGAATCCTTATTTTGAGGTGAACGGAGCGTTGATCTCCCGTTCCGTGATCTTTGAACTAAAACCGATCCCCAGGGAAGCTATTAAAGAGCTTCTGAAGAAGGCGGTTTACGATACGGATCGCGGTATGGGAGCTTACAACGGTACGATCGATGATGATGCATTGGAGTTTCTGGCGGATATCTCCGGCGGAGATGCCAGACATGCTCTCAATGCCATCGAACTGGGTATCATGACCACAGAGCCCGGACCGGATGGTAAGATCCATATTACGCTTGATGTGGCACAGCAGTGCATTCAGAAGAGAGCGGCAAGATATGATAAAAACGGTGACAACCATTACGATACGATCTCTGCTTTTATCAAAAGCATGCGTGGCTCTGACCCGGATGCCGCAGTATATTATCTGGCAAGAATGTTAAATGCGGGAGAGAGCGTGACTTTTATCGCGAGACGTATCATGATCTGTGCATCGGAGGATGTGGGCAATGCGGATCCGCAGGCATTGGTAGTGGCAGTGAATGCATCCCTGGCAGTGGAACGGGTCGGTATGCCGGAGGCACAGATCATTTTAGCACAGGCAGTCACTTACATTGCTACGGCACCCAAGAGCAACCGCAGCTATGAAGCGGTATCCCGGGCGATGCAGGAAGTGCAGGCCAGCGGAGATCTGCCGATTCCCACACATCTGCAGGATGCACATTATAAAGGAGCAGCAAAATTGGGACATGGTACAGGATATAA
>ERZ1034998.1677-NODE-1677-length-12798-cov-4.797300_pt1 | contig 12798 bp, 10 predicted proteins | sample MGYA00520621_ERZ1034998 | MGnify/ENA primary metagenome ERZ1034998 (study PRJEB33766, sample SAMN09781748) | gut metagenome | biome: gut microbiome | host: Homo sapiens | place: Madagascar | study: EMG produced TPA metagenomics assembly of the PRJNA485056 data...
TCTTTTTGTTGCTCGTTTCTTTTTCTATATCTAATGATGATAATTCTGCATACGCATCTCATATTCATCTGCGATCTGTTTGTATTTTCCGTAATCCTTCTCTTTTAACTCGCCGGAGCTCCGATACTGCTCTACCAGCTCCTGATACTCCTTCAGCGCAGTTCTCGCCAGATCCTTATAATTATTCTCCAGGTTCATCTTCAGCTCGTTTAATTTACCTTCCAATGCCTGCTTGGTTTTCCGTTTAACCATAGCCCCCCTGCCTTTCATTGCCTTACAACCATTCCCTATCCTATCGCTGTCTTATATCCTATGTCTTACCGCTTGTTTCTCTCGTACTTTGCCAGCGTATGCAATGCGTATTGCACACTGGCATACTGCTCTTCCAGGCTACCTGTTCCTGTTGATATATCCAGAGACGCTGCTATATCCGTCAGAAGAACCTCATTGATCGTATCCCGCATTTCCAGGAATACTTTCAGCTTATCCGTATAGGTATCAGCATCCAGAAACTGGATCAGCAGTGGATCCACACCCGCGGTCTCTGCTTCGTCTGCCCTCTCTGCCGTTCCTCCGGCTGCAGGCCGCACGGTCGACTGCTGATACACATCCTCCGTCTCCGATCCGACGCTCTTAATGCCTTCTGCATCGCTTCGGCTGATTCCGGTCTCCGGTTCCGGCACGATTTCCGGATAAACCCGTTCAAACCGGTACTGCTGTCCGGCGTTCGGATACTTCTCCCGGTCTACCGGCTCCAAAAACATCTCCAGCGAGCGGACATATACTATAAAATCTCCATATAATGCCTGATATACCACCATTTCCTCATTCGTCTCAGAATCATATGCCAGTGTCAGGATCTGGTACAGATTCCCCTTAAAATGACGATAACGTTGTCCCGGAACGGGACGTGATGTCTGACTCATATTAGCCCTTCCTTCTTTGCTCCATTTATAATACCTGTCACTTATTATAAGCTTTGCCTGTAGGTATTTCAAGTAAACAATTTTACATAAAGAATCTTGCCAAGTATTTCCCCTCTATTGTATAGTTAGATAATAATCTGAACGAATCGAGGAATGAATATGAACTACGCATTTATAAACGGAAAAATTTTGGACGGAACCAAAGATATGCAGGTACAGAGCGGACTCTATATTCTGGTGCAGGACGGCATTATCACCGATATTGTGCCGGGCACCGCAGACCTTCAGAATTACAACATCATTGATCTGCAAGGGAATTACATTCTGCCGGGTCTGATCAATATGCATGTCCACCTTGCCGGAAATGGCAAGCCGCAGAAAAAGCAACGTGACAATGAGAAGCTGGTTAATACTATCATGGGATCTTCTCTTACTCGTAAGATTGCCTATAAAATGGTCTCCGGCTTTGCAAAAGATGAACTTCTGAGCGGTGTTACCACCATCCGGACCGTCGGTGGTCTCGGTGACTTCGATACCCGTCTGCGTGATGAGATCGAGGCCGGAACCAAAACAGGTCCCCGTATCCTTGCCGCGAATCAGGGAATCTCTGTTCCCGGCGGGCACATGGCAGGCTCGGTTGCCATTGCTGCCGAGACGGCAGATGATGCTCTCAGCCAGCTTGCAAAATCAGAGGAAGAAAAAGTCGATCTGATCAAGCTCATGATTACCGGTGGTGTTATGGATGCCAAGGAAAAGGGGGTTCCCGGCGAACTGAAAATGTCACCGGAAATGGTGCGTGCCGTATGTCAGAAGGCACATGAAGACGGCTACCTGGTCGCTGCCCATGTGGAATCTCCGGAGGGCGTGCGCGTTGCTTTAGAAAACGGTGTTGACTCCATTGAACACGGTGCCAAATTAAGTGATGATATGATCAAGCTCTTCAAGGAACGTGGTGCTTTCCTCTGCACCACGATCTCACCGGCTCTGCCGTATGCTTTATTTGACCGTTCTGTCACCAATGCGACAGAGGTAGAGCAGTATAACGGCAATGTTGTATTCGAGGGAATCATTGCCTGTGCAAAGGCAGCTCTGGAACATGATATCCCGGTTGTTCTGGGTAATGATGTCGGCTGTCCGTGGATCACGCAGTATGACTTCTGGCGTGAACTCTACTACTTCCACAAGTATGTCGGTGTTTCCAATGCCTTTGCTATCTATACTGCGACCAGGCGAAGTGCCGAGCTTGCCGGAATCGGTCATATTACGGGTTCTATAGAAAAAGGAAAATCCGCCGATATGCTCGTCATCTCAGGAAATCCACTGGAGGATCTGCGTGCTCTGAGATACCCGGAAATGGTGATTACCAGAGACACTATTCTCAATCATCCAAAGATCAGGAAGCGGAAGCAGGTGGAAGCAGAACTGGATAAGTTCCTGTAAGCACCTGTTTCTCCACCGGTCTCCTTACATCTGCACATTGAAAACCCCCATAAACTATATTATAATAATAATATCAATTTATGGGGGTACCTGCTTATGAAACTAACTTTTATTGGGGCTGATCACGAGGTTACCGGCAGTTGTCACTATCTGGAAATTGCAGGAAAACGATTGACTATTGACTGCGGACTGGAACAAGGAGCTGACATCTATGAGAATGAAGAGCTTCCCTGCGCCGCTGCTGATCTGGATTATGTATTTCTGACACATGCACATATTGATCACAGCGGTTATCTGCCATTCCTTTACTCACACGGATTCCGTGGCACCATTTTTGCAACCAAAGCAACCACGGATCTATGCCAGATCATGTTACGTGATAGTGCTCACATCCAGGAGATGGAAGCAGAATGGAAGAATCGAAAAGCCAGACGTTCCGGTCTTCCTGAAGTGATTCCTCTCTATACTATCCAAGATGCAGAAAATGTCATTTCTCATTTTCATTCTTTAGACTATGATACTACTATTACCATCTGTGACGGAATTCAGGTGCGTTTTTCCGATGTCGGCCATCTGCTAGGCTCTGCCAGCATTGAACTGTGGGCTACCGAGGACGACCAGACCGTAAAACTGGCCTTTTCGGGAGATGTCGGCAATATTAACCAGCCGTTAATCCGGGATCCGCAATATCTTTCCGATGCCGACTATGTCATTATGGAATCCACCTACGGTGACCGGAATCATACTGCCACTCCCGATTATGTGGCATCTCTTACCCGCATTATCCGGGATACTTTTAAACGTGGCGGCAACGTAGTCATTCCATCCTTTGCAGTCGGAAGAACCCAGGAATTATTATATTTCATCCGTGAGATCAAGACACAGAACCTGCTTCCGGAATATCCGGATTTTGAAGTATTTGTAGATAGTCCGTTAGCTGTGGAGGCTACGAGTGTATTTAACCGTAATGTAGAGAGTTGTTTTGATGAAGAGGCCATGGCACTGGTCCGTCAGGGAATTAATCCGATCACCTTCCCTGGTCTGAAGACCTCCGTTACCAGTGATGAGTCGAAAGCAATTAATTTCAATCCAAATCCAAAGGTTATCCTCTCCGCTTCCGGAATGTGTGAAGCAGGCCGTATCCGTCATCATTTAAAACATAACCTGTGGCGTCCGGAATGTACGATCCTTTTCGTTGGCTATCAGGCAAACGGTACACTTGGCCGTGCCTTACTGGAAGGTGCAAAGGCAGTGACACTGTTTGGTGAAACGATCGAGGTTACTGCTCACATTGAGAAACTGGATGGCATCAGCGGCCACGCCGATAAGGATCACCTGATCAAATGGTTGGAGGCGATGTCCCCTAAGCCGAAAAAGGTGTTTATTGTTCATGGCGAGGACAATGTCTGTGATTCTTTTACAGCCTGCCTGCGTGACGAGCATGGTTATGATGCAGAGGCACCATATACCGGTGCTTCCTTTGATCTTTTGACAGGCACATGGCTGAGTGACGGTAATCATATCCACAAGAAGCAGACCACCGCAAAAGAGAAATCTATCCGGGCTACCAATATTTATCTGCGTCTCGTTGCTGCCGGTCAGCGCCTGATTGCTGTAATCCGCCATAATGAAGGCGGTACCAACAAGGATCTGATCAAATTTACCGATCAGATCAACTCTCTTTGCGATAAATGGGATCGTTAACCAGTAGCCTAAAAAGTCCCTGCCGCATACCATATAGAAAAGGGTGCTTCGGTATGGTGACACATGGCTGCCGGTATTACTTCTGAACAACTACTATCTCCCAATCACATTATAAAAGCAGACTATGCACACCACCGTCATATCTATGGCCGTGGTGTGACAGTTGCTGTTCTGGATTCCGGTATTCAGCCACGGGCTGATTTTCTGTCTCTGCCGGATGCTTCTGCTCCATCCCGGATTCTGCATTTTGAAGACTTTGTCCATGCACGGCCACTACCTTATGATGATGCCGGACACGGAACCCATATCTGCGGAAAAATCGCATCTTCTCATCCTATCGGTTCTGAATATCTCGGAATTGCTCCGGCCTGTAATCTGGTCGTTCTGAAGGTGTTGGATCAGTATGGAAATGCTCCGCTCAGCACCTTTATCCGTGCCCTGCGCTGGATTCATCACTATCGGTCTGCTTATCACATCCGAATCGTCAATATCTCCATTGGTACCACTTTATCTTCCGGCTATTCTCATTCCGATCTCCTGATCCAGGAAGTGGAACAGCTCTGGACTGACGGCCTGATCGTGTGTACCTCCGCAGGGAACAACGGACCGGCTCCCGGTTCTATCAGTGCCCCCGGCTCCAGCTGCCGGGTGATCACCGTCGGTGCCTCGGATGATAATATTCCTGCCCTGCGTTCCAATATCCATCGGCAGTATTCCGGCCGGGGGCCAACCGGCTGCAGCACTGTCAAACCGGAGCTTGTCGCTCCCGGCAGTCAGATCGTCAGCTGCAATAACCAGAGTCTCGGTTACACCGCCAAGACCGGAACTTCCATGTCTACCTCTTTAGTCAGCGGTGCCATTGCACTTTTACTTGAGCAGGAGCCTTCCCTCAGTAACCGGGACGTAAAAAACCGCCTGCACGACTGTGCAAGGCGGCTTAATCTTCCTCATTTTCAGCAGGGCTGGGGACTCTTAGATATCTCCCGGTTGCTGAAATGATGGGTTTTCTATATTTTTCTCACTGTCATAATAACAAATGTATAACCTTAATTTCCACGGTTATAGTTGATCAGACATCCCTTTAAGATAATCTCTCTCTCATTATCTGTCAGCTGTCCAAGGGTCAGTGTAAACTCTTTCATATCCTTGTTTACCACATATGCCTTGATCTCATCGGTCTTATTCTTAACTGCCTCAGCAATGCCGGGGATGAAGATATAATCATCGTTTGCAAACGGAAGCTCTGTATCCTTATCCTGAATCAGGAATGGGAGCATACCCCAGTTGATCAGGTTGGAACGATAACGCTTGGTTGCATATTCATTTGCAATATTCGCCCAGCCGCCTAATACCTTCTGGCAGGATGCAGCCTGCTCTCTGGCAGAACCGTCACCCGGCTTTACTGCAAAGATCGTACTTCCGACACCAACAGTCTTTCTGCTGATCTTGTAGGTCTCCTTGATCTTATCCATGATTGGAGTCAGCTCGGATACTGCTTCACACGGACAGCTATCTGCCTCAATGGCCTTCTGTGCCTTCTGAATCTCCTTGGCACGTCCAACATATGCAGGATCCTTTCTGGACAACGTAAACTCAGCCAGTCCAAGCGGATTTGAACGATATGAAGAAGTCTCTCCGGAAGGAATCAGTTCATCTGTGGTTGTAACCGGATCATGGATCTCGGATACTACCTTCAGTATCAGATTCTCCGGCAATGGAGACATGGCTGGCCAGTCCTTAATATTCGGACCGAACTTGATCTCAACTGACGGATCCGGCTTTCCAACGCCATTATATACACGGTTCTCATAAATCGCTTTATCAAAATAATACTTTCTCTTTGTAAAGTTCACATCCACATCCGTAGCAGCGGTCAGATAACCTTTATTGGCTGCAGTTGCTGCAATGGAACGGGCATCCATCAATGCAACGGATGAAATCTGTCCGTTCTGGATCTTAGAACCTTCACGGTTCGGGAAGTTTCTGGTTGAATGACGGATACTGAATGCATTATTTGCCGGAGTATCACCTGCACCAAAACATGGACCACAGAATGCAGTCTTTACAACGGAACCGGTCTCGATCAGATCAGCCAGTACTCCATTCTTTGCAAGCTCCATATAGATTGGTGTACTTGCCGGATATACACTTAATGTAAACTCATCTGCTCCGATGTAAGATCCCTTCAGAATATCTGCTGCTTCACAGATGTTCTCAAATCCGCCGCCTGCACAGCCTGCGATAATTCCCTGTTCAACATAAAGTCTGCCATCTCTTACCTTATCCTTTAAGGTGAAATCAACCTTACCATCCAGACTGACCTTTGCACGCTTCTCGCAATCATCCAGAATATCCATCAGATTTGCATTCAGCTCTTCAATCGTATATACATTGCTTGGATGGAACGGCATTGCGATCATTGGCTTCACTTCTGATAGATCAACATATACAACACCATCATAGTAAGCAACCGCACCAGGATTTAACTCCTTATAATCTCCGCTTCTTCCATGGATATCATAGAATTCCTTAATCCGGTCATCGGTCTTCCAGATGGATGACAGACAGGTTGTCTCTGTAGTCATAACATCAATACCGATCCGGTAATCTGCACTTAAGTTCTCAACACCGGGTCCTACGAACTCCATAACCTTATTCTTAACATAACCGCATCCGAAGGTAGCTCCGATAATTGCCAGAGCCACATCCTGCGGGCCGACACCTTTCTGTGGCTTTCCTGTCAGATAAACGGCAACAACGCCCGGCATATCTACATCATAGGTCTTGGAAAGCAACTGTTTTACCAGCTCACCACCACCTTCGCCGATTGCCATAGTACCTAATGCACCATAACGGGTATGACTGTCAGAGCCCAGGATCATCTGTCCGCCGGCTGCCAGCATTTCTCTGGCAAACTGATGGATAACTGCCTGATGAGGTGGTACATACATTCCACCATAACGCTTTGCGCAGGACAGACCAAACATGTGGTCATCCTCATTAATCGTACCGCCAACCGCACATAAGGAATTGTGGCAGTTCGTCAGTACGTATGGGATTGGGAATTTCTCAAGTCCGGATGCTCTGGCTGTCTGAATGATTCCTACGAATGTAATATCATGGGAAGTCAGCTTATCAAACTTAATCTGAAGCTTTTTATCATTTCCGGATGTATTATGTGCCTGAAGAATCTGATATGCCATCGTATTCTTCGCTGCCTCTTCCTTTGAAAGCTTATTACCTGTCGATGCCTCATAGCCTGCTACTGCCTGTCCATCCTGAACCAGCTCAGTACCATTGATCAGGTAAGCGCCTCCGTCAAATAGTGTTACCATGAAAAGTCCTCCTTTATCTGTCTCTCATATTTTATCATCAATACCTATAACCTTTATCCTGTCTGCGGATATTAATCCATGAATTTCAGCACGAATCCCAGAATCAGGAACAACGCTGAAAATACCACTGCAATAATATTCAGAACCAATCCCGCGGTTGCCATTCCCCGTTTGGATGATTTCCTGCCGAGATTTGCGTTCTGGATTCCCGCAATCGCCAGTATTATAAATATTCCTCCGTATAAAAAGCCTCCTCCAAACAGAGTACTGCACATCATACCAAGGTTTAAAACATTCAGAATGATACCAAGGATCAAACTGGTCTTTGCCTTTTTCGCACATGCATCATCCTGTGCGGCCTGAAGAGATGCTGTTCCTCCTGCGACCGTATTCTGTGCATTCTGATTCATATTATAATTGTATGCCCCGGCATCATAGGTTCCGGTCTGATTGCTGTACGGATCTGCATTGTACGTTCCGGTCTGGTTATTGTACGGATTTGCATTGTACGTTCCGGTCTGGTTACTTCCTGCAGTTCCGAAGGTCTTCGTATCATATCCTAAGTCGGATTCCGTGGGCTTGCTCTCGCCTATACTGCTTTCATCCAGGTGAAATGGATTACCTGCATTATTCTGATTATTATCCATAGCTTCTCCTCGTTATCTCTCATTTGCATTAATTACTTATCTTACAAAGTTACCGCAACTATTTTAACACATTTTATCAGAAATAGAAATAGAAAATCCCCATACTATGCATATTAATGCAAGGAATTGCGTAAATAGACAAAACAGGAGAGGATATCTCTGATCCTCTCCCGCCTGTTTTATTTCTGTCCTGTATGATAGATTACTTCTTTGTAATATATCCCTTTGCCTTTAATAATTCAGCACAAAGCACTGCACCACCGGCTGCACCACGAACTGTATTATGTGAAAGTCCAACGAACTTCCAGTCAAAGATGCTGTCCTCACGAAGACGTCCAACAGAAACGCCCATACCATGCTCATAATCTACATCCAAACTTACCTGTGGGCGGTTATCCTCCTCCAGATACTGGATGAACTGCTTCGGAGCACTTGGAAGTCCCAGTGCCTGTGGTTCACCACTGAAGTTTACCAGACGGTCGATCAGTTCTTCCTTGGTCGGCTGCTTCTTAAAGTTTACAAATACAGCTGCTGTATGTCCGTTTAATACCGGTACACGGATACACTGACTGGTGATCTTAGGGCCATTGGTGCATTTTTCAATCTTACCGTCTACGATATCACCCCAGAGACGAAGCGGCTCCTGCTCGGACTTCTCTTCTTCTCCTCCGATATACGGAATGATATTACCTACCATCTCCGGCCAGTCCTTAAAGGTCTTACCAGCACCTGAGATTGCCTGATAAGTAGTAACCACTACTTCCTGTGGCTCAAATTCCATCCATGCTGTTAATACCGGTGCATAGCTCTGAATGGAGCAGTTCGGCTTTACAGCTACGAATCCACGCTTGGTACCAAGACGCTTCTTCTGATATTCAATTACCTCTGCATGCTGTGGATTGATCTCCGGTACCATCATCGGAACATCCGGTGTCCAGCGATGTGCGCTGTTATTGGAAACAACCGGTGTCTCTGTCTTTGCATAAGCTTCCTCGATCGCCTTGATCTCATCCTTTGACATATCAACCGCACTGAATACAAAATCAACGGTAGATGCAACTTCCTCTACTTCGTTTACATTATGAACAATGATATTCTTAACTGCCTCCGGCATCGGTGTATCCATCTTCCAACGGTCACCGACAGCTTCTTCATAGGTCTTTCCGGCACTTCGTGGGCTTGCAGCAATGGTAACCACCTCAAACCACGGATGATTCTCTAATAATGAAATAAATCTCTGTCCTACCATACCGGTACCACCAAGGATACCTACACGTAACTTCTCACTCATTGTTTCTCTCCTATTAGTAATATTCATATGTTGTGTGCTTTCGCACCCTGTATCTTACATGTTATTTGATGACACGTACTTTTACAACACCTTCGATTGCATTCAGTTCCGCAACAATGGCATCTGTAATTTCGGCTGATACATCTAACATGGAATATGCCCAGTCACCCTTAGACTTGCTGATCATATCGGAAATGTTGATTCCTTTTGATGAGAATACACCGGTAAATCTGGTCAGCATATCCGGGATATTCTTATGATTGATCACAACTCTTGCTGTATTTGTACATACGCCCATATCACATGCAGGGTAGTTTACGGAATTCTTGATATTACCGTTTTCGATATAATCAACCACCTGCTTAACTGCCATAACTGCGCAGTTATCTTCAGACTCTTCCGTAGAAGCTCCCAGATGTGGTAATGTAATGACATTCTCGACACCCGCAACTGCCGGATTCGGGAAGTCCGTTACATACTTGCTTACCTTGCCGGATGCCAGTGCAGCCTTGATATCCTCATCATTAACCAGAACATCTCTTGCAAAGTTCAGGATCTTAACGCCATCCTTCATCATGCCGAATGCAGCTGCATTCAGCATGCCCTTGGTACTGTCTAAAGCCGGTACATGGATGGTAATGTAATCACACTCTTTATAAATATCTTCTACATTTGAAATATGCTTTACCTGACGGGACAGATTCCATGCTGCATCCACTGATACATATGGATCATATCCATATACTTCCATTCCTAAGCTGACTGCCACATTGGCAACCTTTGCACCAATCGCACCCAGACCGATCACACCTAACTTCTTTCCTTCGATCTCACAGCCTGCGAACTTGGACTTATTCTTCTCAACTGCCTTTGCAATGCCTTCATCTGCAGCATTTGCCTTTACCCAGTTATATCCGCCAACCAGATCTCTGGAAGCCAGAAGCAGACCCGCAATTACGATCTCCTTTACGCCGTTTGCATTTGCACCCGGTGTATTGAATACAACAATACCCTGCTCCGCACATTTATCCAGCGGAATATTATTAACTCCGGCACCTGCTCTTGCGATTGCCTTTAAGTCTGCAGGCAGTTCCAGATCATGCATTGCTGCACTTCTTACCAATACTACATCTGCATCTGCCAGATCCTCTACTACATTATATCCTTCCGGTAACAGATCCATACCGCATGCTGCGATCGGATTCAAGCATTTAACCTTAGTCATTACTGATTCTCCTCCTCGAACTTCTTCATAAACTCAACCAGCTTTTCTACACCTTCGATTGGCATAGCATTGTAAATGCTGGCACGCATACCGCCTACGGTACGATGTCCCTTGATATTTACAAATCCGGCTGCGGTTGCTTCCTTTACAAACTTTGCATCCAGCTCTTCGTCACCGGTTACAAACGGTACATTCATGAGAGAACGATCCTTCTTCTCAACAGTGCCCTTGAACATCTTGCTGTTGTCCAGGAAATCATACAGGATAGCTGCCTTCTTCTCGTTATGGATCTTCATAGCTTCCAGACCACCCATTTCCTTAACCCACTTGAATACCTTGCCACAAATATAAATACCGTAGCATGGAGGTGTGTTGTACAGGGACTTGGCATCTGCCTGTGTCTTATACTTTAACATGGTTGGTGTTCCTTCCAAAACATCATCGCGGATCAGGTCTTCCCGGATAATTGCAACTACAACACCGGCCGGTCCTACGTTCTTCTGTACACCGAAATAAATGAGACCGTAGTCTGATACATTTACCGGCTGTGACAGGATGTCAGATGACATATCTGCTACCAGAATCTTACCCTTTGTGTTTGGTAAGGTCTTATAAGTGGTTCCATAAATTGTATTGTTATGGCAGATGTATACATAATCAGCATCATCATCGATCGGTAAATCCGAGCAATCCGGAATGTAGCTGAAGGTCTTATCTGCAGAGGATGCAATGATATTTACCTTACCATACTTTTTAGCCTCTTCTGCTGCCTTCTTTGCCCACTGTCCGGTCACAATATAATCAGCGACCTTATTCTTCATCAGGTTCATTGGAATCGCTGCAAACTGCTGAGATGCACCACCCTGCAGGAATAATACCTTGTAGTTATCCGGGATCTTCATCAGATCTCTCAAATCCTGCTCTGCAGTCTCTATAATCTCTTCAAATGCCTTGGATCGATGACTCATCTCCATTACACTCATGCCGGTTCCATTGTAATCCAGCATCTCTTCTGCTGCTGCTTTTAACACAACCTCCGGTAATACAGATGGTCCTGCTGAAAAATTATACACTCTTGCCATTTTATAAATCCTCCTCGACTTATTCGCTATCATCCAATCCCGGAACAGCCACCTCGCAGCCGTTCCGAGATCATAGTGCCTTAAATTATTTTCTGAATATTATTTTTCCAGATCTTCCTCTGAGAAACAGGTCTCAATCGGCTTACCCGGTGCTACCATCGGCCATACCTTATCATCTTCATTAATGATACAGTCGATCACTACCGGTCTGCCTGCCTGCTGTGCCTTCTTAAAGGCTTCTTCAAATTCATCAATGGTTGTTACACGACAACCGATCGCTCCCATAGCCTCTGCAAGCTTTGCAAAGTCTACATTATCATTTAAGATTGTATTCGAATACCGCTTGTCATAGAACAATGTCTGCCACTGACGAACCATTCCAAGCACATGATTATTGATCACGATTTCAATGATCGGAATGTTATATCTGGCTGCAGTTGCAATCTCATTCATATTCATACGGAAACATCCGTCACCCGCAATATTGACAACCGTTTCATCCGGTCTTGCAAGCTTCGCACCCAGCGATGCACCCAGACCATAACCCATGGTTCCAAGGCCACCGGATGTCAGGAGCTGATGCGGTCTCTTGTATTTATAATACTGTGCTGCCCACATCTGATGCTGTCCTACCTCTGTAACAACCGTTGCCTCACCATCCGTCAGCTCATAAAGCTTTTCCATGATCTCCGGTCCGGTCAGGACGCCCTTATCATAGGTCATCGGATATTTCTCCTTCAGGTCACGGATCTCATCCATCCATTCCGGCTTCTCGGATGCATCCACCTGATCGATCAGCTGCTGCAGGATTACCTTTGCATCGCCGATAATTGCTTCATCTACTTCAATATTCTTATTGATTTCTGCCTGATCTACATCAATATGGATAATCTTGGCATTCTCTGCGAACTTACTTGCATTACCGATTACACGATCCGAGAATCTGGCACCAACAACAACCAAAAGGTCTGCATCTGATAATCCGAAGTTCGATGCCTTGGTACCATGCATACCGATCATACCGGTATAACGGTCTGCAGTGCCTTCGATTGCACCCTTACCCATCAGGGTATCGCAAACAGCTGCATCAATCTTATCAGCAAAAGCTCTTAATTCCTGCTCTGCATCAGCGATCACCACACCGCCGC
>ERZ1034998.1681-NODE-1681-length-12788-cov-53.550459_pt1 | contig 12788 bp, 9 predicted proteins | sample MGYA00520621_ERZ1034998 | MGnify/ENA primary metagenome ERZ1034998 (study PRJEB33766, sample SAMN09781748) | gut metagenome | biome: gut microbiome | host: Homo sapiens | place: Madagascar | study: EMG produced TPA metagenomics assembly of the PRJNA485056 data...
TTTGGATTTACTATAATATATGACTGTTTTTAAGAAAGTTGACGGATTCTGTCACTGCATTTCTTGACTTTCGAAGTCATGGCTCTCCCACTCTGTTACCTGCTGAAGCCGCATATAAGTGCTGCGGTACAGTCTTTCTCTGTATTGCGTAAGAATATACGTAATATCTCTACAGACCTTCTCATCCTCTAATAATTCTACAATATACGGCGTATACCTGGTTCCTGCTCCTTCTGTCAGTTCTGCCTTCATATCATCCAAGGTTTTGCCCCTATTATAACTTCTTCCAACGGTATCGGTCGCTGCATCGATGCAGTCTGCCACGGCAACCAAATTAATAATCACCTTCTCCGGTACTTTACCGGTATCAAAGTCTTCCGGATAGCCCTTTGTATTATCATACCACTTATGATGTCCTTTAGCGATATTTGCATAACGCCTGGTGCTCTCACAACGTGACAACAGCATGTCTCCAAGTCTCGGATGTGATTTGATAATCGCAAATTCGTTCTCCAGAATTTTTCTGCCATATACTGAGATTACATCCATCACATATAATTTTCCAAAATCATGGCACAGCCCGCTCTGATAAACAAAAGAAAGAATGTCGTACTTTTGATTTTCCGTCATCGGTGTTCTGCCATCATACCCCATGATTCCCCGAAAAGCTTCCGGATGGCTTTGCAAGAGCTGTGTACACAAACAAACTGTCAGTTTTCCTACCATCATGCTATGTACATAGGTAGGCGGATGAAACGCAGCCAGACAATTCAGTCCCAGTTCCTGAAAAGTCATCCCGCCGGGAATCTCAATAAAACATGCTAACAATTCACAGAAATACTCTAACAGGAAATTAAACGATAACTGATCCGGAAGTCGAAACGCATAGTTTGTTGCATTATGATAAATCTCTTCCACTATACTTTTGTCTTTTTCGGAAATACTGCAATCGTCAAACAGGTGAATATATTCTATCGGTAACAGCACATTAATGAATACATCATTTATAGTAAAACGATCAGTATTTCTCTGTCGATACAATCCGGACAATATCTGTTTGTATTCCTCTTTTGACAGAATTCCGGAAAGATATTCTGCACGGGCAGACAAAAGCTGTACCTCTGCCAATGTAATGATTTTCTCATTCTCCATGGGATTTTTTTCCCATAGTTTCTTCAATAAGGCACACTTTTTCTGAACCTCTCGGCATTGCAGCTGATCAAACCCTCTGCTGTTGTCCTGTTCCAAAACCATACCAAAGTACTCGCAGGTACGAAGCTGATAATAATTCCAGTCAAACTCCGGAGAGTGTTCACGATAAAAGGGATTCTCCGCAAGTTGGAAAGCATTCTGAAGAATCTCGATATTCTCTCGATTTGTCTCATAATCTCCGCACATATTTTCATATAAAGCAGAAATATATCTTGCATTTGTCAATACTGCTTCTCTGCTGTCATCTTCCTGCAACGTAAGAAACTTATCAGGCTGTACATAAGTAAGCAGCAGTCTCGCCGCACAAAATCCATTTTCTCTTGCTCTTTCACACACCGTTGCATAACCTTGCGTCCGTTTAGACATATTCATCAGATTATAATTCGCCAGCACATTATCATCCAATGCTCGAATCAATGCTTCGTCGTCTCCTTCTACCAGTGCGTCATCCAGCAGCTTATCCGCAATCATCGTCGCAATGGGAATATCCACATTCTCCATAGTGTAACCATTGATCAATGCATCGAAGGCTTCCTTCAACAAGATCCTATCCGTATCACTCAGTTTTTCCCTCTGTAACACCGGGAACAAATAGTGATCCAATATTTCCCTGTTCTCTGCCGCCAACCTTCCTATCTCCACGAAATTTTCCCGTAGCTTTGCTATATAATCCTGTATTTTACGGTCAAAAGAAAATTTAGGTGATGACAGCACCCCGATTTTTTCTATATTTTCAATATATTTTCGTATATTTAACCTGATTTTATCCATATTAGAAAAATGTCTGCTCCCTACCAGTTGCAATTTCATGTGCACGAATATAAGTTTCCCGATATAACTGTGTCCGGCCTTCCGTAATCAGATATTGAATATCTGCTACAACCTCAGGCAGCTTAAAAAACCACGGGAAAAAATTACCATAACGTTTTCCACTTTCCTTTTCTATCTCTTTCATTGCACACTTCAATCCTGTTTCCACAGCCGCCTGATCCCCGAGGTATTCTGTTGCCCTTGCCAATTCACTGGCACAGGTAACAAGATCAATCACCGTCTTTTCCTGCACCCTTCCTTTGTCGGACATTGTAGGATCATCATACCACTCATGGTGACTGAGAATGACATTTTTATATTGTTCCACTGATTTTTTATCCTGAACCAGATGGTAACCTAACTGCGGATGTCCACTGAGTATCTGCTTCTCTTCCTCTGTCAAATCTCTCCCACAGGTGAGCAGAGTCTCTATCATTGCTAATTTCCCTACATCATGCATCAATGCCGCATGATAGGTAAAGTGTATGATGGAATCTTTCTTTGTCTTAATCTGCTCTACAGAATAACATCCAAAGATTCCTAAAAACAGATTCGGGCATATTGTGATCAGATGTGTACAAAGACATCCTGCAAGCTTTGCAGTCATAAATGCATGGATATAAGACGGCGGATGTAGCGCTGCAAAGCATCGCAATACCAAAGTATCAAAATGTGTACAGTCCGGCAGTTCAATAAACGTATCCAACAGCTGAATAAAATATTCCAAAAAGAAAGAAAGTGAAACATTGCTCTCGTTATACATTGCAAAGCTGATGGCATTGTGATAAAACTTATCCAACTGCCCCTTTTCCTGCTCCGTTAAAAATGCTCTATCCAAAATTCCAACATATTCTAACGGCAACAGGTCATAGCAATAAATCGCATACACCGGGTTATGCTCCAAAGCCCATTCTTCATACAGCTGAGCCAGTTGAACCTTATAGGATTCTCTATCTGTCATCCCCGCAAAATAATCCGTTCTGATCTGCAAGAGTTGAATACTGTATCTCGATATATACTGTTTATTCTGTTCGGGATTCTCATCAAATATCTCAAGCAACGTGGAAAGATAAGGTCGTATTTTACTGCATAATTCCCTTGAACATGCCTTTTGATTATTGTTTTCCGTTAATTGCCCCATATATTCCAAAGCCTTAATTCTATGTCGGTTCCAGTCATAATTTGGTGCCTGTTCATGATAAAAGGGATTCTCCGCCAATTCATAAGATACTGTCAGCTTCCGGAAAATCATTTCCGCTTCAACTGCAGTCGTTTCTTTATTATCATATAATGTACAAAAGTAGCGCGTGGTAATCAACACACTTTCACGGCTTTCTTCCTCATGAAGCTTCAAAAAACACTTTTCATCCATAAAGCTCAGAATTTCATCTGCTGCTTTCAGACCATTCTCATGATACTTTTTCCAAACATGCGAATCCAGAGTACTTCTCTTAAATTGATTCATCATAGCATAATTTGCAATGACATTACGATCCAATTGTTTTACCAGATAATCTGGATCATCCTTCCCACGGGCATCCTCTAATAGTCTCTCCGAAACCCTCATCAGAATAGGCAGATCAACGTCCACCATATCATATACGTCTATCAATTTTTCGCAGAAATCATTGAAAGCTCTGCCAAGTTCATCAGACAACAGCAGATGATTAGTCAGCAAAGGACTAATTACTTTTTTCATGATTTCTCTGTTTTCCTCAGACAGCTTCCGGATTTTTAACGCATTAACCCTACTGACCTGTACATACTCATCCGCGCCTCCGATTTTCTCAATATCCGGTGACGACAATTTACGTATTTCCATAGTATTGTCAATATATCGATTCATTTTGTCTGATATCTGATGTATTCTCATGACCGTGTACCTCTTTCGTGCCAATTACAAATCCATCCGGTAGCTTTATAAGCATTGTACCATATCTCTATCCTGTATGCCTATCCCCATTTTAGCTGTGTTATGCCTATTACGATAAATCTGTCGCCGGATTTCTTGACTTTCGTGTCTTGGCTTCGTATGATGGAATTGTATTGTCAATGGATCCATTCCTGTTATGTGATCCGCTTCGCGACAAAGTTGCACAAAAATGAGGATTCAACATGAAGAAAAAAGTATTTAACATCATCCAGATCGGTGACAAAAGTAACCGTCTGAGCCGGCTCTTTGATATTTTTATTGCTATCGTTATCTGTGCAAATATTCTGGTGACTTTTCTGCAAACCTTTGATGAGCTTGCTTTTTTATTTCCGGTATTTCACGTGATCGAGGTTATCACTATTCTGATCTTCTGTGTAGAATATATCCTGCGGATCTGGACTGCGGACTATCTATATCCTGATAAAAGCGAGCTCCGCTCCCGGCTGCGGTTTCTGATCTCCTTCGACGGCATTATCGACCTGCTGACAATTTTACCCTTTTTCTTCCTGTCCGGTATGGTCATCTTCCGGATGCTGCGGGTGGCAAGGATCTTCCATTTGTTCCGCCTGAATGCACGGTATGATTCCTTCAATGTCATCACTACGGTATTGTATGAAAAACGCAATCAGATCATTTCCTCCGTATTTATCGTCCTGATCCTGATGCTCGCCAGCAGTCTGTGCATGTACAGCGTGGAGCATGATTCCCAACCGGAAGTATTCCGCAATGCTTTCAGCGGCATCTGGTGGAGCATGTCAACGCTGCTCACCGTGGGCTACGGTGACATCTATCCCATCACCACGCTTGGCCGGATCATGGCGATCTGTATCGCCTATCTCGGTGTCGGTGCTGTGGCTATCCCCACCGGTATCATCAGTGCCGGTTTCGTGGAACAGTACCAGCGCAAAAGCAGTCTCTCTAATATTAAAGAAGCAGATATTCATGAGATCGCCGAGATCTTCGTAGATAAACGCTTCGCCGGCAAATCCGTGGAAGAAATGGAAGAGGCAGAACAGGTCACGATCTTCCTCATTCTGCGGGAGGATCTGTCCATTCTGCCTCAAAAAGATACGATATTAAAATTAAATGACATTATTGTCATTCGTGGTGAGAATCCCTAACAATAGTGAAGACTGCCTCTTTTGCAGGGGCAGTCTTTTGTTGTTACTATCACTTAATTTCAAAACTTTTATATTACCAATTATCCTAATTTTTGATTATACATTTTTATAAACTGTGACATATCAAAATCTCTTTTTTGGGTATTTTTTATATATCCCAATACTTTTGTATTTTCTGCAATGCAGTTTTGATCATTTTTTATTAATACTAAATTCTCCAACTGCTCTTTTTGGTTATATGTTACTGTGTCCATGTACTTCACCATATCAGATCTAAATTTTTTACTTTCTTCATTATTCCTTCTAAGCGCTTCGGATAATTCATACGTTATATTATCCAACTTGCTTAAAACCGCATCTAATTTATCATCAATTCTATTAAGTGTATTCTGCATAGTATCTAAGCGATATTCCACTTCAAATCTGTCATATGCCTCCAAAAGATTTTTGGCTCTTCCACTATCTACATACTCCTTAATAGCACTAATAGCTACAAGATTTCGATATTTTACATAAATAACGTTGTCAGAATACAACAATGTAAGTACTTTTTTTATTTCACTAATTCGTGCTTCTATATGTTGAATAGCCTCCTTCCATGCATCAAGTTGGGAATTATATTTTCTTTCCAAAATACTGTTTTGAAAATCCGCTTTCTGTAACTGTTTTCTATATTCTTCTTTTGCTTCAGCTGTTTTATTGTCAGCTTTTTCGTCACCATATAAAGCCACAATTCCAGAAATTACCACAAGAATAACCACTGCAACAACAGCTCCCTTAATTCCGTTATTGACAGCACCCAAAATAATTGCTGGAATAAAACCAAAGATACCAATGCACGCACCAAGTCCTCCCCAAAGTGAGCCCGTATCCATTGCTTCTTTTTTTTGAGCCGCATATTTATATTCTTCCTTTGATGTATCAACATATTCTCTTATAGGTTCTTGACCCTTTAATTGTTGTAATATCATTCTTTGCTTATTTAAAAGAATTTCTTCACCAAAAATAATATCTAAATATTTTGATAAATCCGCCGGTGTTTTCGTAATATCATTCATAATTTTCCCTCCCATTAATATTGTTAACAATGAATAAATTATTTTAATATGCGCATAAATATTATAACACGGTATTATTAGCTATTACTAGTGTTATTTTGTATTAGGTTATTATTCTATTAGAAATAGTTCATTAAAATTATGACATGATAAGAAATGAGGAAAAATTATGTCAGACTTGGATTTCAAGCAAATTGGTTTAAAGATAAAAGAACACCGACAGGCTTTAGGAATAACACAGGAATTTATCGCAAATATATTGGAAGTAAATCCATCACATATTTCAAATATTGAGTGTGGTCGTGCAAATCCATCACTTACTGCTCTTGTTAAAATTGCAAATATTTTAGAATGTAGTGTTGATTTTTTTATAAGCGGAGAATATACATATCGATTTTCTCAAAACAAAGAACAATCCTTAGATGATAAAATAATGGATAAAATAAAATACTGTGACTCTAATAAAAAGAACAGAATTTTAAAAATGATTGACCTGCTTTAAGCTTTTATTGCTGTTAATCTCAGAGATTTAGTTCTTCTCCTTTTCTAATCGAGTAGGAGGCTAACCATTAGTTGATTAACCGACCTCTCACACCACCGTGCGTACCGTTCGGTACACGGCGGTTCTTTAGTTTTCACAAACTGTTAGATAGTACCATAATGTTACTAAGCAATGGACTTAATGGTCCACCTTGGGGCATCCCAATCTCTGTACGTTCAAATTTCCCATTTGCTACAACACCCGCATTTAGGTATTTGTGTATCAGCGATATTACTCTGCCATCCTTGATTGTTCGTGACAACACCTCAATGAGTTTACTCTGACATACTGTGTCAAAGAACTTTTCCAAGTCCATATCCACCACATATACGTAGCCATCATTTACGTTCTTTTGGCATTGTCTGAGGGCATCGTGTACTCCTCTTTTCGGTCTAAAACCAAAACTATTCTCCGAGAATTGCTCCTCAAAGATTGGCGATAGTTCCTGTGCAATTGCCTGTTGAATTACTCTGTCGACAACAGTTGGAACTCCTAGCTTTCGAAACTCGCCTTTTGTTTCCTTGGGTATTTCTACCCTTCGAACTGGGTTAGGCTTATATCTTCCTTCCCTTATTTCTTGGATTTGGGTTTCTTGGTTTTCTCTTAGGAAGGGCAGAAGTTCATCCACCTACATACCATCACTTCCACCATTTCCCTTGTTTCTCTTGACTTGCTTGTACGCTTCATTAAGATTGTCCTTTCGCTAAATCAATTCCAAGAGATTGTTCGTCCAATAGTCTGTGATGACACCGCTCTTTTCAGTAATCTTAGAGTAGTCGAACACTTCTGCATACTCTTTCTGTTCCACAGATACCATTTGCAGATAGTCTTCCATATGAAGTTGTCTGTTCTTAAATTCACTTTCAGTTCTCCCATTGTTTTTCTTACCAATAGTTCACAGATACTATGGGCTCCTCCGACTTCTCATACCACTTCCTAAGAAATTTCGCATGCGTGCTTATATCCTCAGTTACATACTTGTGGTTATATGATGCTATGAGCTCTCTCTTGTTCCGTTATCAACTTTCATAACATTCCGCTCCCTCTACACCGAAAGGTTCTTCAATGCCGTACTCCAGTATCCCCACATCTTCCATGGTCTTCGTCAGAAAGTCAGTGCCTCGACTCCCTCTTGTCCTCTTACAGGGCTAACGTAACGATGCTACAGGATTCACTTTATGTTACGGACTGTTATTTTGCACCTGCTTTTCACAAGCATACCTCGCTTCAACACAATCAGTCACCCAAAAGCATTGGAGGCTCGCTACAAGGCTCACTGACGATTACCTTGACCAGACTTTCACTGGCAAACTGATAACAGCTTGCAGAACACACGACTTTCACCCATTAGAAACATGCGCTGCAAGGCTCACTTTTAAAGGACTATCACCTATTTTCCGATGACAGTCCTTCCTGTATTTATTATCCTGTTGTTGTCGCAGTTTCAGTGCTTTCTGTTTCTGCAGTCTCTGTAGTTTCAATACTTTCCGTCTCTTCGCTAGTCTCTTCCACCAGATCCTCCAGTGTATAGTTGAAGCCTGTCACCACGTTGGTGGCCACGACATACACTTTCATTTCAGAGGGAAATGCAACGTAATACTGGCTGGTCATGGAATTCAGATTACCGACATTAATGATCACGCTGCGATCTGCAGTCTCGTACTGAATGGTACGCTCCGGATCTGCCAGTCCGTACTGCGACATATCCGTCACATTCTCAATCACCTGATCTGCCTTTAACGGTGCCACCTTCAGGATCATCGCCTTGATCCGGTCCTGGTTCAGATTCAGGGAATGATCGTCCGCATAGTACCATGTTTCATCCTCTTTTTCAAAGGCATAGGTCTCTCCCTCATATACATAGCGGAAGCTGGTAATATCATCGGAGTTTACATCCAGCACCGTCTCCTGTGTATCCTCGGTGATGGAAGTCGCAGACGATGCATTTTTATTATACTGGCGGATGCCCAGGAATGCTGCCGCCAGCACCACCAGTGCCAGCAGCATTCCAATCATCTGTCTTTGTTTCTTTTTCATATCTATAAACTCACGCCTTTCACAATTATTTCTTCCGTCTGCGGAACCAGATCACGAATCCGGCGATCATACAGCCCACGGGAAGAATCACGGTAACCAGCAGCCTCAACAACAGAATCTGTGCGGAATCCACTACCAAATTAGAGACCTCATAGCTTTTTACCGGAATAGATACCGAGGTCTCATGATCTGCCATTCCACTGAAAGTATTGGTGAACAGGGTCAGGTTCGCACCGCTGACGACAGAGTTGGCATCGTCGGTGAACAGCTGCTCACAACCGTACACGACCAGTGTCGCATCTCCATCATCCAGTGTCTTTACTGCCTCAACACCTAATGCGAAGGGACCATTCACATCATTTTCACCCTGCGAGAAGTCCTGCGCATTGCTCACATCCTGTTTTGCAAATGCACTGTCGGAGGTGCTCAGGAATACATCATAGGTAATATCACCGGTGGCTGTCTCGTCGGTACTTACTTCCTCCGGGACGATGATGCCCTGAGAATACGGCAAGAACAGATATTTTCCGTAGGTTCCTGAGGTATAGCTGTCAGAGCTCTGTGTCGGCAGGATATAATACGGACTTCTGTAGTAGCCGTTGGAATCATTCTCCACTACCAGTCCTTTGGCAATGCTCAGATTCATATAGCTTAAGATAGCATCTATATTGGGTGTCTCCTCATCGGTATAGCCGGTTACCAGGATGACTTTTCCACCGTTGTTCAGATAGTCGATCACCTTATCCTTATCATCGGATGAAAAATCGCTGGTGGCACCGTTAATGAACAGACAGGCCGCATCGTCGGGGATAGCATCCAGATCCATCAGATTCACGGTCTCATAATCCACATTTTCCTTGTTCAGTGCGGATGTAAAAGTGTTGCTTAAACTCAGTTCATTATGTCCTGTTGTCATATATACCTTGGGCATATCATCATTTAACACATAATCCAGCGCACTGGTGATCTGTCCTTCGCCATCATAACCGGTGGTCGTGGTGTTATAACTGTACGTCGAATAGTCAAAATCATAAGAAGACTCATAGACATCGTTGTAATCAATGACCTTGCTGCGCTTGTCGCTGACCACGATCAGGCTGTTCGTGCTGATGTTGCCGGTGGTGTACTGGGTATAGAACATCGGGTTAACGGTGGGATCCACATATTCCACGGTGATATGATCCGACAGATCATCGTATCTCTGCAAAGTCTGCCCCAGTGTGGTATCCTGATTGTCCTGATTTACCAACACATAGATTGTCACATCATCCTGCATATTTTTCACATAGTCGACGGTCTGATCTGTCAGGGAATACAGCTTCTGGCTGGTCATGTCGATAGCTGTCCAGCTGGAAGGCATCTCGCCCATGATAATATTAACAACTACTACCAGCGCTACCGCTACAGCGATCATACCGGTACTGTAAGCACTGAAGCTTAAGTTCTTCACGGACATGCTGTAACGGCGCTTCTGAATGGACTGTACCGTCAGGAACAGAACCAGTGCCGTAACGGATACATAATATACGATAGAAGATACATCCAGTGTGCCGTTTAACAGGTTGGAAAACGGTGTGTAAAGGTCAAAGCAACGCAGCAGCTTTGTCAACAGATTGCCGGTGCTGGAAATAATGGAGCAGATGGAATCCATCATATATCCCAGGAACAATACTAAAAAAGTAAGTACTGCTGCGATGACCTGGCTCTCTGTCACGGAAGACAGGAACAGACCGATGGCAATGGCGGTCATTCCGAAAAGGAAATATGCCAGGATCGACAGGTAAGCCTCTCCCATAGGAACACTGCCGTACTGCGCCATGATCAGCGGGTAAAAGCAGATGATCGCTACGGGAATAGCAAATATAGTTAACAAAGCCAGGAATTTTCCCATAACGATGCCGCCTACGGACACCGGTGCCGTCAGGATCAGCTGATCCGTCTTGCTCCGCTTTTCCTCCGCCAGGATCCGCATGGTCAGGATCGGCACGGTCAGCATGAATAAAAAGGTAACGCTGGATACCACATACGCAAAATAAGGATATCCGTTCATCAGGTTATAAACGCTGAAATACAGTCCCAGGAAAAACAGGGTGACTGCAATAAATAAAAATCCGATAAAGGAACGGAAATAGGATTTCAATTCTCTCTTATAAATGGCTAGCATATGATTCCGCCTCCTTTGTAGTTACAGTTTCTTTTTTCTCTTCTCCGGGCTGTGCTTCCTCTTCCGAAGCTTCTGTCTGCTGTGCGGCAGCATCTGACATTTCCGGCCTTTTTCTTTTTGAGAATAGTTTGTGCTTCTCCGGCTGTGTGGGTGCTACATCCTCGGTCAGTTCCAGGAAGATGTCTTCCAGAGACTTCTCCGCATGGGTCATCTCTAAAATAGGCAGCTTTGCATCTGCCAGTGCATAAAATACCTGCTCTCTGATATCTGCATTCTCTTTGGAGATCACTTTCAGCTTTGCAATATTTTTGGATGCCTCCGTGTTCTCTTCGATCCGGTCGATCTGTGAGATCTCCTGCAATGCACTCTTCACCGCAGCGATGCTTCCCTTTACTTCCAGATCCAGTTCCATGGAACCACTCATAAGCTTCTGCAGATTCTCCGGAGAATCACTGGCTACCAGCTTACCGTGGGCTATGATCATAATATGGTCGCAGACCGCACTGACCTCCGACAGAATATGGGAGCTGAGGATCACGGTATGATTCTCCCCCAGCTTGCGGATCAGATCACGGATCTCGATGATCTGTTTCGGATCCAGACCTACCGTGGGCTCATCCAGAATGATAACCTCAGGGTAGCCAAGGATTGCCTGCGCCAGTCCGACTCTCTGCCTGTAACCTTTTGACAGATTCCTGATCAGACGCTGCTGCATATCGGTGATCTGTGTCATTTCCATGACCTCATCAATCTGCTGCTTCCGCTCTTTTTTCGGCACTTTTTTCAGTTCTGCCACGAAATCCAGGTATTCTCTGACAGTCATGTCAACATACAGTGGCGGAAGCTCCGGCAGATAACCGATGGCACGCTTTGCCTCCTCCGGATCTTTTTGGACATCTTTGCCATCGATCGTCACAGTACCCTCCGTGGCTGCCAGATAACCCGTGATGATGTTCATGGTCGTGGATTTACCTGCGCCGTTTGGACCAAGAAATCCGTAAATCTGTCCCTTTTCCACACGGAAAGAGAGATGATCTACGGCAATATGGTCACCATATTTTTTTGTAAGATTGCTTACTTCTATCATATTTGCCTCCCGGATATGGTGTGATACCCCCACCTGATATCTACGGGTACCCGTAACTGATACCTACAGGTACCCAGAACTGATACCCAGAATTGCTTCGCAGCAAGCTGCTCCCGCAATTCTAAAAACATTCGGAATCCGCTGATTTGCTACGCAAATCGCTACTTCCTCATGTTTTACGGGTGTAAAATTCAACCGCTTTATCATGCAAGCATGAACAGCGGTTAACCTTTACACCCTTGTATCAGTATATGTCTCAAATGTCATGAAAAGGTGAAACATTTGTGAAAAATCTGTGAAGCCCCAACTCTTAAAGCTTCGTCACGGTCAGCGAAATGCTTAAATTTCCTGCCTCCGCCGCCAGATGCAGCGGCAGCTTCGCCACAGGAATATCTTCAAAAATGAATTCCGGATCACCGGATGCGGCCGACTGGAATAAGAAAAGTACCCCCTCCACATAGAGCACCACTTTTTTCTGATTGCTGTAAATTGTCAGGGAGACCAGCCCGTTCTTCTGACGATGCAGGGTAGAAAGTACCGGATAGAGCACCGGTTCGCTGCTCCACTTCGCCTGATAATAGTAATACCGCTCCGTCAGCGTTCTGCCATTCGCCGAAAGAAGTGCATCTTCTGCCGTTTCTCCGGATAATCCACGATATACCGGAAGATTTTCCGGTCTTATCCACAGGTCCCCAGTGAGGAATCCACGCTTTCTGCACAGGCTGTAAAACGTTCTCACTTCGGAGCAGTTCACCCCCTCTGCCCCGGTCCCGGTTCCTTCCAGCCGGATCACATTTACCCCCATCCGGACCAGCCGTTCCAGAT
>ERZ1034998.1682-NODE-1682-length-12786-cov-12.695939_pt1 | contig 12786 bp, 9 predicted proteins | sample MGYA00520621_ERZ1034998 | MGnify/ENA primary metagenome ERZ1034998 (study PRJEB33766, sample SAMN09781748) | gut metagenome | biome: gut microbiome | host: Homo sapiens | place: Madagascar | study: EMG produced TPA metagenomics assembly of the PRJNA485056 data...
AAGCTCCTAGCCCAGGGCAACGCCCTGGGTATAATAGCAGTCAACAAGGCGCCCTGTAAGGGCAAAAGCTTTGTATATTGCTTGGTACTTGAAAGCTTTTGCCCTTACAGGGCGACAGGCTTGCGTCCGTAATTACCCAGGGCGTTGCCCTGGGCTAGGAGCTTCTGCCCTTTCAGGGCGTGTGGGGACATGATGGTGTTCTGATGCCTGGGGCGTGTGAAGCCTACATGCGAAACTTGAATTAAATATCTTTTTCCTTATAAATCACATTATTGGCTCCGCTCGTAATCTTCAGAGCCTCAGGATGTTCCTTAATAAAACTGTTGATGTGGCGAACTCGCTTCTCTTCGAGAATCTCATCGATGGCGATGAGGATACCGGTCTCCTCTACATCACCAAAACCATAGTTGATGGCAGTACCGAAAAGCTTCATCGTAGGACTCAGACTCATGTAGGCATTAACAAGAGGAGGGATATTATAACCCAACTTGCGAACCTCACGGTTCAGGATGCGATAGTCTGCCTTGAAGTCATCTTCTGTAAAGATGGCTGCCAAATCACTCTCCGGAGTATCCAATTTCAGCGGTTTCATAGGGATTACGAGATTCTCCTTGTCATCAAAATGCTTCTTGAGGAAATAGAGAATCATGTCGCGGCCACGACGGATGTAAGACGGATACATCGTCATCTTGCCGAAGAAATATTTTATTTCCGGATAGAGAACCGTCAAGGCACCCAAACCATCCCAGAGATTGTCGAGAGCAAAGATGCTCTTGGTGTTGGTACGCACATTCTGATATTCGAGCGAAACGAAGGAACGGCCCAACTCTACGGTATAAGGCATATACTCCTTGAGGAACTTGTCGGAGAAATGGAACATGTGGCTGGTTGCCAGCTTAGGCTGTCCCTTCTCATCGAGCTGCCAGTCCTTACCCAGGAGATAACGGTAACCGCCGATAATCTCATCGGCTTCAGGATTCCAGACAATCAGCTGCTTGTAACAGTTGTCACCAAAGTCGAACTCATCAAGATCCATAGATTTGCCCGTTCCGCCTCCCGCCTCACGGAAAGCGATTTCACGAAGTCGACCAATCTCTTTCAGCACATTAGGCGAATCATTTGCCGTAACGATGTAAATCTCGTTATGGCTCTTATTGGTCATTCTCAGTTGTTTGTCGGGTGTAAGCTCGCTCTTCAGAAGCTCACGGTCAATCGGTTGGATGATTTCTTCTTCCATATTACTCTTCTTCTATGCTATGATTCTACGATTTCGTTAATATAAAACAATTCTTCCGGGTTTTGCAAACCATTAAAGTTCATAAACCCTGTCTTCAACATACTGCGCCCATTCGGTAGCCGACTTGCTCTTATCAAAAGTCTGCCAAGGAATCGGTTTGCCGATGGAGATGCGGAAATGCTTGCCCACATTCCTGTACATCTCGTCAACCAGGAACAGCATGGCGAGATTGAACGGCAGATACTTGTCGCTAAATCGGGCGATGCGGTAGAAACGCTCAGAGTTGCGCCCTCCGAAATGGATAGGCACCACATCGCGCTGATATTCTACACTCTTAGAGATAAACGTTTTCTTCCAAGGCAGGTCGTGGATGGTTCCATCTTTGCGCTTACGGCTGTTCAAGCCTGCCGGAAACATCAGCATGTGGTTGTCACTCTTGAAGCCCGCCTCCACCATCCGGGGGAAATCGCGGCTCTGGCGACCCGTCTTGTTGATGCCGATACTTACAGGTTTCAAACCCGGCAAGTTGAGCAGAAGATCATTCACCAGATAGCGGAACTTGCCATCATAGTGCTTGCCGATGATGGAACCGAGACATACACCGTCCTGTCCGCCCAGAGGATGATTGGAAACAAAGGTATAGAGTTTGCCGTCGTTCTTGTCAGGCAGGTTTTCCAAGCCTACGATTTCAACATCCATCTTCAGATAGCGCACACATTCGGTGAGCCATTCAGTACCCGAAAGGCCACGGCTCTCCCACAAGAACCTGTTCACCTCGTCCTCGTGAATAATCTTCTTGAGCCAGGAAACCAGGAAGCGCGGTACGAATTTCACCTTGCTTCCCATCTTGCTCTTCAGTATCTTGTCTATGTCTATCGTTTTCTCTATTGATTCACTCATGTTTGCTAAAACTTATATAAGTTAGTGCAAAAGTAACTCAACTTTTTCAAATACGTGCCATTTTTTCCAAAAAAATAGCAAAAAACCGAAAATTTATTAGTTTTTTTAAACTATCACGACAAATCGAGCCCATTTTGCACATATTTTTGCAATATCATCACACTTGATGAGAACAAAAAGGCGATGCCCGAAACAGGAAGGAGAAGTTGACCAAAAACAACTTTTTCATTAAGTTTTATAAATTTTGTGGGAAAATGTAAGGCTATATGGAGATTTTTATGTACCTTTGAACCCAAATTTATATATAAATAAGTACGCACGCAATATTATAATGCGATAAGACAGCAAAAAGATATATGATAAAGACAGCAGAAACATACCACGTACCAGTGCTCCTCAAGGAGAGCGTTGACGGGTTGAACATACAGCCAGGAGGCATCTATGTAGACGTAACCTTCGGAGGTGGCGGACATTCCAGAGAGATTCTGTCGCGCCTGACGGAGGGAGCGCACCTGTACAGCTTCGACCAGGATGCCGATGCAGAGCGCAACGTGGTGGCAAACGAGAACTTCACCTTCGTATGCTCCAACTTCAGATTCCTGAAAAACTGGATGCGCTACTACGGGGTAGACGGACTCGACGGACTGTTAGCCGATCTGGGCGTATCGAGCCATCACTTCGATGACGAGACCCGCGGTTTCTCCTTCCGTTTCGACTCCCCACTCGACATGCGCATGAACAAGCGTGCGGGCAAGACTGCTGCAGACATCGTAAACGAATATGACGAAGGTGCCCTTGCCGACATCTTCTACCTATACGGTGAGCTGAAGAACTCGCGCCGCATCGCCTCGGCACTCGTCAAGGCAAGAGCCGAGAAGCCCATCCTCACCACCAAAGACTTCATGGCAGCCGTAGAGCCCCTCTTCAAGCGGGAACGCGAGAAGAAAGACATGGCAAAGCTCTTCCAGGCGCTGCGCATAGAAGTGAACCACGAGATGGACGCCCTGAAAGAGATGCTCCGCTCAGCCACGGAACTCCTGAAACCGGGAGGCAGACTCAGCGTCATCACCTATCACTCGCTGGAAGACAGAATCGTAAAGAACATGATGAAAGCGGGCAATGCAGAAGGCAAGATAGAGCAGGACTTCTTCGGAAGAATAGAAACCCCTTTCAAACTCGTGAACAACAAGGTAATCGTTCCCGATGCCGACGAGCAGGAAAGAAACCCTAGGAGCAGAAGCGCCAAACTAAGAATAGCAGAAAAGAAATGATAAACGATAAAGACATAAAAACAACTGAGAAGCCTATCACAGACGAAAAGGCACAGGCATCACAGGAGCCGCCGAAACAGGAAACCCCGAAGCAGGAAACCCAGAAGGAGGAGCCACAGCAGCAGGAAGCCCCACAGGCTTCGCTCAAGGAAGTGATAGCCAAGCAAGCCATCGAGGAAGAGGCTTCAGGATCATCGAGCTTTACGCTGCGGAAGATTCTGGGTGGAGACATTCTTACCGCCCAGATCATACGCCGGCAGATATGGCTCGTTATCCTCATCGTGTTTTTTGTCATCATCTACATATCCAACCGATACAATATCCAGAACGATATCATCGAGTTGGACAAGCTACAGAAAGAACTGCAAGACACCAAATACAAAGCGCTGTCTACAAGCAGTCAGATAACAGAGAAGAGTCGTGAAAGTAATGTGCTCGACATGCTGAAGAACAACAAAGACAGCGTGCTGCACATCGCCACCCAACCTCCATACATCATAAACATACCCGAAGAATGAGCAGCAAATTTGATCACAAGAAAGTAATGCCCCGCTACAGCGCCATCGCCATCATCATGACGATTTTCGCCATAGCCGTAGTGGGTAAAGCGCTCTACATCATGACCGCCAAGCATGATTACTGGATGAAGGTGGCAGAACGACAGAAGAAAGACTCCGTGACCGTGAAGCCAAACCGAGGAAACATCCTGAGCTGTACAGGACAGCTGATGGCAAGTTCGCTGCCGGAGTTTAAGGTCTTCATGGACTTCAAGGCGCTGAAAGATGCAGAGAACGACTCGCTGTGGGATGCCAAGCAAGACTCCATCTGTCTTTGCCTGCACCAGATATTCCCGAACCTGAGCGAGGCTGATTTCAAGAAACACCTCACCGAAGGTCGCGCCAAGATGAGCCGCCACTGGCCGGTTTATCCGAAGCGTGTAGACTATAACACCTTCACCGAGATAAAGGACATTCCGGTATTCCGCCTGAAGCCCTACCAGAGCGGTTTCCACTGGGAAGAATATAATGCCCGAACCAGAACCTACGGTTCGCTGGCAGGCCGTACCATCGGAGCCATGTATGGTGCCAAGGATACTGCCAGGTTCGGTCTGGAGCTGAGTTACGACTCCATCCTGCGAGGCACCAATGGTATCGTGCATCGCCGCAAGGTGCGCAACAAGTTCCTCGACATTACCGATACCCCTCCTATTGACGGAGCCGATATCGTGACCACCATCGATGTGAGCATACAAGACCTTGCCGAACGCTCACTCATCGACGAGCTGAAGGAAATCAACGCCAATGTGGGTGTAGCCATCGTGATGGATGTACCTACGGGCGACATCAAGGCCATCGTAAACATGGAGAAATGTTTCGACGGCGAATACAGAGAAATCCACAACCATGCCGTGAGCGACCTTCTGGAGCCAGGTTCGGTGTTCAAGCCAGCCTCTATCCTCGTAGCACTGGACGACGGAGTGGTAGACACCACCTGTCATGTGGAAACCGCAGGTGGTGTATGGCCGATGTACGGCAGAGAAATGAAAGACCACAACTGGCGAAAAGGCGGATACGGAATGCTGACCCTCGCACAGACCCTGTGGTACAGTTCTAACATCGGTGTGAGCCGCATCATAGACGACCATTACCACAACAACCCGGAGAAATTCGTAAAGGGTATCTACCGTACCGGTCTGCACGACGACCTGAAGATTCCACTGGTGGGTGCAACACCAGCCAGAATCCGCATGCCGCACAGAAACAAGAACGGACAGTATGACAACTGGGCAAAGACCAGTCTGCCATGGATGAGTATCGGATATGAGACCCAGGTACCGCCTATCTCAACCCTCACCTTCTACAACACCATCGCCAACAACGGCAAGATGATGCGACCGAGATTCGTGAGCAAGGTAGTGAAGAACGGAGAAACCGTCATGGAATTCCCTCCAGAGGTAATGCGCCCGCAGATAGCCAAGGAGAAGAGCATCAAGGAACTGCAAACCATCCTGGAACAGGTGGTAAGCGTGGGACTGGGAAAGAAAGCCGGTTCGCCTAACTTCAAAGTGGCAGGAAAGACGGGTACAGCCCAGATTTCAAAAGGTGCCGGCGGATATAAGAGTGGCGGTACGAGCTATCTCATCAGTTTCGCAGGCTACTTCCCTGCTGACGCACCACGCTACAGCTGTATCGTCTGCATACAGAAATCCGGTTTGCCAGCTTCGGGTGGTACGATGTGCGGAAAGGTCTTCCATCAGATTTCAGAAGGCATCATGGCGCAGAGTCTGAAGGTTGACGTAAAAGACGCCCGCGACTCAGCATCTGTCTTCGTTCCTGACGTAAAGACAGGCAATATCCTTGCTGCCAACTATGTGCTCAGCCATCTCGGCATCAAGACCAATGCCAACTGGAGCGGCAGCTATGCCGACGGCAACCCTATCTGGGGTAAGGCGGAGCGCGTGGGTAACCACAGCATCAAGCTCATCAGGGAGAAGCAATACGGCAAGAGCATCGTACCTGACATTACCGGAATGGGAGCCCGAGACGCCATCTACAACATGGAGAGCAGGGGCATCAAGACCCAGATTATAGGTAGAGGAAAGGTTGTGAAGCAGAGTCTGGTGCCGGGAACGGTCATCAAGAAAGGTGCCGTATGCAGCATTGTACTCGAATAAAACTCAGAAAAGTTATCTGAAGCCCTATATATAATAAGGTGTAGATAAAGAAATATATAGAATATAAAACAGAAACAGAATATGAAGTTACAAGAATTACTCAAAAACATCGAGCCGGTTCAGATAATCGGCGATGCTGATGTAGAGGTGTCGGGAGTAAACATCGACTCTCGCAAGATTAAGGAAGGTCATCTCTTCGTTGCCATGAAGGGAACGCAGGTTGACGGCCACAAGTTTATTCCAAAGGCATTGGAGCTGGGCGCAAAGTCGGTTTTGTGCGAAGACATGCCTGAAGAGAAAGTGGAGGGCGTAACTTACATTCAGGTCGCATCGACCGAGGATGCTGTCGGCAAGGTAGCAACCCTCTTCTACGGTGACCCTTCAAGAAAGCTCAAACTGGTAGGCGTAACAGGTACCAACGGTAAGACTACCATCGCCACCTTATTATATAATATGTTCCGCAAGTTCGGTCATAAGTGTGGTTTGCTCTCTACCGTCTGCAACTACATTGAAGACGAGGCTATCCCTGCCGACCATACCACCCCAGACCCAATCGAGCTGAACATGCTCCTGGGCAAGATGGTAGAGGCTGGCTGCGAGTATGCCTTCATGGAGTGCTCTTCTCACGCCATCGCACAGAAGCGTATCGGAGGATTGCAGTTTGCCGGAGGCTTGTTCACCAACCTCACCCGCGACCATCTCGATTACCACAAGACATTCGAGAACTACCGCAACGCCAAGAAGGCATTCTTCGACGGACTGCCTAAGACAGCCTTTGCCATTACCAATGCCGATGACAAGAACGGCATGATCATGGTACAGAACACCAAGGCTACCGTGAAGACCTACTCTACCCGCAGCATGGCAGACTTCAGAGCCAGAATCCTGGAGTGTCACTTCGGCGGCATGTATCTGGAGATTGACGGCAGAGAAGTGGGCGTACAGTTTATCGGTAAGTTCAACGTGAGCAACCTGCTCGCCGTATATGGTGCAGCCATCATGCTCGGCAAGAAGCCAGAAGATGTGCTCGTAGTGATGAGTACCCTTCACAGCGTAAGCGGAAGACTGGAACCAATCCAGTCGCCAGAGGGCTATACCGCCATCGTTGACTATGCCCACACACCAGATGCGCTGGAGAACGTATTGAACGCCATCCACGAAGTACTCGAAGGCAAGGACGGAGAAGTGATTACCGTTTGCGGAGCCGGCGGCAACCGCGACAAGGGCAAGCGCCCGCTGATGGCACAAGAGGCTGTAAAACAGAGCGATAAGGTAATCATCACCAGCGATAACCCTCGTTTCGAGGAGCCACAGGATATCATCAACGATATGCTTGCAGGCCTGAATGCCCAGCAGATGAAGAAGGTAATCAGCATCGTAGACCGCAAGGAAGCCATCCGCACAGCCTGCATGCTGGCTAAGAAGGGCGACGTGATTCTCGTAGCAGGTAAGGGACACGAAGATTATCAGGAGATTAAGGGCGTAAAGCACCACTTCGACGACAAGGAGGTGATTCGCGACATCTTCGGAATTTCACAGAAGTAAAATCAATCAAGAAAAGAAAGAAAAATGTTATACTATCTCTTTAGATTTCTGGAGCAGTGGGGCATCTCAGGTTCTCACATGTGGGGCTACATCTCATTCCGTGCCCTGCTTGCGCTGATTTTATCATTGGTAATCTCTGCCTGGTTCGGCGAGAAATTCATCAAGTATCTCAAGAGCAAGCAAATCACAGAGACACAGCGTGATGCCAGCATCGACCCATTCGGTGTCAAGAAGATTGGCGTTCCTTCAATGGGTGGCGTCATCATCATCCTGGCTATCCTCGTACCGGTACTGTTACTCGGACGTTTGCGCAACATCTATCTTATCCTGATGATCATCACCACCGTATGGCTCGGCTTTCTCGGTGGAATGGATGACTTCATCAAGATTTTCAAGCGCGACAAGGAAGGCTTGAAGGGTAAATACAAGATTGTAGGACAGATTGGCATCGGACTCATCGTGGGACTGGTGCTTTGGTCATCACCTGATGTAAAGATGAACGAAAACCTCGCCGTCCAGCGTCAGGGACAGGAAACGGTGATAAAGCATCGTACGGAAGCTAGAAAATCGCTGAAGACCACCATCCCATTCGTCAAGGGACACAACCTCGACTACTCCAGCATCACGAGTTTCTGCGGTAAGTACAAGGTAGCAGCAGGTTGGATTCTCTTCGTCATCATGACCATCTTCGTGGTAACAGCCGTATCAAACGGTGCCAACCTCAACGATGGTATGGACGGAATGTGTGCCGGCAACTCCGCCATCATAGGTGTGGCGCTAGGCATACTTGCGTATGTGTCGTCGCACATCGAGTTTGCCTCCTACCTCAATATCATGTATATTCCTGGCTCTGAGGAACTGGTAGTATTCTTCTGTGCCTTCATCGGAGCCCTCATCGGTTTCCTCTGGTACAACGCCTACCCTGCCCAGGTATTCATGGGCGATACGGGTTCGCTGACCATCGGCGGTATCATCGCGGTAGGTGCCATCATCATCCACAAGGAGCTGATGTTGCCTATCCTCTGCGGTATCTTCTTCGTAGAAAGCCTCAGCGTGATGATGCAGGTATACTATTACAAGATTGGTAAGCGGAGAGGTGTGAAGCAGCGTATCTTCAAACGCACACCTATTCACGACAACTTCCGCACACAGGACAGTCAGCTGGATCCTGACTGCAAGTACCTGTGGAAGAAGCCTCGCAACTGCTTCCATGAATCAAAGATTACCATCCGTTTCTGGATTGTAACCATCATTCTGGCAGCGTTGACCATCATCACATTGAAGATAAGATAAAATACAGGCTCTTATCAGCCCGACAAGTATAGAAAATAAGACAATGAGCAAAATTGTAATTTTAGGAGCTGGCGAAAGTGGCGCAGGTGCAGCCGTGCTGGCAAAGAAAGAGGGATTCGAGGTCTTTGTTTCAGACATGTCAAAGATCAAGGATAACTACAAGAAGTTGATGGATGACCACAACATTGAATGGGAAGAAGGTCACCATACTGAAGAAAAGATTTTAGATGCTGACGAAGTCATCAAGAGCCCTGGTATTCCGAAGGAAGCACCTATGATTCAGAAACTGATGTCTAAGGGTACACCTATCATCAGCGAAATAGAATTTGCGGGCAGATATACTGATGCCAAGATGATCTGTATCACGGGAAGTAACGGTAAGACGACCACTACCTCGCTGATTTACCACATCATCAAGTCGGCTGGCTATGATGTAGGTCTGGCTGGAAATATCGGAAAGAGCCTTGCCCTCCAGGTAGCAGAAACTCCTCACAAGTATTATGTCATCGAGTTGAGCAGTTTCCAGCTCGACAATATGTATGAGTTCCGTGCCAATGTGGCCATCCTGCTCAATATCACTCCAGACCATCTGGACCGCTATGAGTTTAAGATGCAGAACTATACCGATGCCAAAATGCGCATCACACAGAACCAGACAGAGGAAGACAGCTTCATCTTCTGGAACGATGACCCTATCGTTACAAAGGAGTTGGCTAAGTACAACCTCAAGTCACACCTCTGCCCATTCTCAGAGTTCAAGGAGGAGGGTTGCGTTGGCTTTATCGAGGACGGCAAATACAAGCTCAACTTCCCTTCAGCCTTCGAAATGCCACAGGCAGACATGAGTCTTCGCGGCAAGCACAACATCTATAACAGTCTGGCTGCAGGCCTGGCATGCAACATCGTAGGCATCGACCACGAGACCCTGCACAAAGGCTTGAGCGACTTCCCAGGCGTAGAGCACCGTCTGGAGAAAGTGGGCAAGTTCCAGGGCGTTTACTATGTGAACGATTCAAAGGCAACCAACGTAGATGCCTGCTGGTATGCGCTGGAGAGCATGACTACCCCTACCATCCTCATCATCGGCGGTAAGGACAAGGGAAATGACTATAACCAGATCAAGGACCTGGTAAAGGAGAAATGCGCAGGTATCGTATATCTCGGAGCCGACAACCAGAAGTTGCACGACAACTTTGACGCACTCGGCATCCCAGTACGCGACACCCACAGCATGAAGGATTGCGTGGCAGCCTGCCAGGAATTGGCAAAGCCGGGCGATACCGTACTCCTCAGCCCATGCTGCGCAAGTTTCGACCTCTTCAAGAACATGGAAGATAGAGGCGAACAGTTTAAGGCGCTGGCAAGAGCTATCGGAGAATAACAGTTTTCAACAAATAGAACAGATAGAACTATAAAGAAATGAATAACAAGAGCATAGGTAATATTTTCAAGGGAGACAAGGTGATCTGGATGGTCTTCTTCTTTCTCTGTATGATAAGCATCGTGGAGGTATATTCTGCCTCCAGCTCCTTGTCGTACAAGACAGGAAACTACATGGCACCTGTCATCCGCCACATCATGCTCTTGGGAGGCGGTCTGTTCACCATGATTTGCATGCTCAAGGTGAAATGCAAGTACTTCAAGATTGTAACCCCCATCGTGATGGGAATTTCATTACTGTTGCTCGTCCTGGTCCTGGCTACCGGCCAATCTACCAACGGAGCATCCCGATGGTTCTCCCTGATGGGCATACAGTTCCAGCCTTCTGAGATAGCAAAGGGAGCAGTAGTACTGGCTGTAGCTCAGATCCTTAGCGCCATGCAAACATCTCAGGATGCCAACAGGAAGGCTTTCAAGTTCATACTTGTAGCAACCACTCCATTTGTAGGTCTCATCGGACTGGAAAACTTATCAACAGCCATGCTCCTCAGTATCACGATTCTTGCCATGATGCTCATCGGAAGAGTGCCGATGAACCAGATTGGCAAGCTGGTGGGACTGGGCATGATTGTCATCGTCACAGCCTTTGCGGGTATCATGATAGTAGGACAGGACAAGGGCGAAGAAGGCAATAAACCGGAAAATACGCTGACCGAGAAGGTTGAACAGGAACAGGACAAGCCAAACATGGCAGAAAAGATGTTCCATAGAGCCGACACCTGGAAAGCCCGTATTGACAAGTTTATGAACTCCAAACCTGTAGCCCCACAGGATGTAGATCTCGACAAGGATGCCCAAGTGGCACATGCCAACATCGCCATCGCCTCTTCCAACATTGTAGGCAAAGGCCCGGGAAACTCGGTAGAAAGAGACTTCCTCTCACAGGCATTCTCAGACTTCATCTATGCCATCATCATCGAAGAAATGGGTATCTGGGGAGCCGGACTGGTTGCATTCCTCTATATCATCCTCCTGTTCAGAGCTGGCAGAATAGCCAACCGGTGTGAGAACAATTTCCCTGCCTTCCTCTGCATGGGACTCGCCATCATGCTGGTTACCCAGGCACTCTTCAACATGGCTGTGGCAGTAGGTTTGGCTCCTGTTACAGGACAGCCACTACCACTCATCAGTAGAGGTGGTACATCTACCATCATCAACTGTCTGTACCTGGGCATCATCCTGAGCATCAGCAGAACAGCCAAGAAGAAAGAGATACCGCAAAATGAGCTTGATGACAGCAAAATGGTGGCTGCCTGAAAAGAGTTTTATAAATTAAGGTAAAAAATGGCAGTAAAATGCCGTTAAATCGATATTTTTTTATACCTTTGCGTTATAAACATGAACGGATATGAATAATGAATTAAGAATTATCATAAGCGGAGGCGGCACAGGTGGTCACATCTTCCCTGCCGTATCCATTGCGAACGCCATCAAGGCGAAGCGCCCTGATGCTAAGATTTTGTTTGTAGGTGCACTCGGCAGAATGGAAATGCAGCGTGTACCTGCTGCGGGTTATGAAATCAAGGGCTTGCCTATCTGCGGCTTCGACAGAAAGCATCTGCTCAAGAACATCGCCGTACTCTTCAAAATATGGAAGAGCCAGCACATGGCAAAGAGCATCATCAAAAACTTCAAGCCTATGGCGGCTGTGGGCGTAGGTGGCTATGCTAGCGGTCCGACTCTCAATGTTTGTGCCAGCAAAGGAATACCTTGCCTCATCCAGGAGCAGAATTCATACGCAGGTGTAACCAATAAGCTTTTAGCCAAGAAGGCTGAAAAAATCTGTGTGGCTTACGAAGGTATGGAGCGTTTCTTCCCTGCAGACAAGATTATCATGACCGGTAATCCTGTTCGCCAAAACGTATTGGAAACTACCATCACCAAGGAAGAAGCACGCAAGCAGTTCGGTCTCGACCCTGAAAAGAAGACCATCCTACTCGTAGGTGGCAGCCTTGGCGCAAGAACCATCAACGAGAGTGTGCTCCAGCACCTCGACCTGGTAAAGGAAAGCGGCGCACAGTTTATCTGGCAGACAGGTAAATACTATAATGCTGCCATCATGGAGCAGCTGAAAGGTCAGGAGTTGCCAATGCTCAAGGTTACTGATTTCATCAGTGACATGGGGGCAGCTTACAAGGCAGCCGACCTGGTTATCAGCCGCGCAGGTGCCAGCAGTATCAGCGAGTTCTGCCTCATCGGGAAACCGGTTATCCTGGTTCCAAGTCCTAACGTGGCAGAAGACCACCAGACCAAGAACGCCATGGCGTTGGTCAACAAAGATGCTGCCATCTACGTAAAGGATGCCGACGCACCAGAGGTGTTGCTCAAGAAAGCAGTTGACACGGTAAAGGACGAAGCAAAGCTTGATTCGCTCTGTGAGAATATTAAGAAATTAGGATTAAAGAACTCTGCCGACGTCATCGCCG
>ERZ1034998.1683-NODE-1683-length-12785-cov-4.223016_pt1 | contig 12785 bp, 8 predicted proteins | sample MGYA00520621_ERZ1034998 | MGnify/ENA primary metagenome ERZ1034998 (study PRJEB33766, sample SAMN09781748) | gut metagenome | biome: gut microbiome | host: Homo sapiens | place: Madagascar | study: EMG produced TPA metagenomics assembly of the PRJNA485056 data...
CCGTCTTCGCCCTTAATAAAGGGTTCCTTTGTTTCCTTACTATCGTCCGAAGGTGCCGGTGTGGATGCAGGCTTTGATGCAGGTGCGGGTGCGGATGTAGGTGCGGGTGCCGGAGATTGTGTCGTTTCTTCTGCTGTTGGCACAGGCATTGCCGTGGTGCCCGCAGGTAATCCGGACGAGCCGCCGCCGTCTCCATCCGCTGCTTCTCCGTCATTACCGCTGTCCGGCAGTCTTTCAATTCTTACAGAGTAGCTGTTTTTACAGTGTATGCAGGTATAAATGATCGCACCTTCCGCGTAGCTGGTAGGCTCTTTCCGGCCACTTTCGCGGTAATCGTGCGTAAGCGCTGCGGTCGGACTGCCCTCTTTCATCAGAAAGTCACAATCCTTACAAACAGTATCTCCGGAATAACCCTTCTTGCCACAGCTTGCAGCGACTACACCTTTCAGCTTCGTATCCGGATGCTGGCATTCAAGACGTGTAATCGTAATTGTAGTGCTCTCCGTTTCGTAATTTCCATGTCCTTCACCGGTGTAAACAGCAGTTGCAGTAACCGGTATCCCGATCTCCAGCTCCGTTTCCTGATCTGCGGCTTCCCATTCCCAGCCGTCCGGCAGTTGTACATCCTTAACCTTCCGGCAGACATACTTCACATCCATATAGCTTTCCGGGAAATTCGGTGCATTCTTTGCGGGCTTAATGTTCAGCGTCACCGTTGTTTCCACAGGCTTGTAATTCTCTGTATCATCCGGTGTGAATACTACGGTATATGCCGTCTGATTGCTGTCTGCAACATTCGGCTTGATCGTGGCATTCTTCCAGGCAAAGCTTCCAATCACTGTAGTACCGGAAGCACTGTGTTTCACCGTTCCACCGCTCAATACGGAAGCGGCAAGGGTTACTCCATAGGTGATCTCGGCTGCCGTCGGATTTTGTGTGATGACCGGCTCTGCTTTCTGAACCTTCACTTCAACCGTTGTGCTGACGGCTGTATAACAGCTCACACCGGCCAGCGTAAATACCGCTTCATATCCGCTGTTGTTCACAGTCGGGATAATTCCGGTCTGTTTCCAGCTCCAGGTTCCGTCCAGTACTGTTCCGTCTATGCCCTTTACAATGCCACCGGTCAAATCACTGTCTTCCAACGCCTTTGTCGGATCATAGGTTCTCTCTGCCACGACGGCAGGCGTTTCAACAGTGGGTGTTGCCGGATTGACCACAATTGCAACCGATCCTTCAACCGTTTTATACCCGGTATCTGCCGGGATAAACTGCCAGTCTGCCTTCGTCTGTCCGAATTGCGGTACCGATGCACCGTCCTTCCAGCCCAACGTACCTTCAACAGCATTTCCAGCTTCGTCCGTAAATACTGCTTCTTTAAAGATCAGCTTCGACAGCGGCTCTCCATAGGTCAATCCGTTGTTTTCCAACTGTACTTCCGTTCCCGGCTTCAGACTCACATTGATCTGATCACGCAGACGCAGCGTAAATTTGATCTCCGTGTTCTCATAATTTGTCATCTGCACCGGAATCACGAGCTCTCCGACCTCATTCTTCTGCAGATTTTCCATTGCTGTCTTTCCCACTGTGTAGGACAAGATACTGCCTTTTACGGTCGGCTCAACCTTATAATACCCAAATTCTCCTGATCCTTTTGGTGTTCCAAAAACAGCTTCTCCGCTGTCTGCCGGAAGAAATTCTGTCAGATCAATCGCTTCCCCGGTATCCTTTGTATAGACATAGCTCTTATCCATCGTCTGGATTACCGGCGCTGCCTTCTTGGAAATCGTCACTGCCGGAAGCAGCTGAACCGAGCCATCGGGCTGAACCAGTTCATAGTTTTCCGCCTCTGCGCCTGTCAGGGTAAGCGTCGGCAGCGTCACGTTCTGATACGTTCCGGCGTCCGCCTTTTCCAGTGTTCCCTGCAGACCGTTTGTATCGACAAGAGTCTCTGCCTCATGCGGATAGCCATCCACTCTCACCAACGTAATGCCTGTTATATTCACGGATTTGCTTCCATTATATGTTCTGTTTTCCGCTTGAGCATCTAATACGCGCAGCTTTGCTTTTTCTACGGTAATCGAAAAACTGTAGGCAAGGGTTCCAACTACATTTGGATCGGCTCCCTGCGGATACAGTTTTATTTTATAGGTATGGGTTCCAACGCTGAGATCGGCGAGATAATTACCAGACAACGTCAGGCGTCCGGAGTTACCATCCGACCAATAGTCATAGAACTTCTGAGAAAGCGTTTGATCCTCGTCATCCACCACCTCATCAAAGCTATTTCCGTTCAGATCTATATACAGTTCCAGGGGGTGGCTTTCTTTATAGGTGTATGAAGTCGTATCCCACTTCAATGAGCTTTCCTGATAAACGGTCAAGCCATCGCTGTTTAAAATCGAGATATTTCCTGCATGATCGGTTACCCGGACATACACAATTCTGACCAGTCCGAGCGGTAAAACGACAGGCTTTGTATAATCCACCCATTCTACACCTGAAAAATCTGTTATTTCCTGATCTGCGATATAATATTGTTTCTCTGCGACACCACTTACCTCATCCTCAAACGAAATCTCCATCGTCTCTGTATTTTTGCAGAGAGTACCAAAAGAAATCGTATTGACAAATTTTCTCCAGCCGCTCTCTCCGATCTTCCAGCTTGCGGTCGGTGCAATCGTATCCGTTACCGTAATGCATACCTTTCCCTCTAACGTTTCGTAGTTGACATTGTCTGTGGGTTCAAATACCCACTCATAGTCATGCGTGCCGTACTGCAGCGTCGTTTCCTCTTTTAATTTCAGGTTTCCCGGAATTGTCGTATCCGTGCAGGAAAGCTGTATCTGGTCCACGTCGAGCGTATTTTCTACTTTGTCTGCCGTCACGGTTCCAATCTGTGTATCCGCCTTTTGGATCACAAAGCTCTCCTCTACCTTATACTGACGACCACCTTCCTCAATTGACATGCTTGCCGTGTAGCTTCCGGCATTTTTCGGCAGACCGTTTTCCAGCCCGTCACCGGTGTATTCCAGAGTGATTTTATCTTCCGGGTATATGCCGGAAGGTCTTTGAGTAATCTGTGCAACATTCTGTGTAGTTCCGTTATATTTTAGAGATTCAGAATCTTTGATATTAAGCATCAATGTACCTTTCCTATTCTTGTAGGTACAGACCGGCTTCTGGCACTCCAGGATGATCATATTGCTGCCACTTGTCTTGCAGTCCCATTCATGCTCATGGACGATTTTGAACTGTTTATTACAGTTTTCGAAGCTGTAGTTTCCGTTTTCTGTTTCGTTTATACAGATCGTTGCTGTTCCGGGCATTTTATTATCCACGTAAGACACCGTATAATTTGATTCCGGAATTACTTTGTCACCGTCTGTTACGACAATTTCCGGACGTATTTCCTCTCCGGTGTATTCATAGGAATCCTCTACACCCTCGATTTTGTAATCCCCTTTCTTTTTGGTGATTGTAAAAGTTGTTTCAGCCGTTCCCTCGTATACTCCACAGCCGGTTATGATCACCTTTGCCGTTCCGGCATTGATGTTGTCTGCGTAGGAAACGGTATAGCTTATTCCTTTTGATATTTGTCCACCGCTTGCGGCAAATACAGTTACCGTAGGTTCCTGTGCGTTTCCGTTATATTCGAATACATCATTATTTAGCTTAATTGTGGTATCCTCAATGGAATATCCCAGGACAGGATAGGTCATTTCCGATTTCACTGAACCGGAGGTTCCCTCTTTCGTCACCTTGCAGTAAATCTGTTTGCCAATATCCGCCTGCTTGATCGAGTAAGTACTCGTCTTCCCCGTTGTTGCTATGAGAGATGTTTGAATTACTACTTCTTTATCCCCGTCCACACGATACCATGTGTAAATATAGAGTCCGCTTCCGCTGTCTTTATCCGTAAAAGTCGCTGTCAGTGTTTTTTCAACCCTTGCAGATTCAGAAACACCGTTTCCGATTTTCAGATCCAACTCTCCGGTAAGTGCCGGAAGCGGAACAATTTCGATATCCTTTCCCATAGCCGGCAAGGTTTTTTCATACTCTCCTGCCTTGTCTCCGGACAGATACTTCACGCAATAGCCGTCCTTGATCTTATAGTTTCCGTTTATAGACAGCCCCCCGTAAAAGGTTCCGCCGGAAAGTACGACTGTGCCGTCACCGATACTAATAGAGTTACTGCCATGGAAAGAACCACCTTCAATGGTCAGTGTTCGTTTGGTCTGTGTCTCGTTCTGTTCTTTCAGTAGTTCCTTGTAGTCATAATAGTTTCCGCCCTGAATGGTCAGGGAAGAATCGCTTGCCATATTAAAAAATGTATACGTACCGTTTCCATTTGCATTATGATATTCCGCACCACCAGTGCTGTCTGTCAGCACCGCAGAAACTCCGTCTGCAAGTTTTAACGAGTACTGATACGTCCCATTGATAGAGACATTTTGTCCGTTTAAATCGAGCTTACAGGATTTTTTCAGCGTGAGTTCGCTTCCCCAATTAGCGATTCCCAGTGCCTGAATCGTAAATCCATCCGGACTGATATTTCCAGCAGCATCAACCGCATTAAAAAATCCCTCATAATATTTCTCTTCCTGGCTGCTGTCATTCTCCCAGAACACCTTTGCCCCTTTGGGTGTGGTAAAGGACACACTCACAATTTCCGAAACCAGATTATCCTTCTTTGCAACCATATAATAAGCATAATCTTCGCCTTGCTTCAGTCCCGTCAGATGCACTTCACCCTTCTGTGCGGTCTGGGAGTGCTTCGTTTCATCGGAAATAATATCTTCCACTTTAACAATTTTCTGATTACTTTCCTTTATATACAAATCCCAGGTCACGACATTCGATTCAACTGCAAATGTTACATCGGTTGCATTCACTTTGGATGTCTTTGCTGAAAGTGTCACCTTACCGATACACATTGCGACCGTATTGATTCCAGTCTTTCCTACCGTCACTCCCGATTGGGTCATGGATTCCGAGTTGTTAATTCCTAGTGCTTTGACTGTAATCTCTGTCGTACCTTTTTCGTCTGCCGGAAGGAAAATCATCATTTTACCAATGCCGCTTTCTACCTGTGTAATTCTTCCCGGCTGCACATAGTCCGTACTTTCAAGAGCTGTATCATTCTGCTTAACAGAAATGGACTCTACTGTAACTTCCCTTGTGATTGCACTGTCGTAAAATTCCAGTGACACTGGATAAAGCTCTTTCCCTGCCGTCAGGTCATACTCCGTCTGATCTGCTTTAAACTCGGCCTTTGCCTCATAAGTTTTACCATCGATCGTCACGGTAAATGTCTGCGTACCGGAAAATGCATTGTGCGCAAACGAAAGCGTAAATGCCGCCTGTCCGGGTGTCGTCACCTTCGCTGAAATCTCTTCCTGAATCAGACTGCCGTTATGCTCTACCTTTGCTGTTATCTGCCTCTGATCTGTTGTAAACGCCGTATCAAAAACAGTGAAATGCAGTTCATAATTTTTCACAGCGGTACTTTGACTTCCATCCTGGATCTCCCCATCCAATGTCAGGAAGACCTCATCAGAAACCGTCACCTTTGCATTGAAACCATAAACGGGATACTCACCGCTTTCCACATAGCCGTAGCCGATATTTCCTTTTGCAGTAATGTTTCCGCCACTAAGTTCAATTTCCCCGCAGGGCAGTATCTCTGTGTAATCTCCATAATTATTCTTTGCCGTGGAGTCAGTACCACGTCCGATTGCCGCAGGCTGCCTCATGCCTTTTCCGGTTCCTTCCGCAACCACCGTTCCACCACTGATCGTGATCCTTGCAACGCTGCCGTTCGTACCGCCGCCGATTCCCGCTGCGTACATTCCGCCGATCGCTGTTACATTGCCGCCCGTAATGTTAATTTGTCCAGCACTCGCCCCGTAGGAACCTCCGATGCCTGCTGCACCACAGATCTCGCTGCTGCGGAAGCTATATGTTCCACCTTTTGCCTTTACATTTCCGCCTGCAATTTGAATATATCCGCATGTTTGCTCCTGTGGCATGGAAGAAGAAGAATCCAGATTCCAGCCCGGACTAATTGCGCCGATACCGGCTGCACCACCGTATCCATTTCCACCCTTTGCATACAGACTGCCGCTGCCCGCTTCCGTAATAACCAGAGCCGTGCCGTTCGGAACACCAATGCCCGCGCCGCCGTATGCGCCATATAACTTATTATCGCCCTCCAGCGTCAGATTTAATGCTGCCGTATTACTCAACTCAATGGCAGAAATCCCATTTCTCATGAATTTCTTTCTGTCAATGGTCAGGTCCCTGATTGTCAGATTTAACTGCACGCCGTCAATTACAAGACCTTTTGCGCTGTCATACAAATCTGTCGAGACCACGCTGCCGGTCAGAATTTTGTTGTTCCACTCATCCAGATTGTCTGAATTAATCACAATCTGTCCGTTGGCATTAGTCGGTTTAACATCCTCAATATTGATCACTTCACTGCTGCTCAGTGTCCGTACCTTATGCCCTTCAATCAGAACATAAATGTGCGGAAGCTCTACATCGTCTGCCACAATGAGTTCATTGCCGTCCGCATCCGTTTCCGGAAGCACCGGTGTATACACATAGCAAAGCCCTGCTGACTGTTCACTGCTGTCAAAGACCTCTGCATCACTTTCTTTTATGTTAAGTTTCCATGTAATTCCTTCTAAGGTACTCTCTTCCTGTGTAACCGGCACCTCTGTCTGCTGCTGTGTTTCTTCGATATCGTCATTCGCTTCTGTTGTCAGATCAGCCGCATATACCTCCATGGGTGGGAAAAGGACATCTGCTACTTTCTCCAGCCAGCTTTCTTTTACGGATGCGGTCAGCGCTGCACTGCTTCCGTCCTGCTCTTCCTGTTGATTATTCTCTTGCCCGCCGGAAGTGCTTTCCACACCTTCGTTCTCTGTACCGGATTCTTCCGACTTTCCGGTCTCCTGTCCCTGTTCCTCCGGATTCTCTGTCTGGTCTTCCTGCCCTTCCTGTTGTTCCTTCTCCTGTTCTTTCTCCGGAGTTTCTGTCTCTTCTCCCTGATCTTCCTTCTCCTGCTCTTCCTCCGGAGCTTCTGTCTGGTCTTCCTGATCTTCCGGGTCTTCCTTCTCCTGCTCCTTCTCCGGAGCTTCTGTCTCTTCTGTCTGATCTTCCTTCTGTTGATCCTCAGAATTCTCCTGTGTATCTTCCTGCACAGATACCTTCTGTTCTATTGTTACCGTTAACGCATCCGGAAATTGAATATCTTCCTCGGATGCACCAATGGTAAGCACCTGCTCACGGATCGCAGCCTCAAGCGGTGCAAATTCCGTAATCCGCATTTCTCTGCGCGCATCATCGCTTCCGGATACCTCCATGGCTGCTGCCACCACAGGAATGTCAACTGCACTTACTGTCATTGCTGTTGAAAGAGTAAGCACTAATATTCTCTTTGCCCATAATTTCCAATTCTTCATATTCCTCTCCCGATGTTTCTGCTGATTTTATAGATATCCTATGATCGTTACTACTTCTATCATAAAGAATGTTTTTCCTATATACAATACCGGTTGCCCAATTGTGCTTTAAACTGCCAAATTGTTATTTATTTCTGCTCTTCCTTATGCTGATCTTCCTTCTTCCGGCGCAGTATATAAACCGCACCAGCTGCTGCGATAACTACTACAACTGCTCCAATCAGAATCCAGAAGATTCCATTCCCGGAAGCATTTCCGGAATTACCGTCTGCTGCTTCATCCGCAGTCTGTCCGGAAGGAACTGCCCCGGATACTGTCAAAGATCGTTCCCGGAACCGTAGTTGCTCCGTTCATATCCACATGAATCGTTTCGCCCTCTTTAGCTCCATCGGTCTGTGATTCAATCACCTGCCAGCCTTCCTTACCGTCCTCACCTTTGATAAAGGGTTCTTTTGTTTCCTTATTACCATTATTATTGTTTGCAGGCGTCGGCGTGGATGCAGGCTTTGATGCAGGTGTAGTTGCGGGTGCAGGTGACTGAGTGTTTCCAGCTGCTGCAGGTGCAGGTGTTGCCGTAGTACCTTCCGATGATGCGGATGAGCTGCTTCCCGAGCCCTGATTCTCACTCTGACCGTCTGATTGTCCTCCGGATTGCTGGTTATCCTTTTCTCCGGTCGATCCTCCGCTGTTTCCACCGGGCAATTTGGGTATCGTTACTTCTTTACTGTATCCGCAGTCCTTACATTCCTGTAAGAACAACCCTTCTGTTGAGGTTGTTGCCTGTCGGATGACCGTTTTGGTCAATGTGACATGATTGGTGGCATCCTTTGGTATCACCTCGCCGTCACTCAGTTGCTGCCTTTCTTATTTCGGTCTTCGTATGCTCGCAGCCTGCCCTTGTAATCTCGATGCTGACCGACACATTTTCATAATTAGCAGAATCCGCTGCTATATAATTTGCTTTAGCAGTAACCGCAGTACCAATTGTCAGTTCCGTCTGCGAATCACCTTCATCCCATTCCCAGCCTTGCGGAAGCTCCACATCACTGACCTTCGCACAGGAACGGGCTACATTCTTGTTACTGCCCGGCATAAAAGGCGGATACTGCGCCTTATTCACCGTTATCGTGATCTTTCCGGTTGTGATCTCATAGCATGTGGTATCTTCCGGCGTAAAGACATATTCATACTCCTGTCCGTTAATTGTGACACTGTTGTCATCTGCATCCACAAACACTGCTTTCGCAAAGCCCAGGCGGGAAAGCGGTTCCCCATAGGTCAGTGTACCTGCCGTTTCTACCTGCAATGGCACTACATCGCCCTTTGTGATATTGACCTGTACAGTCATTGTGTCTGCTGCCGCTGTATAATTGTTGCATTCCGGAAGGGAAACCGTAATTACCGCACTTCCGACGCCCTTTGGCGTTACCGTACCGTCTGCCGCGATTGTCAGAAGCTCGCTGCTGATATTTTCCGTTGCAATTGAGTTCCCGTTTCCACCCACTGCATTCGTTACTTCATAATGAAGCGGTGTCTCGTTATGGTTTGCCTGCACACCAAGCTGAAAAACTGCCTTGTCACCGCCATGTTGATATTGTACATTCTGAGTGGCTTTGAAATCCGCAGTCGTAGTGAGCACACCCCCCGGCATAGCTTTCATCCGGTGTGAAGGTAACCTGACACTTAACGGATCCGTCCATCGGTAACAGTGTCGCTCCTGTATCCGTCACTTTCCAGGTGCCTTTAATTTCTTTACCCTCATACTTAGCAACACCGGGCTGCGTTACCTTTAAATCTATTGCTACATCACCGTAAACACCACTTACTACTGGAACTGTCTCGATTTTCGGCATGGACTTGGCTGTTCGAAATTCAAAATGCTGTTCTTTAATATTACCGGCAGGATCCACGGCTGCGATCCAGATGGTATAGCTTGAATCTGGAGATAATCCAATGGGATAGTCATCTATAATAATGCTGTTTTTGCCTGACTTTCCCTCTACCCGATAGACAAACGTTCGTTCTTTATTTAGCAGACCTAATTTATCACCTTTCACAAGCTGGACCCATTCGAAACGATATTGATAGCGCTCGTTGCCATATGAATCTCCGGTTTCTGGAACAGTCGGCACCCACTTTCCATTCTCGTTTTTAAGGAACTGTGGATATGGTGGATCGCTGTTCATCATATAATCGTTTACCGCATTTACATATTCTGTATATTTTTCAAATCCCACCAGCTTAAACACGGACTTGCCCTGATAAAAGAACAGTATCGCCGCATCTTCATCCAACTCAACGGTGATCGTTGCCTCGATATCCTTCAATGTACCGTCTTGCAGATTAGGTTCCGTTATTTTCATGCCTGGTGCCTGTGTATCCAATACCAGACCATCGGTGCAGATATAGCCGCTCCGGTTGATCCCTCCAGATAGTTCTCTCCCACCAGGGTCAGGTTCAGGGTTGCTCCATTCCTTAAGGTAATTGCCGCATCATCAGGTGATTCGAGTTTGTCTTCTTCTGATTTATTCCGATCAATCCTTACATCTCTAATCGTCAGATTCACCGCGACACCATCAATCACAATTCCTTTTCAGGACGATTTTTGGGGGTTGCCATTGATATCTTTAAAATCCAAAAACTCGCCTGTCAGTACTGCATTGTCAAATTGAGCCTTGTTACTCTGATCAATTACAACATTCCATACGTTATTATCGCTTTTAAAAGGAAGATCATCCAGTTCATATGTTCCGCCATTAGCCAGCAGACCGACCTGCATCTCTCCAACCAGGACATAGATCACCGGAAGCTCTGCATTTTCGTGTAGTATAATCGGAGTTCCATCATCGCTTACTTCCGGCAGAACCGGAATGTAAGTATAGACAGAACCCTTCTGTTTTCCATTAAATACGGGAAAATCACTTTCTGCCGGATCAAGCTTCCACTCAATTCCTGTTAAAGTGAGTTCAACCGTTTCACCCTCTGCTGCATTTTCATTATCTTCTTCATCATTTGCCGGATACGAATCTTCAAGTTCCACTGCATATACGGTCATCGGACGGAAAGCATCTGTGAACTGCTCTAAGACAGCGGCTGCCTGATTCATTATGATTTCTCCTGCGTTTTCGGTTCCGTTTTCCTGTATATTTTCGCATTCTACGGAATTGTTCTTCTGTTTGTTTCCCGGTTCTTCCTTCTGTCCCTGCTCCGGATTTCCAGATTCTTCAGTTCCGGTCTCCTGTCCCTTTTCCTGCTCTTCCTTTGCAGACTCTTCCCCGGCAGACTCTCCCTGAGAAGCATCTTCCTTATCTCCGGTTTCTTTCTCCGTGTTCTCTCCGGAAGTGCCTTCTTCTTTGAAATCCTCTTCTGAATCTTCTTTATTTATATCTTCGTTATTACTATCTTCTTTTTCGGAATCTCCTTTTTCAGAGTCTTCTTTCCCTGCATCTTCTCCGGAAGGATCCGTCTTTTCAGAATCATCCAGAGAATCATCCTCTTCCATTTCGTCTTCCATATTTGATGTCAGAAGCTCTTTTGCGGTCACCGTAAGCTGATCAGGAAATTCGATATGTGTTTCCTTCGCGCCAACAGGCAGAGTCTGCACCTATATCTCCTCAGGAAGTTCTTCAAAGCCGAGAATCCGGTATCCCTGCAAAGCATTTTCCGCTTCGGATTCTGCGTTCTCTAAAGACTCCACTTCTCCCTGTGAAGCTGCCACCTCCTGCGCTCTTGCATAGGAGCTTCCTGCGTTCACCGTAACGGACTCCGTCATCAAAACTGCCAGAGAAGCAGGGCAAGACCACGTTTTAAAACGCCTGTTTTGCCTACGCCTGTGTTTGTCTTTCTCTTCCTGATTTGATTTCTCATTTTACTCATATCGCTTTCCTTTTCCATCCCACAAAATATGTTTTTACAACATGACCTGTGACACTTCAATATGTGTCAACAGGCCATTATATTCCAATGTGCATTATTACTATAATATGGGATTTAAGTAGAAAAAATCAATATGACCGTCACCAAAAGACATTTAGCGGCGTGAAAAGACATAAGGATGGCACTGCTGCCGAAGAGTCTCACGGTTCCTTTTTGCAGAATTATTCAGTAATGTACCGACAAGGAAGCCAAGGCCAATACCAAGTACCATGCCCCAAAGCATCTGTCCGTGCATCTGCCCGATAGACATACCAATGGCGATACCAAACAGCATATAGGTCGTTGACCAATTGGTGAGCGGGCTTTCCAACACAAAACGCGGGCCTTCCTCACCAGTCCCGTCCGGCACAAAGCCGCACTTTTCAAGGACACGCTGGGAAGCCTTGTTGTCCGGAGCAGTTTCAGCCTCCACGAATACAACATCCTTCTGTCCAAATGCCCATTGCGTCATGGCCTGAAGTGCCTCTGACGTATAACCCTTATTCTCATGCTCTGCCAGAACACCATACCCAATCTCTACGGAATGGTTTTTGACCGGACCTTTGAAACCGAGGTCGCCAACATATTCCTGATTGTCTGTTAACACCATTTTCCACGGTGCATACCAAATCCGGTTCTCCGGATCGCGTTTGCAGCCGTCCAGCATTTCTCTGTAAGCGGTGCGAAGTTCATCAGAATCCATGCTCTCTATCAATGTCTCGATCTCGCCGTCCGTCATGGGGCGCAGAGTCATTCTCTTTGTCTTTACTTCAATTTCTTTCATGATATATCTGTCCTTTCCTGTCAGCTGTGACAAATGCCATAATTTTATACAGTGTAATACAATTTTGTTTATTCTGCCTGTTATTGATTCATCACAATATTTATTTTAAGTACTTCCCTGCCTCTTTTTCATGTTCCTGCCATACCGGGTATTTTTCTCCGTTCTCCTCAAAGAACCGCTTCAGATCCCGGTTCAGCGCAGGCAGGTCCTGCGGCACACCGCATCCTCCGGTTTCAACTCCTTTACCACTGGAATCCGGCTGAAAGACACGCAAGGTGAAAGTCAAACGGTGTATGGTATTGTTCCATAATTCAGCTATCATGCATCAAGGAGCCATCTCGCAATATCATAAATAAGGATTCCCTCATACTTATACATTTCGTGATAAGTTCGTGCTATAATTATTTTTGTATATGCGTCTTTGATTGCTAACAATGGTGTATATTCTCTCTCAAAAGTCTTTTCTTCCCCTATATAATCACTTACCTGAATATATATTACTTCGTCGCTTTTCTTTGCCACAAAATCAATTTCCTTTTTGTATAATTTGCCTACATACACCTCATATCCACGACGCAATAATTCTAAATAGACTATATTCTCATATACATGAC
>ERZ1034998.1685-NODE-1685-length-12774-cov-4.482035_pt1 | contig 12774 bp, 14 predicted proteins | sample MGYA00520621_ERZ1034998 | MGnify/ENA primary metagenome ERZ1034998 (study PRJEB33766, sample SAMN09781748) | gut metagenome | biome: gut microbiome | host: Homo sapiens | place: Madagascar | study: EMG produced TPA metagenomics assembly of the PRJNA485056 data...
ATTCAGATAGATGTAAATTGTTATATTCACTAAGTTTTCTTCAATATTTTGTGTAAATAGACTAAAAAGTGACTTTTGCACCGAGATATCATGTTTCGAAGTACAAAAGCCACTTTTATTCCTGTTTTGTTTATGCGTTTGTTGCTTTTACCATAGACTCAAGTGTTTCCATTGCCTTGCCGGAATCAATGGTCTCTCCTGCAATGCGGATACCCTCTTCGATACTGTCGACTTTGCCTCCGATATAAAGTGCAGCCCCTGCATTTAACAGTACAATCTCTCTCTTTGCTCCACGCTCTTTTCCGGAAAGAATGTCTTTGGTAATCTGTGCATTTACAGCCCCATCGCCACCTTGCAGTTCTTCAATTTTGCAGCGTTTCAATCCAAACTGCTCCGGTGTGATTTCGTATGTCTCAACTTTTCCATCTTTAATTTCTGAGACGGTGCTTGAACCGGTCAGTGTAAATTCGTCCATATTGTCCTCACCACTCACCACAAACCCCCGCTTCACATCAAGGTTTGCCATGGTTCCTGCAATAACTTCCGTAAGGCTTGGAGAATACACACCTACAACCATCGCCTTTGCACGGGATGGATTGGAAAGTGGTCCTAAAATATTAAATACAGTACGGATTCCCATCTCCTTTCGGACAGGTCCTACATATTTCATCGCAGGATTGAAGTGCGGCGCAAACATAAATCCAATGCCTACTTCTTCCACACATTTTTCTACAACATCCGGATCTGCGGAAATGTTAACGCCAAGTGCTTCTAACACATCTCCGGCACCACTCTTTGAAGAAATAGAACGGTTTCCATGCTTTGCAACCGGAACACCTGCTGCCGCCACAACAAAAGCGGATGTTGTGGAAATATTAAAAGAATAGGTACAGTCTCCGCCGGTTCCCACGAAATCCACGTAGTTGTCAACTTTCGGGCTGATCGTATTAGCCTTGTCACGAAGAACCATTGCCAGACCGGTGATTTCGTCCAAGGTCTCTCCTTTCATGCGAAGAGCGGTCAGAAAACATGCGATCTGTGCCTGTGTTGCCTCTCCTGATAAAATCATTTCCTGGGCTTTCATTGCCTCTTCCTTTGTGAGATCATTGCCTGCTACTAATTTGCTAAGTATTTCTTTCATGTTCTTATCCTCCTGATATCCGATTTATACGAGTTCATTGAGTTCTTTTTTAAATGTGCTGCAATATTCTGCCGCTTTTTGTGCATCAAACTGGCTGTCCTTTAACAGATTGATAAAATGCGATCCGACAATCGCGCCATCGATAATCTCTTTCATCGGCGCCACATCTGCCGCTGTACGGATACCAAATCCCATCATAACCGGAATCTTAGATACTTCCTTGACATAGGACAGGTAACTTAACACCTCTTTGTGGAAAGTCGCTGCCTGACCGGTAACTCCCATGGAAGATACGCAGTAAACAAAGCCTCTTGCATGTTCAAGGATCTTTGGCACACGATCTTTGGAAACCGGAGATACAAGCTGGATCAGAATCGTTTCATCTTTTCCTTCCAGTGCATTCTGCAGATCATCCTGCTCTTCAAACGGAAGATCCGGTATAATCAGGCCATCCACTCCACATTCCTGACATTTTTTTGCGAATTTTTCCACATCGTAATGCAAAACGGTGTTGTAATACATCATAAATACAATCGGGATTTCCACACCTTCACTTCGCATTTCCTTCATACATACAAATGTTTTTTCGAGGTTTGCTCCTCCAAGGATTGCCTGATAAGAAGCATCCTGAATGACCGGGCCATCCGCTACCGGATCGGAAAACGGAATTCCAAGTTCGATAATATCAGTTCCTGCCTGTTCCTGTGCTTTTATAAGTTCTTTTGTCTTTGTATAATCCGGCAATCCGGCTGTAATGTATGTAATAAATGCTTTTTCATTTTTTTCCTGCAGTGCTGCAAGTGTCTGCTCAATTCGGTTCATATTCTCACTTCCACCCTTTCTTCCAACTCTTAATTCAAATATCCTTTTCCTGCCAGATAGTCAGAAATGGTATTTACATCTTTGTCGCCGCGACCAGATAAACATATGATCATGCTCTGATTCTTGTTCATTTCTTTCGCTTTCTTAAATGCGTAGGCTACCGCATGTGCGCTTTCGATTGCCGGAATAATTCCTTCCAGTTTGCAAAGTTCCATCAACGCATCCATTGCTTCCACATCCGTGATTGCCACATATGTTGCACGTCCACTATCACGCAGATATGCGTGTTCCGGACCAACGCCCGGATAATCGAGACCTGCCGAAATAGAATGGGCAAGCTGGATATTTCCGTCTGTATCCTGTAACAGATAAGATTTCATGCCATGAAGTACACCAGGCTCGCCAAGTGCCATCGCAGAAGCATGCTTGCCTGTTTCAATACCAAGTCCTGCCGCCTCTACACCGATAAGTTCCACATCTTTTTCATCAATGAAATCCGCAAACATTCCGATGGAATTGGAACCGCCTCCCACACATGCCATGACGACATCCGGATTGCGTCCTTCCACTTCCATATGCTGGCGTTTTGCTTCGCGGCTGATCACGCTCTGGAACTCTTTTACCATCTTCGGATATGGATACGGTCCTACTGCTGATCCGATCACATAAAAAGTATCTTCTGCTGTCTTTGCCCATGTACGTATTGCCTCGTTCGTCGCATCTTTTAATGTATTGCTTCCGGACTCCACAGATACAACCTTTGCTCCTAACATCTCCATGCGCATGACATTAAGTTTCTGACGCTCAATGTCTTCCTTTCCCATATAAACGGTACATTCCATATTAAAAAGTGCTGCTCCGGTCGCTGTGGCCACACCATGCTGTCCTGCACCGGTCTCTGCGATTACTTTCGTCTTTCCCATACGTTTTGCAAGAAGAATCTGACCAATTACGTTATTGATCTTGTGTGCTCCCGTATGATTTAAGTCTTCTCTCTTTAAATAAATCTTCGTTCCATATTTCTCGCTCAACCGCTCCGCATAATATAACGGTGTCTCTCGTCCGACATACTGACGCAGATAATAATGATACTGTTCCATAAATTTTGCATCATGGATAGCCTCCTCAAAAGCTGCATCCAATTCCTCTAATGTATTCATCAATGACTCCGCAACAAACTGACCACCGAACGCTCCATAATATGCTTTCTTATTCATAATTTCTCACCTTTCTTGCAAAATTATTAATTTTTGTTTTATCTTTTCCATTTTCTCCTTCTACTCCAGAACTCACATCTACAACATCCGGGGAAAACAGTTTCATTCCTTCCTGTACATTGCTTTCATTCAAGCCACCCGCTAGAACAAATTTACGATGCATCAATAACTCAGCTGCCGCATTTTTTACATCTGCCTGTTTCCAGTCAAACGTTTTACCTCCGCCATAAGATGCTCCGTCCACAACGATGGCCTCTATTTTTTTTTGTAAGTGCTGTGGCATTTTCATAAATGCCTCTGCTTTTTGCAGTAATTCTTCTTCCTTTATGATATTTACTGCATACCATATAGGGATAGAGGCTGTTTTAAGCACTTCTTTGTGCAATTCTCCATGAATCTGCACAATATCAAATCCAGAATCAATTATTCTCCGTACCAGTTCCACATCCGGTGATACCGTAACTGCAACTGCCTGAATCTGCGGATTCAACTGTTCTCGAATCTCTTCGCTCTGTGCAAATGATACATTTCGTTTACTTTTCGGATAAAATACAAATCCTGCATAATCCGCACCTACATCATTCAAATAAGCGGCTTCTTCTGTTTTTGTCAATCCACAAATCTTTACCTGCATTGTTCTCTCCTTCTATGCTTTTGCAAAGATTTCTTTCCATTTATGTGCTAATGCTTTCGGATTCTCTGCCTCCATAAAAGCTCTGCCAATCAAAAACGCATCCACCTGACACTCATGCAGAAAACGAACATCCTCATCTCCCATAACACCACTTTCCGTAACAAATACTTTTTCTTTCGGAATATACGGACGAAGACGTTTGGTTGTCTCTAATGTAATGGAAAAATCTTTCAAATTCCGATTGTTAACACCGATAATTCTAGGATTAATTTTCATTGCACGCTCGATTTCTTCTTCATCGTGTGTCTCTACCAATACATCTAACTCCAGTTCCCTGGCAAGCTGATAAAAGTCATGCATCTGCACATCATCCAAAATTGCCGTAATCAGAAGCACCGCATCTGCACCAATCGCTTTCGCTTCATAAAACTGATATTCCTCAATCATAAAGTCTTTGCGTAAAATTGGCAGTTGTGATTTTGCACGGATTTCTTTTAAGTACGATACATTGCCATTAAAATGATCTTCCTCCGTCAAACAGGAGATTGCATCTACAGATGCGTTATATTCTTCAATCCGATCCATCAAATTAATTTTACTTGTAATTTTTCCAAGGCTTGGGGATGCCTGCTTGAACTCTCCTATGATCGAAAGTCCTTCTTTTTTCAGGTTCTCATAAAAACAATTTTTCTTCCGTGTAACGGTTTCTTCTGCAAGTTTCCTCATCTCTGCTTCTGAAATCTGAGCTTTATGTTGCGGAAGTCTTTTCTTTTTATCTTCTACAATCTGATCTAAAATCATTGTTGTCTTTCCTCTCGCTGTCTGCTAACTCAAACACTTAAATGGTATCATTTACAAAATTTTCAATAATTCGTTTTCCATGCTCTGTATAAATGGATTCCGGATGAAACTGCAATCCGACCACCGGATATTCCTTATGGCGCATCGCCATAATTTCTCCGTCCTCTGTTCTTGCAAGTACCCGCAGGCATTCCGGAAGATCCGTCTCCTGCACCGCAAGTGAATGGTAACGTGCCACTTTGATTGGAGAATCAATTCCAGTAAATACGCTTGTTCCATCATGCGCAATAGACGACTGTTTTCCATGGAACAGTGCTTTGGCATACGATACGGTTCCTCCAAGTGCTTCACCGATGCACTGATGTCCCAGACAGATACCAAGAATCGGTTTCTTTCCTGTGAACTTTTTTACAACATCCATACAGATTCCTGCTTCTTTCGGGCTTTTCGGTCCGGGAGAAAGAATAATACGGTCCACATCCATTTTTTCTATTTCTTCAATCGTGATTTTATCATTTCTCACAACCTTGATATCCGGGTTAAATATTCCTACATACTGATATAAGTTGTATGTAAATGAATCATAATTATCAATCAGTAAAATCATATGTTTTCCTCCTCTATTGAACATCAGCCCATGCAAAATTTGCTTTCAGCAAATGGACTGATGCTATATGTCAAGTTCTCATAAAGTACTTGACACATTCACCAAAGTCTTTGCGAGTGCCATTACTTTATTGCAGCATTCCTGATACTCATTTTCTGGAACAGAATCTGCTACGATACCGGCTCCAGCCTGTAAATATACACGATTTTCTTTTTTTATCATTGTACGGATTGTAATACAGAAATCCATATCTCCGGAAAAATCAATATATCCGGTTGCTCCTCCATACAATCCTCTGCGCACGCTTTCGAGCTCATCAATAATTTCCATGGCACGAATCTTTGGTGCCCCGCTGAGTGTACCTGCCGGCAGGAAAGATGATACGAGATCTAATGGATGAAATTCACCTTTCTTACGACCTTCTACCATAGATACAATGTGCATCACATGTGAATAATTTTGTACTTCCATAAACTGGGTTACTTTTACAGTTCCAAACTCCGAAATACGTCCCATATCATTTCTTGCAAGATCCACAAGCATCACATGTTCTGCCCGTTCTTTTTCATCCTGAAGAAGTTCATCGCGAAGCAACGCATCTTCTTCTGCATCCGCTCCTCTTTTTCTTGTTCCTGCGATTGGACAGGTATATACACGATTGCCCTGCCGCTTTACGATCATCTCCGGCGAACTTCCAATCACTTCAAAATCGCCATAATTGAAATAATACAAGTATGGAGATGGATTCAGTTCACGCAATTCTTTATAAAGCTCAAATCCACTCTGCTTTGTCTCAATCGTCCATCTCTGTGAAAGAACGGTCTGGAAAATATGTCCTTCACGGATATACTCTTTGATTTTTTCCACTTTCTGACTATACTGTTCCAGTGAATCAGACTGATTTACAATCACACCATCATGTGTGAAATTCTTCTCCGGCGCACGTCCTTTGTTTGCAAGTGCCTGTCGAATCAGTTCTTCTGCTTCTTCCAGCGATTTTTCTTTTCCCTCCGGAGTATCTTCCCCAAGAATAATTCCGGTAAGTGTCTCTGCCACATGATCCACCATAATGAACTTCGTCATTAGCATCATCTGTACCGTTTCGATTCCAATCTCGTCCGGATTGTTATCCGGAAGCACTTCTGCATATCTGACGAAATCATATCCAAGGTTTCCAACCAGTCCACCGGAAAAAGATAATTCTTCGTTGTCCTTCACAATGTCAAATTCACTGTAATATTCCTTTAATCGCTCCAGTGGATTTCCATTTCGAACCTCTTCTGTTCCATCATTTTTTGAAATTACAAGTGCGTTCCCACGTGAACTGATAATCTCTTCCGGTTCCTTTCCAAAAAATGTATAACGGTCATAATTCTTATCATAACTTTCCAAAAGAAACCCTTTTTTATCTCCTACCAGACTTTCATACATTCCTGTCGCAGTTTCATTTACAATGCTGACTGTTTTTTTATAAACCCTTAATCTTCTTTTCATATTCTATAGCTCCTTTCCCTAGAACATCTTTTTCTATGCAAACAAAAATCCCTGATGCAGTCTTATAACTACATCAGGGACGAATCATCGTGGTGCCACCCTTGTTCGTTGCATTCTTCTTCAGCCTTTTCTATTCGTTAATCAATCAAAAGGCTTGTAACTATCCTATAATATTCTCGGATTCATTACATTTGTATTAAAAAAAGCAGGTACTTCCGCATCGGAAATATCTGCCACCAATTACGCAACCTCTATGATACAGAAGCTTATTGCTTCGATATCCTCACTCCTGTAACGTGGAGAAACGGCTCTGCTACTCGGGAAATTCATACTTTCTCATTCACTTCGCATCTAACGAATCCATTCCAGGACAAACTATCTTATCAGTTTCCACCAACCACTGACTCTCTGTAAAGAATCATCTGCTGTACTTACTTTCGCTCAATGATTTTCATTTCTTATTAATTTGGTATCAGTTTAAACCATTAAAGTGTCCATGTCAACCCTTAAATTTCTTTTTTTGCTGATGTCCTGCTATTTTTATATAAAGGCTCTGCGGAATAAATCTTCCAAAAAAGGTCGCCGCCTTAATTGTCGGTGTCGGAACAATAAGAACTTTTCGTTTTTTCATCTGTCTGATTGCATATTTTACACAATAAGATGGACTGATTCCACGCAAGGCAAATTCTACATTCGCTACCGAATTGAATTCCGTATTGACCGGCCCCGGACACAAAGCACCAATGTAGATATTGCTTGCTTCATCCTGCAATTCCTGGGCAATTGCCCGTGTAAGGCTCACAACATATGCTTTTGTTGCATAATACGTTGCCATATATGGACCTGCCGGAATCAGTCCCGCAGACGATGCAACATTTAAGATATACCCACCGTCCTGTTTGTGCATTTTCTGTAAAACTAATTTGCACAATATATGCATGGCTTTTATGTTGACATCAATCATGTTCGTTTCTTTCTCCAAATCACCCGAAAGAAACATCCCACAATCTCCGAATCCTGCATTGTTAATAAACACGCCTATCTTTTTATCTTCCAATTGCTGTATGATTCCAAAACATTCTTCTTTTTTTGCCAGATCCGCTGTGATAACGATTGCTTTCCCACCCTGTTTTTCAATTTTATCTGCTGTCTGCTGTAAACGTTCCTTTCTTCTTGCAACAAGAATAACCGGATAGCCTTCTTTACTCAATTGTTCGGCAAAGGCCTCGCCAATACCGGAACTCGCGCCTGTGATCAATGCGTATACATTTTTCAATTTTCTCATATTGCTCCCTGCTCTAATACTAATTTACGTGGAGAAACATCCAGTTTAATCCGTTCTGATTTATCTTTACACTTTTCCAATATGGTAAGCCAAAGCATATGTGCTTCATATGTAAGCATCTGGTCTGCTTTTACTGCATACGGTGCTAAGGTGTCTACATCATAAAAACGAATTCCCATCGGTGGCATAAATAATAAATTGCAGCTCTTCTTCTTTTGACCGCAGGTAAAAATCTGTTCGTATGTGATCAATAAAAAATCTGTTCCTTTATGTGTGCATTCATAGGAAACAAAACACTCATCTACAATCCAACGCTCGCCATCTTCTTCATGAACCGGCTTTTCCTGCAAATCATTATATTCCGTCGTCTGACAATCCACTTTCCAGTCCACTTTATTTTTCTGTGTTTCCTTAATCAATTCTGTAAGGTCATTTAATAATTGCTCTTCCTTTTTCATCCTTAGTCTGCTCCTTTGAGTTATATAATATTCATTAAATCAAGAAATAACTTATGTACTCTTTTCTGTCATTTATTGTATTCCGATCTTTGTTATCAATATAAATATTCATCCACCCTGACTGCATTTACAATAAAACGCTTTCCGGTCGTAGAACAGGTCGACAAAGTGACTACCTTATCTTTCTGCGTAACATCAACGCCTGTATCATAATACGATTGCTTTTTCAGCTGTTGAATAAATGATGTAAAAGAATCATCCGTCCCATATGGCACTTGATATACAAAACTATCCGCCGGTACATCCGCATAAGCAAAAATCTGATAACGATATATTCCCTTATCCGTAAATATCTGAAAATATGTATGATTGTCATAATATTCTTTTTGTTTATAATAGCGTAATTTTCCAAACATACTTAAATTCCGCATATTATGTCCATAAATAATCGTATGGCTGTCCTGAAAATCCGGATGATTATTTTCTTCCATAAAAATTGATCCTGCCGAAGCATAACTTCCATCCAATGCCGTATGCAAATAGGTTGTATCATCTCCCGAATACATAATCGGATAGCTGATATCCTCATTTTCAAAATAAAGCCAACCTGTTACATCTCCATTCTGTTTTTTCAGCTCCTGAAGATTCACCTGCGCAACATCATACCATTTTCCTTCCTTTTTTTCCTTCTCTGTCGCAACATATGTATCAGATAACTTACTGTATAAAGCATTCGAATCACTATAATTTTTTGAAATCCGATATATATTCCATCCTGCAATCAGAACCATCGCTGCCCCCATCAGCATCACTATTTTCCAAACAACACTATTATTCTTCTTTATCGTGTTGTTTTTATGCTCACTATTTTCCGGTTGCATTTTCGGCTCTATATGGTCTCCCGCCAACCATAAGGCAAAAACCAGAACCAAGAGAACTCCAAGCAGCACACGTCCTTCTGTAGATTCAAATACTTGAACCCAAACTCCCATATGCTTGATAGAGTAAACTGGTTTTCCAAGCACTCTCTGAAAAGCCACCGGACTTACATCTACATCTTTATTTGCGTCACCCTTTGTTGTAAAGGTCTGATTTTCACTGTCAATCGCTACAACCCGATGTGTCATCACCTGCGAAGTGTCTGTACCAATCGAAAAAGTGATCACATCATCCACTTTCACCTTCTCCGGCTGTATCTTTTCCACATATATGACACTTCCAACAGGATACTCCGGCGTCATGCTGTCTGTAATTACTTCATAAATGGATAAGCCAAAAGCCTTCGGTACTGTAAACGGAATACAAATTAAGATCAACATCACCAACAATATCGATCCTGATATATGAAAAAATTGCTTCATAATGCCTCCCATACTTCTGTTCTTTTTAGTATACTCGTTTTCTTTTTATTTCACAATATAAAGTAAATGGAATACCACATTTCGAAACATGAGTGCTTTAATTTAAGAGATAAGATAAGAAAAGACAGGCTCAATAGAACCTGTCTGATAATCTTAATATTTTCCAATCATGACTCCATGCCATGGATCAGTTTTTGAATTAAAGTCTGGTGAAAAATAAGAGGCCTGCACTGCTTCTGCAGTAATCTTAATACTGAAAGATTTATTGACAAGCATATTTCCCCAGTCCTTTGGTATGCTGACTTTCGTAAACACTGTAGTATTGAAACCAGGCTGCACAACATACGGATAATAATAATATCCATTTACATATATCCAACCTGTAGTATCCAAACCTATTTCCGAAAGATGTCTGGAAAGTTCCGCATCCGCACTTGACATATTAATACGTACTCTGATATATGCTGGCTGTGAATTAGAAGACATCTTAACAATTGGTTTCTTGCTAAGGACCTGACCTGGCTGCACATCACTGTAGGTCAATCCATCGGTATACTCCTTCTCTCCAGTAGCATCCGTCTTCTCGACCAAACTAATATCCACTTTTCCCATCGTAATCACATTAGCGGCACTATCTGTGTCTGTGAAATAGGCTAACGTACCACCGATCGCTACGGTAAGAACCATAGCAATCGATGCGATGCCAAGCATTATTTTACGTTTCATACTCTAAACTCCGTGAAATAAAGTAATTTACTTTTAATTACTTCTGAACTAATGCAGTTAACTCCTTAACAGCCTCTTCATAGCTTACATGATCTGCCTGAACCATGTAACCTGTTACATTTACATTGAACTTCGGCAGTCTTGAGATATTTGCAGCCTCAAGTGTACCATCTTTGTCTACAAAGTAGTTTGCTTCTGAATCAAATGTAGTAGATGTTACAGACTCCTGTACGTAATACTTTCCAGAAATTTCTTTCTTTGTTGCAGTTGAGTTGTCATAATCTTCTTTGGTAACTTCTTTCCATACCGTCTTCTCGGCTGTTTCAGAATTGAAAACTTTCTTAATCTGTGCATTTACTGTAACCTGATCAAAGATATTCTTTGTCTTTTCGCCAGCTTTCACAACGGTATTGTATACAAAGAATTTGTAATTTGCGCCTGGAACAGTCACTTCTTTAAAATCAGCTGTGTTAAATCCATCAACAAACTGTCCATTTGCTGTCTTTGTCTGAATTGTTGCATACTTAGTTACAAAATCATCATAGCTTATTGCATTTCCTTCTGCATCGACATCAACTTTAACGGCTACCCATGCGTCAATAGAATCTGTCTTATTCTCAAGCCATGGCTCCTTGTAGATTACGTCACCTGGTGTATAGCTCTCAGCAGTTTCCTTATCAAAACGCTCGTCGATGATTCCCTTAAGGTCCTTATTGTTTCCGGCGAACACGTTTTCTACTGTATTGGTCTGAGCTGTGAAGTAAGCAAGTGTTCCACCAACTGCAAGTGTTCCTACTAATGCTGCTGCGCAAGCTGTAAGTGCAATTTTCTTCTTATCCATTTTTCATTTTCCTTAATATAAAATATAAAATTTAACATTTCCTTTGCTTTAATCTGTACACAATTAAAGCTTATATAGTAAGTATAATTACCTTAGGTCACATAATGGTCACATGGAAGCATTTTCCATATAAAAATTTTATTTAATAGATAGATGTTTTCCCCTGATCTGTGGTAGGGTTTCCCCATGCATCATTTGCAGCCTTTGTATTCGTTGCCTGAATAGCATCCACCAGTACATTCAGTTCCAGATAGCCTTCCTGCGGGAACGTAACACCGGATTTTCCCGAGACAGTCTCCAGTAAATAATCCGTATACTTATCCGGATCTACAGGTTTTGTAAAATAATAATATCCATCATCTCCCTGTACCCAATCTCCATCCACATCATTTGATTTGGACGGTTCATTCTTACTGTTGCTCTTTAAATTCAACTGATAATCAATCAATGTGGCAGCATCTACCGGTAATACAACCCGTCCTTTCTTTCCTGTGGTTTCATTATCCGCATCTTTCACCCAGGTTGGTACAAGCTGTACTCGAATATAAGCCGGCACAACATTGAGATTTCCATTCCCCTTACTGTCCTGTCTACTATTTTTTATACGTACCTGCTTCACCACAGTTTTATTCCGCACATCCCCCGGTTCAAAATTTTCATCAATTGTAACATTTACCAACCCCGGATCAAATGAATTCCGTACTGTATCTGTAGATCTATGGAGCCACGCAATCGTTCCTCCAATAGAAACGCCCAAAACAAGTACTACTACTGCAGCCGAAACCTTAAACTTATTACTTTTCAGCACTTTCATCCTTTTTCTCCTCATTATTACTTTGTTCTGTCGACCAAATCAGATCCCCCATATACATGAGAATAACATCAACAATAATTGCCACAACATAAATGATCTTTCCAGATGCCTGGCTGATTTTATCCGCAAGATAACCAAGTTGCGGGATATTAAATACTGGTTTGCCCAATACTTTGTCAAAACTTACCGGAGAGCCATCTTCCTTTTCATTTGCATCACCTTTTGTTGTATAAGTCTGATTTTCTTTATCAATCTCCACAACGCGGTGTGTTACAAGTGTATTATCATCCAAATAGAAAGTAATTGGATCACCTACTGCAATCTCATTTGCATCTGCATTTTTAATATATAAAAGTGATCCAACATGATACGTCGGTTCCATACTTCCGCTCAATACAATCATTGGCTGCACTCCAAATAGCTTCGGGATATACATTATAGCAATTCCCAGCAGTAATATAATTAAAATTGCCGTAGTCACAAAATTCCAAACTTTTTTCATACTTCTCATACCTCTTGTATTTGTCTTTTGTTATCAATTTCCATCTGTATGATAACCACCCGGCTCCCCAT
>ERZ1034998.1686-NODE-1686-length-12767-cov-3.824339_pt1 | contig 12767 bp, 10 predicted proteins | sample MGYA00520621_ERZ1034998 | MGnify/ENA primary metagenome ERZ1034998 (study PRJEB33766, sample SAMN09781748) | gut metagenome | biome: gut microbiome | host: Homo sapiens | place: Madagascar | study: EMG produced TPA metagenomics assembly of the PRJNA485056 data...
ACTGCAAAGCAGATGCAAGAGTTTGTTCGTAATTTAATACTTTTTTAATTTATTTGACGTTTTATCGTTAAAGTACCCTTTTCAATCTCTTCTCCCTATGTTAAAATAGGAGCATGAAAAATACATTTAATACTAAAATTTTATTTCAGTTTTATCACAGTGCTGTTAAGGCGGAATTGAAGAAAAGGGAATTTGCAAAGGATACCGCGCAGAAAATCAAAAAGGAATATAAGGAAATTGCAAGACGTGCCAAGGACATCGGACCTTCCAGACTGTTAAGCTCCTATATCATGGGTATTTATTTCATTGCCTTAAACCGGAGCACCGGTAAAACGGCTGAGGAAAATTATTCCATATTTAAGGAAGGACTTTGTGCATCCGGTCTGTTCCATAAGGTGCTTGGAAATGCCGACAGTTACCTTGATGAAAAGAAAATGCCGGGACGTCTGCAGTGGTCGGCGGACAGCCATAAACATCAGTATGAAAACGACTGGGTTGTGGATATTTTGCCGGGAAACGGGGAATACGACCTCGGCTACGATTACCATGAATGCGGCATCTGCAAAATATGTCAGGATGAGGGTTGTCCGGAACTGGCTTCCTACCTGTGCCGTATGGATTTCGTGCTGGCAGATATCATGAACATGAAATTAGAAAGAACCGGCACCATCGCTGACGGTGCCGATTACTGTGACTTCCGCTATAGCCGGAAATAATTAATCTCCTCTTCCGTGAGGACATCAAGATGTTTGTCCCGGATTGCATACACTCTGGTGCAGACCTCTAAAACCGTCGGACGGTGGGTGGTTACCAGACAGGTACGCGGGTATTCATCCTTCATCAGGTTCTTTAAGAGCTTTCGTTCCGTTGCCACATCCAAAGCAGAGGTTGCCTCATCCAGCAGTAAAATGGGGGACCTGCGGAGGATGGCGCGGGCAATGGAAAGCCGCTGCGCCTGTCCTTCGGAAAATCCGCCGCCTCGTTCCTGTATCGGGCTGTTGATACCGTCCGGCAGTTTCTCTACAAAATCCCATGCACAGGCAATTTCCAAAGCATTCCGGATTTCTTCGTCCGTAGCATCCTCTTTTACATTTCTCATATTTTCCGCAATCGTACCGGAAAACATGGTATTTCCCTGCGGTACATAGGATATCAGCTGTCTGGCGGAAGCATTGAGGGGCATATTTTCCTCCCGCGTGCAAAGCTGCGCAGTGCCTTCCTGTGACAAAATTAAGGAGAGCAGGAGTCTTAGCATAGTGGTCTTGCCTTCTCCGGAGGGACCGATGAGTGCAACCACTTCGTGCGGATGAGCCTCCATAAAAGCATGTTCAAAGACTACTGTGCCGTTCCGGTAAGCATAGGAAACGTCCTGCACGGAAAGTCCCACACCTTCCTCTTTATGCCGCTCCCAGAAAGCCTTCACTTCTTCCTTTTTACTGTAGTCCTCTCTCGGCATCTCCACAATATCCATCAGTCTGCCCGCCGAAGTGGTCAGGGAAATGGATGTGGGAATTAACGAAATCAGATTGTTCAGGGTACTTGTCAGCGTACTGGACAGAGTGAGAAACATGGTCATGGTACCGTAGCTGATAGCTCCGCTCCACACCCGGTAAATACCCCAGCCGTAGGAAGCATAGGAAACTGCCATGCCGATTAACGTCATCAGAACGGAAATCACCATGCTCATTTTCTGATAACTCATACGCATGGTAATGTACTCCTTCTGCAGATTTTTCAGCCTTTCTATATAAAGGGAAATCATATCGAAGGCCTTAATGGTCTGGATATTGGAGAATGCTTCCTGGTTAAAGCCGGACATTTTCGCATTCATGGCTGCGCTTTTGTTATTGTTGCTCTGCATTTTTTTCGTCAGATACCGGGACATAAGGAAAGAAACCGGCATGCTCACAAGGGCAAACACGGCAAACGACGCATCATAATAAAGCACCATCCACAGGGCGCTTCCAAACCGGAAAAGATATATGATTAAATTGGGAACAAAACTCAGAATGCCGGAGGCGATATTGGAAGCATCCCCGTTCCAGCGGGTCAGCAAATCCCCGGTATGGTACTCCGTCAGGGATTCCCAGTCCGTCACTAAAATCTTTGAAAAAATATCCGCTTTAATACCGGCATCCACGCTCATACTGATTTTGCTGGAAATGTAATTGGAAATCTGTGTCAGGAAAACACTTCCTAAATTCATGCCTATCATGATGCAGAAGGTCATAACAACCTGCCCCGTTTCATGTCCGGTAATAATATCAATCAGATCCTTGGATACCAGACTTCCCAGAAGGGAGATGCCGGTACCGGCAAGGCCCAAAAGCGTATACACCGCAATCGCCCAGATATGCTGTCTGGCGTATCCGCCAATCCATTTTATTCGTTTCCACGTCTGCTGCATACTCACTCCCTCACAAACCCTTTAACGTACAAACAGCACCGCCTGTTTCAGACGATGCTGTCCAAATTTCATCTATTCTTTTCTCAGCCGTCATAACCGCCCTGCACATTCGGTGCTTTCGTACAGGAAATTGTGGAAGAAATAACTGCCAGACCATCCGGATCTTCACAATAAACCTTCAATAAAGTATCGTATTGATCATTACAGTTATAAGCATTGCCATGCTGCTCTCTGGTCAGTACCACGGTACAGCCGTTCACACTGACACCGAAGCCTTCAAAGTATGCACTGGTAATAGGCAGGTTAAATACGATGGTAACGGTAGAAGCCGTGGAAATATGCACGGTGCCGATGTGGTTTGCTCTGACACGGAAGTTTGCATACTTCTCATGCGATACTACCTGTTCCTTGCTGACGGATACCGTCCAGCACTGCGGTTCTTCCGGTCCGGAAGGATTTGCTCCGCTGTTGGCATAAATGCCTTCTGCCAAATCTTCATTTTCTAAAATAACAGGACTCTCATATTTTTTCATAATCTCAACTCCTTTTACAAAAACCTCTACCTTTATGATATGCGTTATCTTCCATAAAGGCCCCCCGATTACCTTTATTTTAAAATAGCTTTTACCTTATGTCAAGGTAACATAATTTACTAATTTGTACTTTTTTAAATACCACAATTGCCTATTTTTCAAACAGGGACAGCCTTTTTACCAGTTCACCTCTCGCTTTGGCATTTCTTAATACCGCCCTAACGGATGTGTGCCTGATTTTCCGGTTATTCCTAAGAAACCGTACCAGTGTCATGCACCAGAGCAGGGGCCAGAGTAAAAAGCATTTCCCGGCCCGGGGGAAATTCAGATGCATCTGATGTTGAAACTCGCGCGTATAAGCGCCAAAGCCGCTGCCTCTCACCGCTACCATCCTGTCCTCCGAGGTCTTGCCAAATTCTTCGCTGTCCAGCACATCCCTTAAAAATGCCGTCTGCAGAGTATCCCCTGCCGTCCGGACTCCTTTGCCGAACACTTCTGCTGTATCTTCCTTCGGACCGCTTTTCAGAAAGCTTACGCTTTCCTCCGGCAGTCCCAGATATTCCACACAGGTAGCTGTTACCACATCGGAAAAACCTTTGAGACCGCTTTCCGCTATCAGCTTTTTATAAAGCTGTTGTTCTTCACCGGATACTCCTTTTTCCCAGAAGACCACCCAGTCGCATAGAAGCTTCAGCCCAAATCCAGCACGCAGAAAGTGCTGCAGCATATGAAGAAGCAGTTCGTATGCGTGGCAGGCGCCGGTCAGCACCGGCAGGGTAACCCCCATAATTTCCTTTTCCTCCGTGTGCGCTGCGAAAAGTTCCCGGCATTTCTCCAGATAGGTATTCACTGCGGCATTGTCAAACGGCTCCGCTATCAGGGTGTGCAGTTCCACCACTATTCCTTCCGCAGTCTGCATCACCAGATGGTGCGGGGAATGTTGTTCTTCCTTTACCGTCATGCCATGTGCCAGAAAAAGCGCCCGGGCCTTCGGTAAATTGCCTTCCTTCAGCAGATACAAATCCACATCGCCGGATTTGCGCAGTTCCGGCACCGGGTAATAAGCCGAGGTCGCCGTTCCTTTTAATAATGCAACCGGAATGTCCGCCTCACTCAAAAGCCCTGTGAGAAATTTGCCGGTAAACAAAAGGTGGTAATTCTGGCTCACCGTCCGCCGGGCTGCCTGCTGCCAGACCGTCCTCCATGCGCCCATACATTCCGGCGCTTGCGCGACTTCCTCATGTGCGGCAGTCTCCGGCGCTTCCCCGGTTTCCTCATGTGCGGCAGTCTCCAGCACATCATACAGAAGGGGAAGTACCTGATGTGCCTGTGCCATGGCAAAAAGCTTTTCATAGTTTATATTGTCCGTCTGTCCGGAACTATTTATTTTTTCCCGGTCCGAATTGCCTGCCAATGCTGCTTTCAGCAGCCGGAGCAGTTCCAGCTCTTCTCTGTCGGGACCGACCGCAACTTTCTCTGCCCTTTCCATAAAATCTGCCTTTCCGTCACTCGTTTCTATCACGCTTTTGCATTCTCACCGGCTTTCAGACCTCTCATCTCTGCCGCACTTTCGCTTTCTCACCGGCTTTTCAGGCTTTCCAACTCTACGGTACCCAGCAGGTAACCGTATTCCGTGGGATTTTGCTCATTGGCAAAATAAATCTGCCTGCCGCTGTCCTTATCCGTAAGGCGCAGGTACACCCGGCTGCTGCCGGACTGCCACCCTGTCAGGGAAACGTCCGCCGAAACCGTTTCCACCCGTTCTGCTCCTCTTCCGCCCACAAGATATGTAAAATCCACGTCCAAAGGGATTTCCCGGCATTCTCCGGTATTCTCACACACTACAATAACCTCCGGCACCGTTTCTTTTAAAATCGGCGCAAAACCCACATTCTGTAAGTCTATCCGTAAGGAAAGAATATCCTTCCAGAAATGATATTCTCCGCTCACCTCTTTTAGAAGCAGCCGGTAGCCCAGATGCCTTTCCGCATAGGAAAGACCGTCCATGCCCTGATAACAGCCCTCTTCCTCAACCGTGGCGGCTGCCCATTTTTCCAGAACCCTTCTGTCATAGTCCTCATTCAGGTAGCTGATATGCATAACGGCAAGGTCGTGCATGGCAGTTTCCCAATCGTTGTAAGGATTATCCACAATCACTTCCCCGCCGTTGGGAACATATCCACAAAGCTCCTCCTGAAAGGCAAGCTCTTCCTCCCGGTTCCAGCAGGAAAAATCCCCTGCCTCCTTGCGGGAGGCTTCCCCATACGTGCCGTAATCGCTGTAATTTCCCAGAATACCGTCATTGAAAAGTCCCAGCCTGCAGCCGTCCTCAAACGCCTCCGGGATTTCCGCAAAGCCGGTGGCATTCCGCCACTGCATGGGCATCCGTACCGCCAGATACACACTGTCCCCCGTTGCCGTCCTTAAGGTTTCGTACAGTGTATGCCAGTCCTCTGCCGTACTGTAACGGGTGCCGTTCATTTCTCCCCAGTTGCCGGTAAACAGCCCCTGCAGGGTAAAAATGATGTCCTTATTTTCCGCCACAAGGGGTCCAGTCTGTTCTATATGCCGCAGAATAACGGAAATGTCTTCCGGTTCCGTTTCCGCATTTTCTCCCGACCAGTCATACAGGAAGCGGACAATCAGCTGCTTTCCCGTCCCACGGAGCGCCTGAAACAGACTACGGATACTGTCAAGCCCCTGCTCTGTCAGTTCCCTGTCCCGGTAATTGCAAAGATTTATCTGAATCATGGTCAGATTCGTTCCGGTATCGTCCTGAAACCGCTCTGCCACCGTTTCCTCCCACTCTGCATTTTCATCCGCAATCACAAATCCGTATATATAATAAAAACCGCGGTTTGGATTGGATAAATACCGGGAGGACTCCGTAAAACATTCTGCCGAAAAGATAACTCTGCCATGCCCTCTTTTTCTCCCCCAGACAAAGAGAAGTCCTGTAAGAAGAAAGGCAGGCAACAGCATTCCTGCCGTAAAACGCAGCGCCGTCTTTATTCTGTTTTTCCTGCGTTTCACCTGTTGTGCCAAGCTCTTTCCCCTTTCATTCATCCTCTATTGCCAGCTGGTACAGACATGCCGGATTTTGCCGGAAATAGTAGCATACAAAATTTTTATCTTCATAATACGTCTTCAATTCGCCCGGATAAAGCTTTTCAAAAGAATCGCACCATTTCTGCAGACGGGATTCCACCACGGTACGGGACAGCAGATCCGAATACGCCGCAGATGAAATCGGGAACGCGTAAAACGGCGGTTCCGCCAGCTCCGGAGAAATCGTTGCCGTGAAAATAGCCGGGCACTGGCTTACATTACTTTCGTACAGAGCCGGATATTTTTCCGCCGCCAGCCAGGACGGGCCTCCGAAGAAATGGCTCTGGGCATAGCCCAGCGGATGCTTCTCCACAAATAAGAAGACATATTCCGTAGGAATGGTGTAATCGTCCTTAGTACATTCGTTCACAAAATTGACCGCCTCTTCGTGCAGACCGTACTGAATAACCTGATACAGTTCATCTACCGGCGACACAATGGTATAACTGTTGTGCGGCAGGGTTTCCGTAATCCGGTAGGTACTCATGACCGCTCCGTTAAAGCGTGTCAGCTCGTAATATAAATAGCCGTGGAAGGTTCCCGTCATGTTGGTAAATACATAAACCGCACCGGTAAAAAGAAGCGCCGCCGTTTTCATAACCGCCCCGGAAAGGAATACCGCCAGCAGGGTAAAGGCTGCATCCACCGGAATCATGCACATGGCAGCCAGAAGCAGTTGTATGGAGGAGCAGAGTCTGGCTCCCGCAATCAGTGCGGGCAGACCCAGCGCTTCCGCACAGTACATGCCAATGAAAATAACCGTAGAAAGTGTCAGGGACAGATAATGGTCAAACATTCCCGCCTGTATGCCCTTTCTGTGGAAAACAAACCGCAGTAGCATGGCTAATATACGGCAGAATACAAAAACCGCCAGCGCCAGCGCCGTCATTTTTAGGAAGCCGTCCGCCCGCTGTTCCTTATACAGGGTCACGTAGCCCGCCCGGTACAGGGCATTAGCCTCTTTCAAAATAAATGCTTTCAGCCGGGTGAAAAACGGCTCCCTGGGCGGCTGGGGTGTTTCCCCGCCGGCGGTGCTGTTCTGTCCGTCTGCATTGCCGGTGCCGCTGTTTTCTCCGTCCGCTCCCGTTGTGACGGTTGCGTCGCTGCCGTTGCTCTCTCCGTTCGCTCCTGATGTGACGGTTGCGTCGCTGCCGTTGTTCTCTCCGTTCGCTCCCCGGTTGCCGCCTGCATTGCTGCCGTTGCCGCCATTTTCCAGACCACCGCTGCCCTGTCCGTCTGCGCTGCCTGCGGCATCGTTTTCCCCGTCCGGCGCCATATAGCCGGAGGCGGCGCCCTCCACGCCGTTGATAACGTTCATCGCCCAGTTAATGGAGCCCTGGAACGGAATGCCGGAAGCCAGTGCCCCCGCCATGGGAACCACCGCTATCAGCACGCCCACCAGTACGGCGCCCACAAGGGATACAAAACGGGTGGACTTGAAAATCCTTGAAAACAAAACCGGTACAAATGCCACGCACAGGAAAAAAGCCATAATGGTAGGGTAGAAATGCACCGCCAGCGTCACGGCAATGGCAAGCATAAATACCAGTAAATTTTCGTTATAGTAAGCCTTTTTCAGAAACTGCAGTTTTTTACCCCATTTATTCTGCGGCAGTCTGATTTCCTCTTTGGGCGTATTCAGATACCGTATCAGGAAAGCCGGACATAAGAACATGGCATACATACCGAATTCCTGCGGAATGGTCCACTGCAGACGGGACATGCCGAATACACTGTCAATGCACACCACGTCCAGCGTCAGAAACAATGCCAGTGCAAAATGCGGAGTAAAGCGGAACCGGAAAATCTCTTTCAGAAACAGGTATGCCGAAAGCAGAAAAACCATCACATGAATGCCCTGGGTAAACAACATACAGCTGTAAATACGGATACCAAACAATGTATGCATGGCGTAGATAAAGCAGTGCATCCCCTCCGGGTACACGCCGTCCGAGAAAATCTGTCCCTGCGTCAGGGCATAAATCCACTGGTTGTGGGGATAAATGTCACCGAAACCATAGGAATAATCCTGAAAAGCGCCGTAGCTGAAGTACATGCAGCCGAACACCAGCAGCACAAAAAGAAGTCCGTATTCCACAAAATGCCCCTTTATCCGCTGAAAGCCTCTTTTTAAGATACCGGCACTTTTTCTCTGCAGCCATTTTCCGCATTTTAACAAAAACTGCCGGATACCGAAGGTGCCGTTCAGCACACGCAGAAGCATGGGAAGGTCTGCCTTCCCGGACATAATTTTTGTCACAATAAAATACACAAGGGGACCGTAAAACAAAATCCGCACCACCCAGGGATTTAAGAAATGTATGAGTCCTAAAAGAAGCACCACCGTATTGATGCCAAGCACCGATACGGTCGTACAGAAGCCGAAGCGGAAGGTTAGGGATTTCCCCTTCAAAAACCTTCTGCACAGAAAAGAAGGATACACAATCATCAGGACAAAATAGGCGCCCAGTACTTTTGTAAATTCCAGTCCCCAGTATAACGCTGTCATGATGTTTCCTCCTTTCCTTAAAATTCTTATTTAATATAGCCCAGATAAACGCTCTCGCCCATCATCTTGTTGGCAGGATAAATCACCCTGCCATCCTGCTTTCTGCGGATGGTCAGGTAAAATGCATAATTGGTGCCTGCGTTTCCGAACAGTCCGACCACAGCCGTATAGCTTTCCTTCTTTCCGGCATCCAGAAGCCGCAAATCACAGCTTATTTTCTTGCTGCCCTTTTCTCCGCTTCCGGTCAGCCAGCTTAAGTAGACCTCCGCCTCCCGGTACAGATTGGCAAAGCCCACATTTTCGATGTCAACCGTCACTTCGCAGGCTCTTTCGCCCTCGGATTTGCCCAGAAATGAAATTTTCACATCCCGGATTAAAAAGCGGTAGCCCAGATGCGCTCCGATATAATCATACAGGTTAATGCCCATCCAGGGACCCCTGCCGTTGTAGTTGTGTCGTGCCCAGTTGTCCAGCACATTCCTGTCGTACATACTGTTTAAGTAGGTAACATGCAGTCTGCGAAGCTCCGCTAAAAGTCTTTCCTGGGAGATGCTGTCTATGTAGCCTTCTCCGTAAATGGCTTCCCCGCCGACCGGCGCCTCCCTGCCTATCTTTTCGATAAAGCCAAGTTCTTTATCCCGGCTCCATGCACTTTCCCAGTCCATGTCTCCGGCGGTATTGCCGGCATAGGTGCCGTAGTCCGTTTCAGACCCCAGAATGGCATCGTCAAACAGTCCAAACGGCCGCACCGTTCCGTGAATATCCTGAAAATTACCCCGGCTGAACAGCGCCGCTTCCGTATAAATACACCTTATCTGGGACGGCTTTCTCACGGAGAAAAACGTATCCTCCCGGATGCCGGAGGTTAAAATGGCGGTCATCTCCCGCAGCTTATCTTTTTCCAGAAAGCGGGAAGAATGCATCTCGCCCCAGTTGCCGGTCAGCACACCCTGAAAAACAAAAATGCGGCTGTCAAATTCAGCAATCAGCTCCCGTACCTTAAGCATATGGTTCTTGACCTGCGCAAACAGGGACGGCTCCCTCTCCAGTGCCTTGCCCTCATGGTCATAGGCAATGCGCAGGATGATTTCTTTGTCCATCGCCACGAAAAAGGACAGCACGCCCCGCATATACTGCATGGCGGCATCATCCAGGTCCCTGTCCCGGTAGCAGCCGATGTCGAACATTATAAGCGCCAGACTGTCATCCGCACTGATGCTTTCCTGAAGCACCTGTAAATCCACTCCTTGGTCAAGCGAAAACGTATATAAACGATACCAGCCCCTGTCCGGATTGCCCGGCAGATTGGTCTGTTCTGTCAAATCCCCCTTCTGAAAATTACGATTAAACAGTTTCATCCTTTATTGCCTCCAAATCTACCCGAAGCCATTTGATTCTGATAAATACCGCCAGCATGGAAAAGGTCATGCGGAACATATAAGTCACCGGTTTTAAGCCGGAATGCATACTTTTTCCCGTGGTTCTCACATGCATAAGCGCCGGTACTTCTTCAATGCGGAAACCTAAAAGAAGCATCTGTAAAATCATATTGGCGTCCGGGTATCTGTCATCAAAATGACGGTAGCCCGCGTAATAGGAAAAGGCCTTCCTGCCAAGTCCCTGCAACCCTGTGGTCGGATCCGTAATCCTTCTGCCCGTTCCCAGCCGTATAAAAAAGCGGAAAACAGCCCATGCCATCCGTTTTAAGACACCCGCCGGATACTTTGGCGCTCCTTTTATAAAACGGGAACCCAGTACAATGTCCGGGCAGTGGCCATCCGCATCCTTAGTTGTCAGTTTTTCATAAATCGCCGGAATATTGGAAGGGTCATGCTGCCCGTCCGCATCCATCTGTATCACATAACGGTAGCCGTGGTTTAAGGCATACTTATAACCGAGCTGCAGCCCGTTTCCGTATCCTAAATTGTAAATATGCGTCACAACAGGTACCTGTCTTTTTTTTACTTCCCGCTCCGTCCCGTCGACGGAAGCATCGTTCATGACTAATATATCCGCCATTTCGGAAACCGGCGGCTTCTGCAGTGCATCTAAAAGCTTTCCTATGGTTTTTTCCTCATTATAAGCCGGAATAATTATTAAAAGTTCCTTTTTCATATCAAAAATCATCCTTTCAGCATGGAAAGTAATTTTTGTATCTCCTCTGCGGCGTCCGCATTTTTTTTAGCTGCGGCAGCTCCTAATTTTCTGCGCAGTGCCTCGTCTTCCAAAAGAAGCATGATGTTTTCCGCCAGGCTATCCGGGGTAAGACCGCACATCAGACCGTCCTTGCCATGGCACACCTGTTCACGGTTGCCGCTGCAGTCCGACACCACCATGGGCTTCCCTAAAATCTGCGCCTCCTGTATGGCAATGCTTTTTCCCTCAAACCGGCTGGCATGCACATAAATGTCTGCCTGCTTCATAAACGGATAGGGATTGTTCACGGCGCCGTACAGGATAAAATCCTCCGTCAGCCCCAGGGCATCTATCTGTTCCTGTAGTTTTTTGCGCTGGTCGCCTTCTCCCAGGACATACCATCTTACATTTTTTCCCGCATCCTTCAGCCGCTTCATGGCATCCACGGAAACCTCAAACGCCTTCTGTGCGGTAAGCCTGCCCACGGAAAGCAGCCGCATGCCGGTAAAGCCGTCGGTAAAGCCCCCTCCTTCTTCGGCACGTCTTACAATCTCCTCTTTGTTTAAGATATTGTGGAATACCTCCGTTTTGTCCGGCAGCTCCGGGTAAGCTTTTAAGAACGCCTCCCGCACTTCGTCCGATACGGTAAATATTTTATCAAATGCAAGATAACAGTCCTTATCCAGGGCTCTTGTGTAACCTGCCTTTTCATAGTCCACATGGATAAAAGCCGCTTTCTTTGCCGCCTTTACATGGTCCGCCACAAAATAAGCCGCTCCGCCCTCCAGATAGGACACCGCCAGATCGTATTCCTCCGGCAATACCATACCACCGTCGGAAAGAACGCGCCATAACAATTTATCGGGAAGAAGCCTCTTTTTGCCCAGCATGGCGCAGGTATTTTTTACCAGATAAGGAAACAGCTTAACTACCGTTCCTCTGGTAAACATAGCCTTCAAAACCGTTTTTTTCAGGTATTTCCGTCCCTTAGCCGTCAGCACCGGGTCTTCCCTGTATTTCTTATTTAAGAGTCGCACATCCGCCGGCAGCCGGGACGCCATTTCTCCCTGACCCGTAAGCACATAAAGGGAAATCTCATACCGGGCTTCCCCCTTCTCCCTTGCCAGTGTCTGCAGCAGGGAAAGAAGCGCCGTCTCGGCGCCCGCCTGCCCTAAGGTATTGATAACAAACAGAATTCTATACACCGTTATGATCATGTGCCCTTTCCTCCTGCAGTCTGCCCACTTCTTCTTTTAGTAAAGAAACCTGTATCGCCAGCTCGTTGTTCCGGCGCATCAGCTCGGAAACCCGGCAGCTTATGAAATAAGCACCGTACAGAAGGCAGAAGCCTATCAAAAGAAGAAGCACCATGCCCGTATAGCTGATGTACTGGTTCCAGCCCGCCGGGCGCAGCAGACAACCGGCTAAAATAATGCCGATGGCAACCAGTCCCCAGGTCAGGCAGAAGGGCTCCGTCATCCGCCGCTTTGCCAGGGAAGAGATGGTTCTCACAAGCAGGTAGACTCCCGTTAAAATCATGATAATCTGAAGCATTAAACCCGGTTCCATTACCGACTCCTCTCCGCAGCCTTGTTTTCATAAACACAGTTGGAAGGACATTTGCCTTCTCCCTTTTTCAACAGACTGCCTTTGCAGAAAATGTGTATATCCATATTTTTTTCCATGGTGCGCAGACGGTCATATGCCACACAGAAGCCCGTCAGAGCGCCTGCCACCAGCCCCATTCCGTACCAGATGACAGGCAGAGTGGAAGAAAACAGACTGCCTAACAGTGTAACCACGGTAAAGCTTGCAGCCGTAAGCACTGCCCCCACAAGGTCATTGAAGTAGTACAGGAAAATAATGGCGGCATACATAATAAACAGAATAAAATAACCGGCTGCCAGGCAGGGGTATATCTGCATGATTAACCCGCCCAGTCCAAGCTGCGGCAGAAAGACCGTGCATAGGAAAAATACCACTACCGACACGATAAACTGGATGCGCACCAGATTCAGAAGTTCATCGGAAAGCTGTTCAAACATCCTCTGCTTCGCTATGCGGATATCCATGC
>ERZ1034998.1693-NODE-1693-length-12727-cov-11.553346_pt1 | contig 12727 bp, 1 predicted proteins | sample MGYA00520621_ERZ1034998 | MGnify/ENA primary metagenome ERZ1034998 (study PRJEB33766, sample SAMN09781748) | gut metagenome | biome: gut microbiome | host: Homo sapiens | place: Madagascar | study: EMG produced TPA metagenomics assembly of the PRJNA485056 data...
GCGCTTTATTAACATTTATTCCGTAATATTACGTTATTCCGACTGTCTTTTTACAATCTTCCAGCCGTTATCTTATGGCTATCTTCCTAACGGCAACTTGTTTGCCGCCTCGTGTCACCTCTACGACTACCGTACCGTTCACGGCTGTGCGAAGAGTCTCTGTCTCAGCTCTAGCCTCCTTTTGGGCAGCAAGAACTCCCGTGGTACCGTATACTCTGATGAAGTCGGCAGGCTTCAAACCCTTCACGCGAATGATGCCTCTGCCATCGGTACTGACCGTGATGACTGACTTCATGTCAGTTGTCATACGGTTGAAGCTGATGCTGAATCGGCTGTTCATCTCGCCAGCCTGGGTGGCATCGAACTGATAGCTTCCTTCCTTCAGATCTACCGCCTTACCGGTTTCCTTGTCCTTCAGCCATACGGTTTCATATTCGCTGGCATCGCAATCCTCAGGGATGCTGATGGAGTATTCACCCGTTTCCGGCAGACTGACGCCGATACTCTGTTCTGCTTCGATACTTACGGCTGAAAGGAGTGAGTAGCGTCCGCCATTACGGTTAGCATAAATTTGGGCATTCTGGCTATTTATCCATTTCACGCCGTCACTTCCCAGGTCGAAGTCTGATTTCGCCTCCTGTGCAGGAACTGCGTTCAACTGGAGCTGGTCATCTACAGGAGTGCCGTTGCCCGCTCTGCTTGTTCTGCTGTTCTGGGTGATAGCGATGTCGAGGGCTCGGGTTGCTTGATAGGCTGTTGTTGCCCTTGCTTCCGAATGCTCTACTATCACGCTTTCTGAATTATCCAGAGTGGCAGTCTGCGTAAACACGGCATCCATTGCCGGGATGTAGCCATCCGTTGAAACACCCGTGGTTAAATCATAGGTATTGATAGCCTTGTAGCTACCGTTTTCTTCGCATTGATAGATGACTCTGCCATACTCCATATCGCTATAGTTCATGGCACAGAGATAAGGCGAACCGAAGAGATTCCAACCCATGTTCTCCTTGTGGGTGAACTTCAAGCCGCCGCCATTGCTGCTCGTCCATGGCTGCTGGTTGTTGTTCTGTGCCAGGGTAATCTGCCCTAACTGACTACCGTTCTCTGTGTAACTGGTTCCATAGAAACGGACGGTTCTGTCGCCATTAGCTTCCATTCTGAAACCTGAGGTAAAGTTTCGCTGGTTATCCACGCCTCTTACCCATGCTTCACTTTCTTTGCTAGGTTCGAACTTATAGTCGTACTTGGCACGAGTAGCTGCATTATAGTAGTAGGCGATTACCTTACCGTCAGCAGGATTATCAGTTCCCGATACCTCCATATTGGTAGCCTTGAATGGCATGGAGAAGAAGTTGGTTCCATCCTTCAGGTTTCTTTCCACGGCAAAGTTGGTGAGGTTTACATAACTGTTGTTTCCTCTTAAACCTGCATGGTGCTTCAAGAGCAGGAAGCCTGGGCTGAACGGATTCGTCTCTGTATAGAATGTGTTGTCGAGCTTCAGTTCCTTGTCTACTTCCATGACATAGACCACAGATTTGCCATGAGGATAATCGTCCTTATTCGCTTTGGTATCGTTTGTCAGATACCAAGTCTCGAAACATCCGTTGTCTACGTTGTCTCTGATGCGCTTGTTGCCGGCAAGGTCATGGTTGTGCATCACCAGGCCGATGCATCCTTGGGTTTTGCTTGCGTCTGTGTTGGCGTTGATGTTGTCATCGTCTGTCTCGTCAAGCTGGTACTTCCAGTAGTCATCTTTCACATATTTATTATATTTATTATAGGTGGCTACAGATGCTCTGTTGGCAGCACTACCATTTGTTGATGTTAATGTACTGGAAGCAGATACATTGACGGTCTTCACATTCTCCACGGTTCCTAAAGCCAGACTGTTGTAGAGCAAACCACTCGCATCGCCAGATACCTTTGTGCTTGCATCAAGGATAGAGGTTGAGAGCACGCTGTTGCCTTGTAGGCTGACGTTGCCCGAAACCTTGAATCCATCTACGAGACACATTCTGCTATCAGTAGTTGCGTTGTTGAGTGTCAGTCCATTGATGGTAGATTGACTGGAAGACTCGATGATTCCTTTTCTCTGTGTAAGGAGGTCTGTTACGACATCTTCTGCTGGTTCTGTTTTTGGACTTGTTTCTTTGCGCATCGAACCGAACATCTTGACGCCTGGCATGCTGATGTTGACGTTATCAGCCTTCAGGTTTCTATCTACGAAGACGTAGCCATATTTGCCTTCATTCTTGTTGGCATAAAGCTCAGCCAGGTTGATGGCGCCTTGCAGGTCGTTGGTTGGACTATCCCAGCTTTCACCTGTTCCTGCAACAGCAGAACCTTCTTTTACATAGATAATCTGCCTCAGCTTCGTGTCGCACTCGTATGCACCGATATCGATGTTGTCGCCAATCAGACGAGGGTTATTAGCCAAGTCCTTTTCTGAGCTTAAATTAATATTTTGGAGATGCTTGTCTTTATTTCCTTGGTCAAGCAGCTTGAGACTAGGTCGAATTCTGTAATCGCCATTTTCTGGATCTACAAAATTAGGACCGTTCAGTACATCTCCATTCTTTGTGTTTGCAGGGAAAGCCACGTCCCAATAATCCTTGTTCTTTTGTTCTGTATCTCTAATGGTGTTGTCACCATTGTTCCAAGTCAAGGAATTATACACGCTATTTGTTCCTTTAACAGCTCTTTTTTTATTTTTGGCAAACGTAGCATTTGTTATGTCTGCTGATTGGGATTTACTGATTTCAAGACCATTTCCTTCTCCGTCAGCAAACAATACGTTCCACATCTTTATGCCGGATCCGTTATCTTTTGTCGCAGCATCATTATCAACTAACATGCCGGTTCCCTTGTTCTTTCTAAAGGCACTATTGTGTACCTTTAAGAGATTTCCTGGGTTATTACCAGACAAATTAACCATCGCCTTTACTCCCACGCCACTCTGGTTCTGGAATGTGAAACCGGAAATCGTTACCGGCTTACCATTCGTTACGATATTGAGCAAGTTTGCGGTTTTGCCCGCTTTGGCAGGGTTCTCAATGAGTACCGAAGGTTTGCTAAAGTCTTGCACCTCTGTTCCGTCAGCATTCTTCGAGCCCGTACAACCACCTACAAGTTCAATCGATGTTATATACTTAGCCTTTTCGTCATTGTTTACAATGAGAGAGAAGGCATCGCCGCTAGAGTAGGTTGGCGAATAATAGGTACCTCCGCGTACAAACACCTTTCTGTTGTTGTTGGTTGTAGTACCTGCAGCTACGTTGCCAGAAGGGTTAGCCATGGCAATGATGGCACCACGAAGGTCGGTGCTTTGGTTGTCCCAACTGCTACCATCGCCATTTCCTTTCTCTTCCGTACCGATATAAACCTTTTCTAAGTCTGTAAACTTGAATACATACTGGAATTCATACATACCGATATCGATAGGTTTTTCTGCTATATTACCATTCTCGTCTTTCGGACCTACGTATCTTTTGTATGTACCGCTGACAGGACGGATGTACTCAGATGGATAACCATATTTCTCAAGGCGAGTATTGTGCATAGTCCACCATTTCTGATATTTACCAGTCTCGTTTGCATCGTTTGCATCCTTCTTTCCGTCACCTGCATCTGTAAGCACAGAGATAGCCTGAGGATTCCATTTTGCATCTGGTTTATAACCTTCGTAACCCTTTGTGGTTGTAGGCTCTGTGAAACGTGGTCCATCCGATGCGATATTCTCCTTGTTCAGCTTGATGTTACCATCCTTTGCAGTAGAAGCAGGTAAATCATCCCAGGCGCAGTTGCGCATGTGCTCTCTTCTGAGGAGCACACTATTATCTGTAGATTCATTACCCCAAATGGCGGTATTATATAATATAGGTGTAATCGTACCGCTTGGCACCTCGTTCTCCACATGAATGGCTCCATCTTGCTTTGCCTTGTTGTTCACGATGAGGCTGTTTACGATGTAGGCATCCTGATAGTCCGCAGCCATACTGCCAGCATCGTCTGCTCTACGGATATAGATGGCTCCGCCTTGTGAATTTTGTGTGCCCGTATATCTGCCACAAGTTACATCATTGTTGGCTAAGAGTGAGTTGACGATATGCAGGTTTCCATTCACCGATTTTGTGAGATAGAGATAGATGGCTCCACCCTTACCTGGTTCGGTGACTTCATCCTGACTAGCCTTTTCTGATACGTTACTGTTACCGCTGATTGTACTGCCGATGATGTCTAGACTTGCATTGTTTACATAGACAGCTCCGCCATGCAGACCGGAGTTTTTGATCAGTCGGCAACGGTTCAATGTATAGTTCACGCGGTTGGTGTAGATACCACCTCCACGACCAATCTCGGCAACTTCGTTATTTCCTCCTTCTTCAGTCTTCAGTTTTGTCGTGGTCTCACCATTCATAATGGTAATACCGTCTAATACGACTTCGTTGTTCGATGTAGTCGAAGTATTGCTGTAGACTACATGATATACATTACGTTCCTTTTCCGATGCCTTGATGTCACCGGAAAGAATCGTAGGATTCTGGAACTCCCATGGCTCTATCAATCCGTTCTTATTGTTGTCGGTCATGTAGTCCTTGTTGCGGTTAGCCAAGATGTCTTTGATGTCTCCATCTGGAGTCAAAGTCTTACCTCCAAAGCTTGTAAATTCATCTCCAGTTATTTTATTTTCTGTACCAGGAACAACAGGAGTAGAAGAATACAGGTCGTCTTTCGAGAAACTGCCGAAGATATCTACGTTCACAGGGATGGTGAAACTCTGCAAGCGGCGGTCTATCGTGTTTTGCTCTGGCGAAAGGTCTTTATTCTGTCGCATCTTGCTCGGCTTGTAGGTTCCACCTGTCATCAGAATCTCGAAGTGGGTAGCCTCTGTAGCCACTTTCTTTTCTCGTGCCTCATTGATGTAGTCGAGGGCTGCTTCGAGACTGTTGAAAGGAGTCAGGAAGGAGCGGCCATAATACTTTGCCTTCTCTTCTTCTGTTACAATCTCACCACCTGTCTGAGAAACGAACAGACGCTTCAGAAGCTTGGTATCGTCAAACGCAGGCAGATCAGATGTGTATGCACCTGCTGTCTGTTGCTTGGTCATGGTTCTTTCCTTGCCGGTAATATCGTAGCTGATGATACCATAATCCTTCCATGCATTGACGTATTCTTTCTCAACTCCGTTGCCAATCAATGGTGAATAGGCACGAGGTTTGAAGATTTTGTTGTCGTTGAAATAACTGTCCAGGTCGCTGGTCATTTCCGTATTCATTCTGTTGGCTGGCAACGCCATCTTCTCTACGAAACAATAGTTGTATGGATAGAATTTCTCCGTATATTCTCCCAGTCCCTGCAGATAGTCGTGAGACTGATAGTTCACATCACCGCTGATGTTGTTGTCGGTCTGTGCCGAATTTCCCCATATCACGGAGTTACCGCCAATCAGGGAGTTCTCCTCCTGGTAGATTCCGCCACCAATGGTCGCCTCGTTTTTGGCGATGGTGCATGAGATGACGTAGGCATGGTAGTTCTTGGTGTCTTCGTTCTTATCGTTGGAACGAAGTGCATAGATGGCGCCACCTTTCTGTGCCTTGTTTCTTACGATGACACTACCGCTTACGATGCTACCCTTCAGCAGCATGAGAGCACCGCCCAAGGTTGCCTGGCAGTCGGAAATCTCACAGTTGCGTACATGTGCCATTCTTGGTACAATGGCTGCACCACCCATACTCTTGAAGCCCGATTTGTCGCTTGCGTTACCGTCAATCAGGCGACAGCCATCTATGATGGTATTGTCTGACAGGGCAGAAGTGTTGTAGTCGTCATAGTCGCCCGTAGGCCATTTGCCGAAGCACACGGTGTGGTAGCCGTTCACCTCCTGGTTAACGGCAGAACCTTCTTTTACTTCGGTCTTCGCGCTCAATACCGTCTGGTAAGTGCTGATACAGTCGCGCTTGTCATTATCCCAATTGGCGGTTCCATCTTTCAGCTTTCCTCCTTCCTGGTCACCCTCATAGTAACCACCCATCAGACATACTCCGTTAGGAATCAGGAAGGTATAACTCTGCGGATCGCTAGGGTCTGCCAACGTATTGGCATGATAAACAAATCTCTTTCCGGTTTCATCAGCCTGATAGCCTGCCACTTTTACATACACCTTGCTCAGACTTGCTGTTTCAAATTTCTTGCCCGCAGCAGTCAGCACATCCTGCAGCTTGTCAGCACAGGCAGCGTTTTCCGGACTGTCTCCACTTCTGTTTCCCCATCCGTTTTGGGTTACATAATAAATGTAATCTACAATACCTGCGCTGTTTGTCTTTTTCTGTGGTGCGATATTGGTAGTATTATCAGCCTCATAGGCACCGATATCAATGGCGCAGTCCTTGATACGGTTGGTATAGTCCATATCGGTTTCCGGAAGGATGATTCCATTTCCTACATTTGTGGTTCCACCATTCAGACACTTGTTACCTGCTAAACCACCCGCCTCGTACAGACGGAAGTTGTTCTTCAGTCGGGCATTGCGGAAGCGGAAATTGTTTCCACTTTCGTAGGTCTGGTCTTCAAATGGGAAAGACAGATCTGTGCCAGTGAAATTTCCATCGCTTTCCTGGAATTTGCTGCTGAGGTCACTACTGTTCATGTAGCAGTTGTGAGATGGATTCATCTTGCCCGATGCAGCTGAGTTTACCTGATCTGTAATCTGCTTGCTGTTGTTGTAATTATCATAGATGATACAGTTGTAGAGTGAAAGTTGCGATGCAACTCCGGTTTTGGCATCCTGCCAGTGATAGATGCCGGTTCCGTTTGTCGCCATATTGTAGGCGATGGTATTGTTATAGAACTTGGCACTCTCCAGGAAGATACCTCCGCCACGACAGGATCCGTTATAACAACGGTTGTTTGCCACAACAAGGTTGTAGCCGGTGCCTTGAATCATATAGGCTCCGCCTCCATAACTTTCACTGCTGTTGGCATAACTCAGGTTTCTCAGCAGGTAACTGTTCGAAATCTTACTGTTCTCGCCGTCCATATACAAACCGCCACCACGTACGCGACTGCCATGGTTGAAGTTGTTGACGATGATGAGATTTTCCAGTTCTACACCTCGGAATATACGCACACCTGCTCCTCCGTCACGGTTGGCATTTGGATAGTTGATGATGTAACCGTGACGTACAGAGAAGCCATCCCATTTGGCATACTCGTAATCCACGTAGTTTTTATCGTCTTTTAAAGGTTCTTTATAGCGTACGGCATTACCGTCGGTACGTGAGGCGTTTCCATCACCCGATGGCGACCAGGTAGGAAGGCATACGTCTGGTTGGTAGAGAACATAATGGCGCTCAGTATTTCCACTGTTCATCAACTTTTTTGTAAAGTCATATTTAGAGCCATCTCCAGGTTTGTCCTCCTGATACCACATTTCCTTTTCTCCGTTTGTGAAATAAACAGGCGATTCCTTTCTGATCTGTAGAATGGTCTCATATCTGGTCTTGTCCAGATTCTCGTATTCCTTGCGTGCCGGCACGTATTGTGACAGCAGCGGATGGCGGTCGTCTTCTCCAGGATAGCCTTCGTATGGGAAACCGCCTATTACTTCCACCTTGTCTCTGACAACAAAGCCTTTGTAGTCTGTATAGATGCCTGCACCTACCCAAACCACCACCCGGTCGTTCTTGTCTTCGATATTCTTATTCAATTCTGCCGCTCTTTCCACAGCGTATTGCAGACCGCTGATGTATCGTTCGTCTCTGTTGTTGGTGATTTTATTATATGATCCCCAGCCAGAGAGATACTGCTTGTACAGATTTCCTGAGTTAGTCCAGAAATTACCATAAGAGTCAGTTTCTGAACGATACTTGCCGTTAGCCAGACTATACTCCTCGTTTTCGATGGTTGTATTGAGCAAGCTTCCATTGTCTGTTACATAGAAGTCATTGCCCGTTCTTGCCTTATTATTATCACACATGGCGTTACCGATGATAGCCTTGTCCCAGCTGCTTCCATCATATTCGGTTTCAGATTCATTCAGAAGATTAAAGTCTGGGTTGCCGTCTTTGTCGTCATTGTTGGCATCGCTGATGATTTCATATTTCTGGTTGTACGAACGCACGTAGATAATCTTTCCTGCTTTTGGCAGGAGAGCTTCGTATGCACCCAGGTCAGGAACACCACCTAGGTTGCGGTCTTCACCGGTGATGTCCTTGGCTGTTGTGGTTGCATTGTTTTCTTGGGCGCTGTTGATGATGCGGTCAGTCTCTGCAGAACTGGTCAGCGGGCGGAAGGATGAATAGCCTCCGTAATAAACGTTGCCGCTCATCTTGGCACCCACTTCATTGGTTGGGTTGCTGAAGTTCAGGGCTCCGTCTTTTCCCAGAGTGTTGATATCCATGCTGTTCTTGCATTCCGAACCATTCCATGTGCCGTTGATGTTCAGTTTGTTTCCTACAGCATACGAGGTTCTCTTCACAAGGTCGTAATCTGGTGCTACTCCCTCATTGTTGATGATGCTTACATGGTTGAGTGTGAGAGAGTTGTTGCTGCCTTGGTTTTTGTTCAGATAGATGATGGAAGGCAGCTCCGAAGGACTTTGATTAAGCGGATCCTTGCTCGTATTGTTATTGATGACGCAGTTTTCCAGTTCCAATTTCACATTCACGGCATCTGGCATGGTAGCGATAGCACCGCCATCTGTCGCTGTATTGTTCTCAAAGATGCAATTCTTCAGCTTCACGGTGGTTGCTTGGCTGCTCTGGTCCATGCTGCCTATCAGCACGCCGCCACCATAAGGCATGTAGGCAGTACCGGCGGCGTATGCATGGGTAAAGGCATAGCCGTCGATGGTGATGTTGGCACCTGCTTCGATGCGGACCAGATGGTAGAGACCCTTGTTGAGTTCTGAACCGTTCAGGTTTCCGTTCAGCTCGGTGCGGTATTTGATAGGGTCGCGGTCTTCATCTTTCGGATTCGGGTTCTCTGAATACTCCGGATAACCGCCATATACGGTTACAGGAAGTACGCAAGGTTGAATGTTAAAGGTGCATGACCTGGCGTCTGTTTCCTCGAACGTGTAGGCAATCTTCGGTTCGAAGATACCCTCACGACCGCAGATTTCAAACTCCCATCCGCTGTTCTTCTCAATAGTGAAATCCTCTGGTGTAGTATTGCCCTTGGTAACTACCTTGATATTGTCCCCAGCCTTGATGTCGGCAAGATAACCGAGAATTTCATCTACAGATGATGAGGTATAGCTCTTTTCCCACGACTGTCCTGTTCCGTCCACCAGTTCTCGTGAACGGTCAAAGTAGATGCGCAGGCGTTTTTTTGTATCATTCTTCTCAAATACAAGATCTTGGTTGTCAGCCATATAGGCTCCTGCTGATGGAACCGAACTGATAGCTTTTCCGCTCAGGTCTATTTTTGGCTGATACAGGTAGGAAGATGGCAAGAGAGCATAGCTGATACCCACGTTGCGCAGTCGGCTACCTTTCAATGTTTCCCAGTAATAGTTCACCATCTTCATGTCTGTAAGAACGCCACGTTTCTCGTTGAAGGCTTCCACCGTGTTGTAAGGTGCTTCATTGCCCATCACGAATCCCTTGCCCGAGTAATACGTGTTGATGGAGATGGTTCCGCTCTGATAGGTGCTGGTCCATTTGGCTGCATTTACATCCGAGATGGCGTTGTTGTAAAACTGTACGGTCTCTTCTGATGGGTTGGCTGCATAAATCTGTGCCATGGACGCAGAGTTGTTGGTGCCTGATTTGTGCTGGAGCAGCGAGTTGTTCCAGATGACGTTGTTGGCAAGAAGACCCTTTTCCTTGATATACACACCACCCGTATTGGATGACAGCTTGTCAGCAGGATCCGAGGTGTTGTTGGTATAGTTGTTGACGATGGTATTGTTGATTACCAGTCCGTGACCATCCAGATACACAGCACCATTTCGGGTACTGGTATTGTTACTGATTACCGAGGTGGCAAGAATCTGATAATAGGCTTTCTCTGAGTTATTAGCGTCACCATTCAGATATACACCCGCTCCCTGATAGGCAGAGCAGTTGGTTACCATGCTTCGGGTGATGAAGCCGGCTTCGTCTATATAGATACCTCCGCCCTGATAAGCCGAGCAGTTGTATACCAGGTTACCTTCCGTCTGTCCGTTCTTGCAGTAGATGCCGCCGCCACGTGGCTTGATGTTTCCGCTTTCTTTCATGCCCGGGTTACAGAATCTCACGGTGCAGTAGCGCATTCGGGCTGATGGGTCGTTGATATAAACGCCAGCACCACAGCCTGGGGCGTATTGGGTAGCAGCGCTCGTTCCGTTATATGTACCTCCCTCAATGGTGAAGCCTTCCAGATATACTTCGTCCGTAAAGGCTTCTTTTTCTTCTGGCAGAGGAGCAAACCATACCACATGATAGGACTCGCTGTTCTGTATGTTCCAGGCTTCATCACTATTGTTCCAGATGGCATCATTGCTTCCCGTGAATCCCGAACCTCTGATGATGGATTCCTGTTTCCAGCCCCATGGCTTTAAATCCTTGGATTCCTCGATGCGCTCGGAACGTCTTTTTTCGGTTCCCTTAAATGCACCATAAACGCTGATGCCATTCTTCATCAGTAGGGATACCGGGGAAGAGGCATCTTTGGCAAGGATGCGGTCTTTTACTACATAGGTTCCGGCTGCTACCCAGACTTCGCCTTTCTCGCCTGGTGCATTTTCTGCCAAATTGTTGATGGCCCACTGGATATCGTCCGTGGCATCATCCCATGATGTTCCGTCGCCCTTTCCCTCTTTCTGGGGCTTCACGTATCTGATGCGTCCTGGCTTCATACGGGCATACTCGTAGGCGCCGATGTCGATGGTGCTTGTCTGATAGCGTGTTCTGCCCATGATGTCGGTAGAAGTTGTTTCCAGGTTTGCATTAACTACGAGGTTGGTGTAGTATTCCAGTTTTCCCTTGTTTAGAAGGGCAGAGGTTTCCTCGAATGTGAAGGCGGTGCTGTATAATTGCTTCAGGTTACTGCTGAACGAGAAGTCGTAACCCTGGGTTACGGCACTCTGCTTGAACCAAGGGGCTGGCTCAGTGCCGTGGTTCTGGTTGCTGATCCATACGTTTCCGTTGGCGTCGGTATTGGTATCGGTATGGGTAACTTCTACTTCCGGAAAAGCACAGGAATAGAAGGCAGGACGGCTGTCTTGCTTGCTGAGTGCAGTGGAATGCCAGAGAACGGTGTTGTAAACCGCTCCGCCGTCATTGCTGTTTGAAGCCCCGTCTGTGGTCAGGTCTGCGGCTGATACGGTGTTGGCAATAACAGAACAGTTGACGATTTTCGATGTGTTCGAAAGTCGGATACCGCCGTTTGTGTTGTTGTTGATGTTGCAGTTGTAGATGGTGGCTGTTCCGTCTATCCACATACCACCACCTTCGTTTTCGCTGGTGCCTCGCTTGCCTGCCACATTATTAAAAATGCTGCAGTAGCTGATGGCTGACTGCTGGTTGGTACAGGAATTATCTACATAGATGGCACCGCCGCGCATGCCGTAGTTGTTCGCAAAGTTACATTGCGAAATACGGAAGTAACGGCTGCCGGCATTGTTGTCTTTGCTGTTGTTTATCACGTAGATGCCGCCGCCTCTGCCATTTGCAGAGGTGTTCTCTCCACTGGCATTACCTGCTGCGATGAGGAAACCGGAAACAATGGTTGGCTTGTTGCCGTCGTTGGTGTTGTCCTGTGTTACGCCCATCTGGAGGGTCAGCACATGGGTGGCATTGTCGTTGCGGGTGGTGTTCTCTGGATAGATAATCAGCTGCTGGCTCGCCTTGTCGTTGGTGTTGATATCGCCCACCAGAGCCGTCTGATACTTCATCTGATATTTGTGTCTGCCCGTAGGGAGATCGTTCTTGATGGTTTCTTTTCCTTCAAAACCTCCATACATGGCAACGCCCGAAGGGAGAACGAAGCCTCCCTTCGGTGCCTTGTAGATGTGACCGGTAATATCCTCATAGCCTTTCACCCAGATTTCATCGCCAGCCTTGGCTTGGCTCAGCGCATTTTCCAGGGTGATAGCTTGAGCCCATGATAAGCCGTTACCACCGTCAGTTGCCTCAGCTGTTACATGATAGGTCTTGCTGCCCTGTGCGAACAGGGAGCTGACACAGCTCAGGAGGATGAGGACTGCTATGATTTTCCTGTATGTCGTATGTTGTATTCTCATGCTGAAAAGTGTTTTATATATCGAATTTGCTGATCGTAATATTTTGATTCTCACCTAGCTTACTGCCCGATATGTTTACATTGATCTTGTACCAGCGAGCTGGGATAAAGCCATCTTTCAGATTGCTCATGTCAAATGTCACGTTGTATATCTTGTTCCCTGTTGTTCCTTCTTTCTCTGTATCAAGCTGGAAGGTGAGGCGAGGGGGATTGGTTCCGTCTGGGAAGGTATAATGATATACTCTTCCGTTACGCTTGCTGATTTCCGAGGTGTTCAAGAAAGTGGTATGCCCACTTACCGAAGTCAGGGGAGATACATTTTGATGGTAAAGGGTAGGGAAGAGTCTTCCATATCCAGAACCAGGAACGGTTGTTCCTTCCGGTTCTCCGTGATAAGTAAACTGGCTTACTTTCACGTTGGTATATTTCAGATTTCCATCCTTGTCTTTCTCATAGGCTCCCTTGGCATCCCATTGGATGTCAATCTTGGCAGCCAGTC
>ERZ1034998.1694-NODE-1694-length-12726-cov-12.155789_pt1 | contig 12726 bp, 8 predicted proteins | sample MGYA00520621_ERZ1034998 | MGnify/ENA primary metagenome ERZ1034998 (study PRJEB33766, sample SAMN09781748) | gut metagenome | biome: gut microbiome | host: Homo sapiens | place: Madagascar | study: EMG produced TPA metagenomics assembly of the PRJNA485056 data...
TCCTGAGGTCAAGAGCCTCTGCGAAGCCTGCTGCGGGTGCTTTTGCTTTTGTCGGCTGGCAGCCGTTATGATTTCAGTACATCTGCAAGGACCTGCAACAGATGCGGAATATCCAGCGGCTTTGCAATGTGGCCGTCCATACCGGCCTTCAATGCATTCTGACGGTCTTCTTCAAAGGCATTTGCCGTCATTGCAAAGATGGGAATGCCTGCCTTTGCGGCATCCGGCAGGGCACGGATCTGCCGCGTCGCTTCGTAACCGTCCATCTTGGGCATCTGGATGTCCATTAAGATCAGGTCGTACTGTCCGGGGGCCGCCTGCTTCATCTTCCGGACGGCGATCTCGCCATCCTCAGCCGTGTCTACCGCAAAGCCCGCTTCCTTCAGGATCTCCTGCGCGAGCTCACGGTTCAAGGCATTGTCCTCCACCAGCAAGAGCTTCTTTCCCTTGAGCTCGGCGGCATTTGGCTGCGCTGGCTCGTGGACAGGCTCTGCTCCGAACGGTTCTGCCAGCACTCTGCGCAGTTCGGAAAGGAACAGCGGCTTTTCGCAGAAGGCGGTAACACCGGCAGCGCGGGCTTCCTCTTCGATATCGGCCCAGTCGTAGGCTGTCAGAATGATGATGGGGCAGCTTTTCCCGATCACCTTGCGGATCTGCCGCACGACCTCGATGCCGTTCATATCGGGGATCAGCCAGTCGATGATGTAGACGCTGAATTCGTCGCCCTGCTCCATGGCGTACCGGGTGCGGATCACCGCTTCCCGGCCGGAGATCGTCCACTCCGGCCGCATCCCGATCTTGGACAGCATGGTGCTGACGCTCAGGCAGGTGTCGGTATCGTCGTCCGCCACCAGTGCCCGCAGCCCTTCCAGCTGCGGGAGCTGCCTGAGCTCCACCTTTTGTCCGCTGAGCGCAAAGCAGAGATTCACGATAAACTCGCTGCCCTTGCCCGGCTCGCTCTCAATGGCGATGGTGCCGCCCATCAGGTCCACAATGTTCTTGGTGATGGACATGCCGAGGCCGGTACCCTGAATGCCGCTGACGGTGGAGTTTTCCTCACGGGCGAACTCCTCAAAGATGTGCTTCTGGAATTCCTCGCTCATGCCGATGCCGTTGTCCTTGATGCGGAACTCATAGCAGGCCCGGCCCGCAGGCGCACCGTTTTTCTCGGCAATGCGGATGCTGATCATGCCGCCTGTGGGGGTGAACTTGATGGCATTGGACAAAATATTCAGCAGGATCTGGTTCAGCCGCAGCGGGTCGGTGATGATGTCCTCGTTCTCCACATCCATGGTATCGATGAAAAGCGACAGCCGCTTTGCCGAAACATTGGGCTGGATGATGGAGCGCACATCGTGGACGAGGTCCGGCAGATGCACCGCTTTTTCCTCGATCTTTACCTTTCCGCTCTCGATGCGGCTCATATCCAGCACATCATTGATGAGGGAAAGCAGATGATGGCTGGAGGTGGAGATCTTTTTGAGGTAGTCCAGCACCTGTTCCCTATTGTCGATATGGGTCGCAGCCAGCGAGGTGAAGCCAATGATGGCGTTCATGGGGGTACGGATATCGTGGCTCATATTGAACAGGAATTCCCGCTTGGCACGGTTTGCCGCCCCCTCGTGCTGAAGCGCGATCTCCAGTTTGCGGTTTTGTTCCTCCAGCTGGGCCTGATACTTCTTCTCCTGCTCTTTCTTCTGCTGCTCCATCTCCTGCACGGAGCGTCTGCGCAGCACCCGAAGGATCGTTACAAGCAGGATGTAACCGGCCAGCGCCATCAAAATCAACGGGAACGATTCACGAAAGACCGATTTTTCATCCGTATACGCGTAGAGATCGAAAGATCTTCCATGGCAGTACATTCCAAAATAGCAGCCGGAGCCGTTCCAATCCCGGGTATGGGTCAGCGTTTCGGCGGTCCCGGCTTTGCGGATCCCCTGCACCAGCGGACTGCCCGCAGTGTCCTGCCCGATCAGCTCCGGGCGGTTTGCGGCAATGACCTGATTGTTCTGCACAATGAACAATGTGCCGCTGGTCTCGACCGAGTAGCCATCCAATACACTCTGAATGGACAAAGCCGTTCCCTCTACAAATTCTGCCGGGGTATAGCGGTAGGCAAGCAGGAGCACATCTTTGTCTTCTGCCCGGTGTGCCGCAACATCCACGGCAGAGCCATCCTCCAGCAGGAGCCGCTTCAGATAGGTCTTTTGCGGGTAAGAGAAAACGTCCAGAACGGAATCATTTTTCAGCTGCTCTCCAAACCGGGCATAGCCGATGCCGTTGGTCGTGGATTCGCACAGGAGCGCACCGTCCGGCCCCAGAACCGAAATGCCGGTGAGCCAGAGCATCTCGGTCTGCTTTTTCAGGCACTGCGGGTCGGAAAAGTCGAGGGCAGGGTCCTGTGCCAGCTGATGCACCGATACTGCCGCGCGGCGCAGGGCCTTTGCCGTAATGGTATCATTGTACTTTTCAAAACTGATGGACTGGGATTTGACAAAATCAAGGGTCTGGCAAAAGCGTTCCTCCGCTGCGCGCAGTGCCCGCCAACTTGAGAAAAAAACGATGCCGGCCATCAAGAGCACGCCGATGATCAGATAGGCTGTCCATATCCTTTTATCCGGGGTGGTTCTGTTTTTACGCGCCAATTGTGTCCACCTCCAGATACTGCGCAGCATTTTCAAGGTATCGGCCAACGATCCGCTCCAGCGTGCCGTCTGCGCGCATCTGCGCAAGGGTGTCGGTCAGCTGGCTGTCCAGCCCGCGGGTGTCGTTCTTTGCAAAGGCGGCACCCAGCCCGGTGACCAGCAGCGGTTCCTCCAAAATGCGGAAGTCTACGGCATTGTCCTTCATGTATTGCAGGATGCCCGTCTCGTGGGCGGCGATGGCGTCCACATAGCCGCAGGCCAGCATTGCGTACTGCACACTGCGGTTTTCGATGCTGAGCACCTCCACCGACTGCGGGATGCGCGGGTCGGAGCCGGTGAGAAAGATCTCCTCCGGCTTGCCGGTGCTCTGCACGGCGATGGTCTTGCCGGCAAGGTCGCTGAGGGATCGGATGCTGCTGTCGGCATCCACCGCAGCCACCTGACGGCTCACCATGTAAGGCCCCGCCCAGCGGTATACCTCTTCGCGGCCATCCATGGAAAAGCATCCCCAGATGCAGTCGATGGCACCGCTTTCCACAAGATTTGTTTTCTGCTCCCATTCGATCGTTTCAAACCGGGCAGTATACCCCATGCGGCGGAATGCCTCGGTGGCGATCTCCACATCGATCCCGGCGGGAATACCGTCATTGTTCAGATAAATATAGGGTGGATAGGTATCGCTCCCCACAATGATCTGCGGAAGACCGCTGTCCTTCGCGTCTGGTCCACCGCAGGAAGTCAGACTGCCAACGGCAGCAGATGCCGCCAGCAGCGTGCAGCCGTGCAGAAATGCACGGCGTGAGATTCTGTGTTTCATTCGGGCTTTTTGTTCTCCTGTTTTGATTGCATCCACAGCTCAGTTGGGATGCCCCTGTAGTTCTTCTTTCAGGTCAGCTTGGATATCCGTCAGGCACCGCAGCAGCAGCGGGTTAAATGCTCCGCACTCGCCGTTCAGGATTTACATCATGTGTGTGTTTCATCTGCGGAAACGCGCTTGTCCGCTATTTATTTTCGGGGGGGGGGTAACACGGAAGCGTTTTACCGTGTGCTCCAGCGCAGTGATATCCATGGGCTTGGAGAGATGCTCGTCCATGCCGGCTTCCTTGCTCTTCTGCATATCCTCAAGGAAGGCGTTGGCGGTCATGGCAAGGATGGGGATGCTCCTGCCCAGCGGATTTTCGCCATTGCGGATGCGGCGGGTGGCCTCCAAGCCGTCCATCACCGGCATCTGCACATCCATCAGGATCATATCATACTCGCCGGGCTTGACACTGGCAAAGGCATCCACGATCTCCTGACCGTTGGGGCAGATGGTGCAGCTTGCGCCCTTGGCTTCCAGCAGCATTTCCAGAATTTCGGCGTTGATGGCGTTATCCTCGGCGCAGAGGAACCGCATGCCGGACAGAGGTGAAGTTTCTTCCGCTTCCTCCGGCAGAGCCTGCACCTTCTGCGCATGATCCGCCTCGGCATCAATGGGGAATTCCAGCACGACTTCAAAGCGGGTGCCCCTGCCGGGGGCGCTTTCCACGCTGATGGAACCGCCCATCAGGTCCACGATGCTCTTGGTGATGGCCATGCCAAGGCCTGTGCCCTGCACCTTGTTGGTGCCGGATTTCTCCTCCCGGGTAAAGGGGTCAAAAAGGGTCTTTTGGAAGCCCTCGCTCATGCCGATGCCATCATCCTGCACAATGAATCGGTATCGGGCGTAGTGCTCGTTCCGGGGCAGCTCTTCCACCTCAAACCGGATGTGCCCGCCGGTGGGCGTATACTTGACCGCGTTGGAGAGGATGTTCATCAGCACCTGATTCAGACGGTTGGGGTCGGCCAGTACATTTTCGTGCTGCACATGGGTCTCCACGGTAAAGGTCTGGCTGCGCTGGCCTGCCTGCTGGCGAATCATGCCGTCCAGCTGGCTGAGCTGCTGGGGCAGATTCATTTTTTCAATGCTCAGGGGGGTCTTGCCGCTTTCGATGCGGCTCATATCCAGAATATCGTTGATGATGCCCAGCAGCAGCTGACTGGAGCTTTCCAGCTTGCCCAGATGTTCGGCCAGCTTTTCCGTCTCGTGCAGCTCGTTTTTCATCAGGGTGGTAATGCCGATAATGGCGTTCATGGGGGTGCGGATATCGTGGCTCATGTTGGAGAGAAAGTCCGTCTTGGCCTTGCTGGCGCGCTCGGCAGACTGCAACGCCTCTGCGGCAGCATCCTGCGCCCGCCGCATCTCGTCGTTTGCCTGCGTCAGCTGGATGTTGTATTGTTCCAGACGAAGGTTCGCTTCTTTTTCAGCCCGCAGCTCCTGCTGCTGCTTTTCCCGCAGAAGGAACCAGCCGACAAAAACTGCTGTGACCGAAAACACCGTCGCAAAGCCTATAATGATGACCATGACGATGTTGACCAGCTTTTGCGTATTCACGGCCACATATTCTGCCGGAACAAGAAACGCCAGTGTCCACTGGGCATTTTCCATCTGCTTCAGGGCATAGAAATACTCGGTCCCATCCAGCACGGCGTTGGAATAACAGGAGCCTGTGCGGGCAAGCCGCTCCTTTGCTTGTGCAAAGGAAGAACCGTGCAGATAGGACATCTGGGAGAGCACGGTGTATACGTTGTGCCCCTTCAGCAGTTCGGTATCATTGGCATTGAACAGCTTGAAACCGTTGTTGTCCAGCACATAGACGCTGTTGTTGTTTTCGTAGGCATCGCAGCGGAAATAATCGTTCAGCTGGGTCATGCTCTGCGAAATGCCAAGGTAGCGCAGGGTGATCTCCTTCGCTCCGCTTTGCAGCGTGATGGGCACCGGAAGCTGCTTCAGGAACACCATCCGGGAGTCGTCCTCGGTCAGCGAGTTGGAAACGTAGCTGACCCGCTGCGGAGAGTCTTCCAGATAGTTCATTTCCCGCAGCAGCCCCATGCCGCCATACTCGGTATAGTAATGTCCGGCAGCATCCACCGCAACCAGTTCGATCTGCTTTTCATGGTAATTGGAAAGATCGGACAGTTTTTTCAGATAGTGGTAGAGATCGGCATCGGTATTTAGCGGGGTGTAGTACAAATAATTGCATTGTACGTCCACGATATTCCAGTGGCTGTCGATCACATCCTCCAGACTGCGGAACATCTGGTGGGTAACTTCCTCCATCTGGTTCAGCCGCTCATGGTAGACAAGGTTCTGGATGTAGGTCTGGCTCATGACAAGAAGGGTCAGGATCAATACGATGCCGACAAAGCCAGTGCCCCAAAGCAGCTTTTTATATTTTTGGTTGTTCACATCCGGTATCTCCTGTCCGTTCTGTTCAACTCCACGCAGTATCTGCCCGGCTGATGGTGGTGTATGCGCCAAAGAAGGCTTTTGCGGCATCCATGCCCACCACGCCGCTGTCTGTTACCGTAGCCTCCGCCGCCAGCTGGTCGCTCACGCCGCAGATGGCAACCTGATAGGTCTTGCCTGCTTCCGGCTGCACCGGGCTTACCAGCACATAGGGGTAGCCCTTGCCGTTGCCGTAGGCATCGTAGCCCGTGGCCAGCAGGTCGCTGATCTGCTGCCCGGTCAGGGCAACGGTCTGGATGGTGCGGTTCCAGCCGGTGGGCAGGATCACCGAAAGGTCGTAATCTGTGATGCCCTTGGCGTACAGCTTGGCCGCTACGCCGTGGTGGTTCTGATCGGACGGGTTGCCGGGAATCCATGTGCTCAGCGAGACCAGCGCAAGGTCGCTTCCGGTGGCCTGTGCAAAGCAGCGCCCCACCAGCATGGCGCAGTCCTCCTGCGAAAGCTCCTCCGTGACCGTGGTAATGACATCCGGGGTATTGTTCACCACACGATCCTGATCCTCGTCCAGCTGACGAATCACATCCTCCATGGTGGCATCGCCCCTCATGAAGGCCAGCATCTTGGTGCCGGTGGTCACAATGGTGTTTTCCCAGCCGGAATAGATAAAGGGCGCGGTATTGCCTGCATTCATGGCATCGGCGATGTCGGCATAGTAGGTGCCGTCTGCCTTTGCGTCCTTGAAGGGCAGCAGGCTGCTTTTCAGCGCCGTTGCGGGCTGCAGAGCACTGGTGCCCGCAACGGTGGAAAGCACGCGCATCACCTTCAGCGCATCCTCCAGCTTCTGGGGGTTCTGTTCCAGCTTTTTGTTCAGGCCGTAGAAGCGGTTCACATTCAGCACAAAAATATTCTGGGTGCCGTCCTCCGAGAGGAACGGCATCAGCCCGAATTTATCGGCGTTGCCATCGGCCTCCACGATGCCGTTGGTGTTGCCGATCAGAAACAGGGTGTTGCCCTCAGTCATCCTCTGCCGGGTCACGCTGTCATCAAGGGCATCGCCGGAGCCGTTCAGCATCCCGATGTCCTTCCACTTCTGGACATAGGCCATGGCCTGCATCATGCCGGGGGTGTTGCTGACGTTTGCCTTGCCGGACAAATAATCCTTCTGCCACAGTTTGCCGTCCAGTGTGCCGAGGAAATCGGCGTTTGCAATGTTGCACAGATACTGGAAGCCGTAGCCAGGGTACTGGATCTGCGGCAGGCAGAGATCGACCCCGGCTTCCTTTGCCTTTGCCGCCAGTGCTTCCAGCTCTGCAAAAGACTGGGGCAGCTCCCAGTCGTGTTCCCGCAGCAGGGTCTTGTTGTAGGTGATGCCGTAGCAGTTGTAGGTAGAGGGCAGCAGGTAGATGGCACCGTTGTCAAATACATCCTGCAAGCGGGATTCCACATAGTTATCCGTAAAATCGTAGCCGGAAAGGTCCAGCAGCTTGTCGGAGACCAGATCGATCCGGGGGTCGTAGTAGGTCAAGGTGCAAACGTCCGGCAGGTCGCCCGCCGCAAACATGTTCTGTAGGCAGGTGGTGGTGTTATCGCCGCTGTAGGGCACGACCTCGATGTTCACTTCCGGGTAAACGCTGTGCACCTGCTCAATAAAGGCTTCTATCTCTTTATAAGGTGCCATAAAGGTGATGGCTTCGTGCGCAGCCGCCGTTTTGCTCTCAGCCTTGCTGCCGCCGCAGGCGGTCAGTGCTGCCGTAGCAGCTGCAATGCCGCAAACCTGCAAAAACGAGCGGCGGGAGATCTTTTTCGTCATACGATCGTGCCTTCCTCACATTTTCGTAGGCAATACTGCATGGATCCAATGGGGTGCAGTGCTGCCTTGATTTTGGTTATTCTTACACACCCCACAGGAATCCCCGCGCTCGCGGCCTGTCCGCACTGGATCTTGAGCGAATTCTCCTATAAAAGCAGTGTTATCATTTTAACATTACGTTAAAAATGTTTCAAGTTGATTTTGAATTTCTTGCAATATTTTGTGTAAAAACAGATCGACTGGCTGGAAAGTTCTGAATTTCGCCGGCCGGAAATAGACTGAAGTGACACATATCACAACCAAGTGGACCGAAAAGGAGGATCCAATGGAAAAAACGCTTTTTATTCTGCATGAAAAATTTTGTTCGGACAACAACGAACAGCGCAAAGAACATTTTCAAGAGGAATTTGAGCGATATATCATCGATGGATTGTCCAATACCATTCCTTCAAAATCCTGCGCCTGATTTGGCATCCTTGAATTTGAAGGAGAGCTGCGTTATGCTGCGCATGGATGATCGTGCACAAAAAGAAAGGCGCAGATCATGAAAGCGGCAATTTACTGCCGCCTGAGCAAAGAAGATGAAGATAAAATTGGCGAATCGGAAAGCATTCAGAATCAAAAGTCGATGCTGCTCCAGTACGCCATGGAGAAAGGATTTGATATTTACCAGATCTATTCGGATGAGGACTATTCCGGCATCGACCGGAACCGTCCGGCATTCAATTCGATGCTGCAAGCCGCAAGCGAACATCAGTTTGATGTGGTACTGGCCAAAACGCAATCCCGTTTTACCCGTGACATGGAACTCGTGGAAAAATATCTGCACGGAAAGTTCATGGAGTGGGGCATCCGTTTCATTGCGGTGGTAGACCATGTGGATACCAACGATACCGCAAACAAAAAATCCCGCCAGATCAATGGACTGATCAACGAGTGGTATCTGGAAGACCTGTCCACCAATGTCCGCTCGGTGCTTGACCATAAGAGGAAAGAGGGGCTGTTCATCGGCTCTTTTGCACGGTATGGATACTGCAAAGACCCAAATGCAAAAGGAAAACTCATCGTCGACCCGGAAGCAGCCGAAGTGGTAAGGCGGATCTTCTCTATGGCGCTTAACGGGATCGGCGCACACAAGATCGCACAGATCCTGAATGACGAAAAAATACCAAGCCCAACGGCCTATAAACAGCTGCATGGCCTCCATTACCGCATTGCATTAAAGAATACAAATGCAGCTCTTTGGAGCAGTCCCACCGTATATCAAATATTGCACGATCAGCTTTATATCGGAAATATGGTGCAGGGAAAGCATAAAAAGGTGAGTTATAAGTCTGAAAAGACGATCTGGCTCCCCAAATCGCAGTGGATCGTTGTAGAAAATACGCATGAAGCTATCATTGAGCGAGAAACGTTTGAAACGGTTCAGATGATGATGCAAGAGCGCACCCGGAGTGGCGGGAAGGGAACGGTTCATCCGCTGGCAAAAAAAGTGGTTTGTGGATGCTGTGGCAGCTACATGGAGCAAACTGGCTGTCAGCCAAGGGCTGATGGAGTGCAGCGGCGTTATGTTCGCTGCCGGATGCACCAGCGCGCGCCGGAAGTGTGTGGCAACAAGACCTGTACAGATATCAACGTATTGGAGAATGCTGTACTGGAACGTATCCGGGCGTATGTGGCAGACTATTTTGACCCTGAAAAAGTTGCCCTTCCGGAACAGGATGACCCCATCCGGCAGCGAGAGCAGGCCAAGCGTGACGAGCTGAAACGGTTGAAAAGCGAAGCAGACCGGCGGCGCAAGGCTATGCAGGAACTGTATCTGGATAAGGTGTCCGGCCTGATCGATATTGCCCAGTTCTCTGAAATGAACCAGACCTTTCTGGAAGAAGTGAAAAGGGCAGAGACCCGGATCGATACATTGGAAGCGGAACTGGAACAACAGAAGGAAGAAACCGGTGCGGCTCAGACGCAGATGCAGCGTGTCCGGGAACTGGCACAGGTTTCACAGCTGACCCGCGAACTTGTTGTGCGATTGGTTCATCGTGTTATCGTCAGCCCAAAAGATCCGCTTACCGGAGAACAAAAAATCACGATCGAATGGAATTTCTAGGCCCGTAAGCGGTTTGACTGCTCCGTTGGGCCGTTTTCGTCAGCCCACGTGGGATACACCTCACTGGACGCCACATTGGCGATATAATCCCGGAACGAGACGGTCACATTGCGGGCAGATGCCGCAGGCTTGCCCAGATGCACCGTGATGTTTTTGGGAATGATGACTCTGTCCAGCACCCGGGGCACGCAGTTCTCCACGGGGTCCGGGCCGCTGCCGCCGTCGCCGGTGAACAGTGAATGCTCCGGGATGACTATGGGCGGGTTTACCACGTCGCGATCCTCTTCGGTCTCGGGGATCATCTCCGGCTGGGCCAGTGTGACCTGCCCGGCAAAGATCTGCACGCCCTGAATGCGCACGGTGCGGTAGCCTGCTTTGGCAGCAGTCAGATCCACAACGGCATAGGGCCGGATGGTGTTGTCCTCCTGCAGGGACAGCGCACAGGAGGGGGCTTCAATGGAGAGGTCGGCAGCGGTGCCGGTCTCGTCGGTGATACGCTGAGCGGTAAAGCCGTTGCCGGACACGGTGACGAGAACACCCTCGATGGGCGAGGACTGACGGGCACCGAAAGCCTGAATGCGTAGAATGCCGGTGTTTTTCATAGGCGGATGCTCCTTTGCTATGAGAATGGAATGCTTCTCTCACAGCGTATTCCGCTGCGCCGCCGCGCGTGAATGGGGCTTTTCTTTTGCAGCAGAGGAGTGTATACTGGAAGCAGTTAGGCGGGTGCGCCCACTCCGGCAGGATGACGCGAAGCCATGGTCTAAAGTGTAGGCTGCAATTAGAATCGACGATGCACCACTACGGGAAGTGCGAGGGCTTCTCACGCTGGATGGACTGGCGAGCGGAAGCAGGACGGAGTGGGCGCACCTGCCGTTCGGGCAGTCTATGATAAGAAGCATAAAGGAGAATACAGCAATGCAGGCAACCATTCACAACGAATTTTTGACCTTGACTGTGGATACCCACGGTGCCGAAGCAGTCAGCCTGAAAAATGCGGCGGGGGAAGAGCTGCTCTGGCAGGCCGACCCGGCTGTGTGGAAGCGCCACGCTCCCATTCTGTTCCCGTGGACGGGCAAGCTGCCCGGCGGTACCTTTGAGGTGGACGGCAAGACCTATAAGGGCGGCCAGCACGGCTTTGCCCGCGATGTGGAGCATACCCTGCTGAAAACGGAGGGCGATACCATCCGGCTGGAACTGCGCTCCGACGACGCCATCAAGGCCGAGCGCTTCCCCTTCGACTTTGTGCTCACCAGCACCTTCCGGCTGGAGGGCAGGACCGTGCACCACACGCTGACGGTGCAAAACCCCGGCACGGAGGAGCTGCGCTTTGGCATCGGCTATCACCCTGCGTTTAATATCCCGTTTGACGCAGGCCATACCACCACGGATTACGAGTTCCGCTTTGACCAGCCAGAAAGCCCGGTCATTCTGGATGCCCGCCCGAGCGGCCTGCTGAGCGGTAAGTGCTACTATCAGTGGAAGAACCAGCAGGCCATTCCGCTCACAGACGACCTGTTTGCCAACGACAGCTTCTGCATGGCGGGCCTGCGCACCAAGACCATTGGTATCTACGAGAAGGACACCGGCCGCCATATCACCTGCAATGTGGCAGGGTATCCTTATGCGCTCATCTGGTCGGCACCCGCAAAGCCGGTGCGCTTTGTGTGCATTGAGCCGTGGCACAGCCTGCCCGCCGCCGAGACCGACCCGCAAAGCTGGAGCCAGCGTGCCGCTGCCGCCTGCCTTGCCCCCGGCGAGACTTGGGCAACCACCCTGAGCACGACGTTTGAGCGATAAAACTCCCTCAGTCTCGCTTCGCTCGCCAGCTCCCTCAGAGAGGGAGCCTATCCGCGCGGTCAAGCCTCCCTCGTTGAGGGAGGTGGCATCGCGCCAGCGATGACGGAAGGAGTTCAGACAAACAAAAATCCCGGAACACAGCGGTGCTCCGGGATTTTATCGTTTATGCAGTCAAGAACAAAGGCTCTTTAGTATGCCACGCCCCAGTAGACCATGGTCTTGGCGGGCTTGCCGCAGCAGGGGCACACGTCGCTCAGGTGCTCCTGTTCAAAGGGCATGCAGCGGCTGGACAGGCCAGCTTCTTCCTTCATCTTCATTTCGCAGGCAAGGTCGCCGCACCACATGGTCTTGATGTAGCCGGTGTTTGCCTTGGCCAGCTCCTTCACCTCGTCCATGGTGGTGGCAGCCCAGGTGCGCTTCACGCGGTTGGCGAGGGCGCGCTCGTACAGGTCCTTGCGCAGGGCCTCCAGCTGGGCGGGGATGGCAGTTTCCAGCTCGTCCAGCGAGACGAACACCTTTTCGCGGGTGTCGCGGCGCACCAGCACACACTGGTTCTTCTCCAGATCCTTGGGGCCGATCTCCAGACGCAGGGGCACGCCCTTCATCTCCCACTGAGAGAACTTCCAGCCCGGGGCATTGTCGCTGTCGTCCAGTTTCACGCGGGCGTACTTGCTGATCTTTTCAGCCAGCTCGGCGGCCTTCTCGCTGACGCCGGGCTTGTGGGCGGCGATGGGCACCACCACCACCTGAATGGGGGCCACTGCCGGGGGCAGAATCAGGCCGTCGTCGTCGCCGTGGGTCATGATGATGGCACCCACCAGACGGGTGGAAACGCCCCAGCTGGTCTGGAACGGATGATGCAGCTGGTTGTCGCGGCCGGTAAAGGTGACATCGTAAGCTTTGCTGAACTTATCGCCGAAGTAGTGGCTGGTGCCGCTTTGCAGGGCCTTGCCGTCCTTCATCATGGCCTCGATGGTGTAGGTAGCCTCGGCACCGGCAAACTTCTCCTTGTCGGTCTTGCGGCCCTTCACCACGGGAATGGCCAGATCCTGCTCGCAGACGTCTGCGTAGCAGTTCAGCTGCTGCTGGGTCT
>ERZ1034998.1701-NODE-1701-length-12705-cov-4.431621_pt1 | contig 12705 bp, 9 predicted proteins | sample MGYA00520621_ERZ1034998 | MGnify/ENA primary metagenome ERZ1034998 (study PRJEB33766, sample SAMN09781748) | gut metagenome | biome: gut microbiome | host: Homo sapiens | place: Madagascar | study: EMG produced TPA metagenomics assembly of the PRJNA485056 data...
GAATCACTCGCCACCAGTTTTCCTTTTGAGATGATGAAAATGTGGTCGCAGACCGCGCTGATCTCGGAAAGGATGTGGGAACTCAAAATAACGGTATGTTTTTCTCCCAGCTTTTTGATCAGTTCCCGGATCTCAATGATCTGCTTCGGATCGAGTCCGACCGTAGGCTCATCCAATATAATGACTTCGGGATAGCCAATGACTGCCTGCGCAAATCCGACTCTCTGCCGGTAACCTTTGGAGAGGTTTCGGATCAGCCGGTCCTTCATGTCCATGATCTTGGTAAGCTCCATGACCTCTTTGACCGAGGACTTTCGTTTGTCTTTTGGGATCTGCTTTAATTCCGCCACGAAATTCATATATTCGAGAACCGTCATATCCATGTAGAGCGGTGGCAGTTCCGGCAGATATCCAACACATTTTTTTGCCTCTTCCGGCTGGGCAAGTATATCAAAACCATTGATCTTTACTTCGCCGCTGGTCGCTCCGAGATAGCCGGTGATGATATTCATTGTCGTTGATTTCCCGGCTCCGTTCGGCCCGAGGAAACCGTAGATCTTGCCCGACTCGATATTCAGGCTCAGATCATTTACTGCGATATGATCACCATATTTTTTCACTAAATGATTGATCTCAATCACTGTTACTCCTCCTTATCTTCCATACAAAAATTTTCCAATATCAAGGTTATTAGTAAAATGTGTTAAAAAGAAGTCAAATCTGTGTTTTTTCTGTGAAACAGCGTGCTCCGTTTCCTCGTCAGCTTACACAGAGACGGGATGCGTTCCACATCCCGCTTAACGTCAAAAAGACCCTGCACAAAATGTACAGGGTCTCCCGCCAGCTTTTCTTATTTACTTAACGGTAAATGATATCGTCTCTGCCCGGTCCGTTTGATACCATTGTGATCGGGAAGCCAATGTGTTCTTCCACGAACTCAATGTATTTGCGGCAGTTCTCCGGGAGATCTTCATATTTCCTGATTCCACGGATATCGCATTTCCAGCCCGGAAGTTTTTCGTAAACCGGTTTTGCTTTCTTTAACATCGTAGTCGTCGGGAAATCAGTCGTAACCTTTCCGTCAATGTCGTATCCGACACATACCGGGATCTCATCGAGATAGCCAAGTACGTCAAGTACGGTAAACGCCACATCTGTCGTTCCCTGCAGTCTGCATCCATATTTGGAGGCAACACAGTCAAACCAGCCCATACGTCTCGGACGGCCTGTGGTCGCGCCAAATTCGCCGCCGTCTCCGCCGCGTTTTCTGAGTTCATCTGCCTCATCGCCGAAGATCTCGCTGACAAATTCGCCTGCGCCTACTGCACTTGAATATGCCTTACATACGGTAACTACCTGTTTTATTTCATAAGGAGGAATTCCTGCACCGATCGCGCCATAAGCTGCCAGTGTGGAAGAAGATGTTACCATCGGATAAATACCATGATCCGGATCCTTTAAAGTTCCAAGCTGTCCCTCTAAGAGAATATTCTTTCCCTCTTTGATCGCATTCCAGAGATATGCGGAAACATCACATACATAAGGAGCGATCATATCACGGTAGCCCTGCAGTTCTTTTACGATGTCTTCCGGAACTAACAGCGGTTTATGATAGAGGTGCTCCAACAGGACATTTTTCTGCGCGCAGATACGCTCTGCCTTTTCGCGGATCACATCATCATCAAAGATCTCGCTGACCTGGAAACCAACCTTCGCGTATTTATCAGAATAAAACGGCGCGATACCGGATTTGGTGGAACCAAATGATTTTCCTGCCAGACGTTCTTCTTCATACTGGTCAAAAAGAATGTGGTAAGACATTACGATCTGCGCACGGTCGGAGATTAAGATCTTAGGTGCCGGAACATTACGGTCTGTGAGAGATTTGATCTCATTCATTAATTTTGGCACATCCAGTGCGACTCCATTTCCGATAATGCTTGTTGTATGATTGTAGAAAACACCGGACGGTAAGGTATGTAACGCAAATTTACCATAATTATTTACGATCGTATGACCTGCGTTCGCTCCACCCTGGAAGCGGATAATGATATCGGCTTCCTTTGCCAGCATATCGGTAATCTTGCCTTTTCCCTCGTCTCCCCAGTTTGCACCAACAACTGCTTTAACCATTCTTTTTATCCTCCTGATTTGTTACATCATCTGATTTACGGGCATAGAAAAAGCAGGCGTAAAAACCTGCTTTTTATTCCCTGTTTTTACTTATTGATTATACACGAAAAGTTTCTATAAGTAAAATCAATGTTTATTATGTTCGTCATAACGGCCACTTATTTCATTTTCCAGCATACCAAGCATCTGGCTTGCGGCCGCCGACAACGGCACTCTCTGATCTGTCACCAGGCAGAACTGCCTTTTCGGGATCTTTTCTTTAAACTTTAACTGAAAGAGCGTTCCCTCTTTGATCTTCGGTTCCGCGAAATCTTTTACCACGCTTGCGACACCGAGGCTTTTTTGCGCGAACTGGATCAGCATATCGCTGGTCGCAAGTTCAAACTCCGGATGCAGCACCACATCCTGATCTTTTAAATACTGCTCCACATAGCCTCTGGTCGAAGTATTTCCCTCCAGACACATGATCGGCAGTTCTTCCAGTATCCGGTAATCCAGTTCTTTTCCCTTTAGCGATTCAAAATTTTTGCCCGCCACAAAAATATCCTCGATCTCCTTTACCGGGCGCACCCTGATGTGTTTTCCCGCCTGAAACGGCGTGCTTACGATCCCGAAATCAATCTTTCCGGCCTGCAGATATCCGAGTGTCTCCGGCGTCGGCGCATTGGTAACTGTCACACGGATCCCCGGATACATCTCATGAAACCGTTCCAGATAAGAAAGCAGGTAAAACTGCAGGGTCATATCGCTGGCCCCGATCCGGATCTCTCCCTTGGTCAGATCCTGCATCTCCTGAAACTTCCGCTCTCCCAACAGAATATATTCGTATCCACGCTGTACATAGGAATAAAGCAGCTTTCCCTCCACCGTCAGCCGGACTCCCTTGGAGGTCCGCACAAACAGCGCACTGCCCAGATTCTTTTCCAGATTTTTTACCGCCTGGCTGACCGCGGGCTGTGAGATCGCAAGCGCCTCAGCAGCCTGCGTGATGCTCTCGTATTTTCCCACATAATAAAAAATCTTGTAGTATTCCAGATTTACATTCATAGTTTGCCTGTCCCTTATCTTTTTCCTGCCTTTTATTCTATGTTATCTTCCTTAGAAATGCAATGTTTCCCTCTTGTTTTTCGGGTCATTTTCTCCTATACTAGGAGTAAACTTTTTCTTGAGGAGGAATTATGAATTACAGTGACCTTATCATTTATATCTTTGAAATGATCGGAACCGTTGCCTTCGCCTCCTCCGGAGCGTTGGTCGGTATCCGTAAAAATATGGATATCTTTGGCGTAAATGTGCTCGGCATCACAACTGCCGTGGGCGGCGGATGCATCCGCGATATCATCCTCGGCATCACACCCCCGAAAATGTTTCAGAATTTCAGCTATGTCGGGGCTTCCATCCTGATCTCATGCATCCTGTTCACCATCTTTTATCTGAATCAGGAACTGCTCTCAAGCCGCTTTCTTGAGACCTATGAGCGCGTCATGATATCGCTTGACGCGATCGGTCTTGGCGTTTTCACTGTGATGGGGATCCGCACCGCGATCGAGGCATCTTTTGAAAATAATATTTTTCTTCTGATCTTTGTCGGTGCAGTCACCGGTATCGGAGGCGGTATGTTACGGGACGTTATGGCAGGCATGACCCCGTTCGTCTTTGTCAAACATGTCTATGCGATCGCATCGATCCTCGGTGCCGTCTGCTACATCATCCTGCGCCTTTATATCCGGGATACCATATCTCTGTTTCTCGGCGCTGCCGTAGTCATCATCATCCGCCTGCTCGCCGCACATTTCCGCTGGAATCTCCCGCGCATACGGCAAAAGTAATTATTTTTCTGCTGTTATCAGAAAGGACAGGTCACACGAAACTGTGTGCCTGTCCCTTTTTATGATCTCATTTCATTTTAATATTCAATCTTCTTTGAGCATGCGATCGCGATCGCTCCCGGTCCGATATGACAGGAAACGCTGAGTGACAGCGGCTGCATGATGATCTCATTGTTCGGAAATGCTTCCTGCACTTCCTTTTTAAACTGTTCTGCCTGCGCAAGGTCATGCGTGTAAGCCATCTCAAGATGCATCTTGGATCCGTCTTCGCTCTCAAAACGCTCTTTGAAATCCTTTTTCATGGCTTCGATCATAATGCTCTTTGCCTGTTTCACTGTTCTCGCCTTGGCAAAAGCGTCCAGACGCTCTCCCTGGATCTGAAGAACCGGTTTTAAACGAAGCAGAGTTCCAAGCGCTGCTGCTGCAGGAGTGATCCTTCCGCCTTTTTTCAGATAGCTTAAGGTATCCACCATAATATAGATACTGGATTCCATCTTGTGCTGCTCCAAGATCTCCTTGATCTCTGCGGCACTCTTTCCGTTTTCGGCAAGCTCTTTCGCATCCATGACGGACTGACGCTGTGTCACGGAAATACGCTGATTGTTTACGACCTGAACCTTTCCGTCATAGTCCTGGGAAAGCATGTATGCAGTCTCACAGGAACTGCTGAGCCCGCTTGACATGGGAACATATACAATCTCATCGTACTCCTGTAATAACTTGTCCCATGTATCTGTCACACTTCCAACCATCGGCATGGAAGTGGAAATATCTACGCCATCCACCAGTTTTTCATAAAACTGCTCCTGCGTCAGATCGATATCCTCATAGTATGTTTCGTTATTTATAAAGAATGGCATTGGTATTACATATACGCCCAACTCTTTTGCATCTACCTGTGTAATACCGCTGTTACTGTCGGTAAGAACTGCTACTTTACTCACTGTGATACCCTCCTGAAGTATTTTTTAACTCTAAAATTGTACCATACTTCCCACCCTGATACAATCTTTTTTCGAAAACCGTTTTTTCTCCTAGCGGGCACCCTTGTCGTAAATCTCTCCAAGTGCGCGCGGAGCGCGGTTCTTCTTGCTGAAGAAAATAAGCAAAAACAGTGTGAGCGCATACGGCAGGATCATGACAAGATCCTGATAGCTGCTCGGCATTCCGAGTACCTGGACTAACTTATAGCCGCCGGAACGCGCCAGTCCGAAAAGCAGACACGCGCCAAGCGTCGGCAGGATCTTCCAGTTTCCGAAGATATATGCCGCGATCGCGAGATAGCCGTATCCGACATAGATGCTCGGTGAAAAATTCGCGGAGATCGAATACGCGAAGCAGATACCACCAAGACCGGACAGTGCGCCGGATACCATGACTGCGATCAGCCGGATGCGTCCGACCTGCATACCTGCCGCATCCACGGCATGCGGATTCTCACCGCACGCACGCAGATGTAAACCGAATCTTGTCTTATACATCACAAACCATGCGATAAACGCGATCACAACGATCACGAACTCGAACGGATACATATTGGTAAATACCGCTCCAAGTACCGGTATTTTGGAAATGCCGGGGATCGTTATCTTATTGCACACGCCGAGTACGAATTTATCGGATGGTGCGTTAAAATGGCTTGCGTTGATCTGTTTGGTCAAAAACTCCGTCAATGCCATCGCAAGTGTATTGACTACGACACCGCTGATGACCATATCTGCCTTAAACCGGATACAGAGTAACGCATGGATTAGGGAGAATAAAAGTCCGCCCACCATGGCAAAGATCATGGCAAGATAAAACGGAAGTGCGGAGCTTCCCGACATTTTTTCCGCCGCGAGAACCGCAACCAGTGCGCCGACAAACGCACCGAAGCCCTGAAGTCCTTCGAGCGCCAGGTTGGTCACACCACTCTTTTCACTGTAAATACCTCCGACTGCCATGATAAAAAGCGGGAGGGAAAACGCAAGTCCGTCAATAATAATCGTATTCATTTATTTTTCCCCCTTTCTCTCTTTTACCGTATCACGCAGTCTGCCGGTCTTATAGCGCACGAACGCGCCACACGCGGAGAACAGAAGGATGATTCCCGTAATGACCGACGCGATCTCCTGCTGTACCCCGGAAGCGGAACTCATGTATGTGCTTCCCTTGCTGATCACTGTGATCAAAAATGAGGAGAAGATGATTCCGACCGGATTATTATTTCCAAGCAATGATACCGCGATTGCGTCAAAACCTGTCGATGTCAGTACCTTTGGCTGAATGGATGCAAAATATCCAAGGTAATAGGTCACTCCCGCAAGTCCCGAGAGCGCACCGGAGATCACCATGGTGATCACGATATTTTTTCCGACTTTGATCCCGGCGTACTTTGCCGCCGTGCGGGAACAGCCGACCGCTTTCATCTCAAATCCGAACACTGTGCGGTTCATGATAAAGCGAACCAGAAATACCGTGAGAATTGCGAGGATAATACCGAGCGGGATATCCATCTTGTAACCGCCGACTTCCACATCGGTAAGCGTCAGTCTTGCCGCCGTGGAAACGTTTTTGGACTGTCTTGATACCGGATCGACAAAATACATATTGATAAAGAAACTGATCACATATTCTAAAATATAGTTGATCATGATCGAAGAAACGACCTCATTGATATTAAAACGGTATTTGAGGAAGCCGATCAGTCCGCCGACACATGCACCCGCAAGGATTCCGATGATCACGACAAGCGGTTTCGCGATCGGTGCCGCAAGGCTGGTGTAACCCACTGTAACCGTTGCAAGAAAACCTGCCGCAAGCATCTGTCCGGAAACCCCGATATTAAAGAGACCGGAACGGAGCGCCACTGCCACCGCAAGTGCCGCGAAGATCATCGGCGTGAGGTTATCCATGAAGTCCATAAAATCCGTGATCATGCCCTTTTTTCCTGCGTAGGAAGCTTTCGGCGCAATGCCGCAGCCCTGCAGCAGATTATAAAACGCATAGAACGGATTATGTCCAAGAAGCGCGATCACGATACCACCCGCGATAAGCGCCACCAGGATCGAAAAGACCGGGATCGCGATCTTCTGTCTTTTTTCATGACCGATCGTGGCAAGCACCATTTTTTCTACGATATTAGCATTCTTATTCATTGTGTCCTACCCCCATCATAAATTCTCCAACCTCGTTGGCTGTCAGGGATTTTGCATCCGCGATTTTATTGATACTTCCGTTGTAAATAACACCGATCGTATCCGCAAGATTCATAACCTCATCCAGTTCCAGTGAAATTAAAAGGATCGCTTTTCCTTTATCCCGCTCTCCGATGATCTGCTTGTGGATGTTCTCAATCGCACCGATATCCAGTCCTCTGGTCGGCTGTACGAAGATCATTAGATCTGCTTCTGTCTCGATCTCTCTTGCAATGATCGCCTTCTGCTGATTTCCGCCGCTCATCGAGCGCGTGACCGTTGTCGCACCCTGTCCGCTCCGGATATCATATTTTTCGATCAGTTTCTTACTGTTATCCGCAAATACTTTCTGGTTTAACACGCCTTTTTTTGCATACGGCTCTCTGTAATAGCCGCGCAGCCCCAGATTGTCCGCAAGGGAAAAATCCATCACCAGTCCGAAATTCTGCCGGTCTTCCGGGATATAGGCGATGCCTGCTTCCGCGCGTTTCCGGATCGGTTCCGCCGTGATCTCCTTACCGTTTAAATAAATTTTTCCGCTGTAGACATGCATCAGTCCGGTGATCGCGTCCGCAAGCTCGATCTGACCGTTTCCGGAGACACCGGCAACCGCAAAAATCTCGCCGCCGTGGATCGTAAAGGATACATCCTTTACCACCTCAAAATGATCCCGGTTCTTTACCGTGAGATGTTCTACTTTCAAGATCTCTTTTCCGAAAGACGCCGGCTTTTTCTCCGTTGTGAAACTGACCTCACGTCCGACCATGAGATTTGCCATGGTTTTGGTATCCGTCTTTGCGACATCCAGCACATCGATCAGTCTGCCGCGGCAGAGGATTGCGCAGCGGTCCGCTACTTTTTTGATCTCTTCCAGTTTGTGCGTGATCAGTATGATCGTTTTTCCGCCGTCACGCAGTCCCTTGATGATCTTTAACAGGAACTCTATTTCCTGCGGCGTCAGCACCGCAGTCGGTTCGTCAAAGATCAAAATCTCCGCTTCGCGGTAAAGCATCTTTAAGATCTCTACACGCTGCTGAATCGAAACATTTACATCTTCAATCACATCGGTAGGCTTTACTTCCAGACCATATTTCCTGGAAAGTGCCTCGATATCCGCATTCGCCTTTTTCATATCTACCGTACGAAACAGTCCGAGCACTTTTTTCGTTGGCTCCATGCCCATGATAATGTTTTCTGCCACGGTATAGTTCTGCACCAGTTTGAAATGCTGATGCACCATTCCAATGTTTAATTTTGTGGCATAGTTTGGGGAATCGATCTTTTCTTTTTTTCCGCGGATGAAAATTTCTCCGTCATCCGGCTCATACATTCCAAACAGCATGCTCATCAGTGTAGATTTTCCCGCACCGTTTTCCCCGAGCAGCGCAAAGATCTCCCCTTTTTTAATCTGGAGCGTCACATCATCATTCGCGACAATTCCGGGAAACCGTTTCGTAATGTGTTTCATTTCCACAATGTAATCAGACATGTAAATCCTCCTAAAAGACAGGGAGCCTTCCGGCTCCCCGTACTCTTACTTTTTTCTTTATTTTACTTCAAAATCTTCCGGAGTAATATCATTTACTGTAGCATCTGCTGCCGGAACGATGGTTCCGTCTTTTACTTTATCAAATGCTGCATTGATCTTGTCGATCGTTTCTGCGGAGAGCTGGCATCTGCCTTCTTCGCTGACATATCCGGTTGCATCGGTATCTGCGTGCAGAGTTACGTTTCCGCCCTTAAAGCTTCCTGCTGCGATATCGCACAGTGCGTTGTATACCGTAAGATGCATGTTCTTGATCGCGGAAGTCAGGATGATGTTGGAATCTCCGTTTGCTCCGTCATCATACTGGTCAACGTCACAGCCGATCACTTTGACATCTGTTGCTTCTTTTGCTGCAGTGAACACACCGTTTCCGGATCCGCCTGCCGCAACTAAGATCACATCGACACCTTCATCGATCAGTGCCTGTCCTACTACTTTACCGGTTGCTTCGTCTGCGAAAGTACCTACATAGTTTCCGCCTACATCATTGCCCATGACATCTGTTCCGGCATAGGAAGGAAGTTCTACACATTCTACATCCTTGCCTTCTGTCTCATTGACATATTTGACACCACATTCAAAACCATACTGGTAATCTACGTTGGACGGATATGCGATTCCGTTTACAACTGCAACTTTGTTGGTCTGTGTCTCAAGTGCTGCTGCCATACCAGCACAGAAGGCGCTTTCCTGCTCCGCATAGCACATTGCATAGATATTATCTGCTTCAATGGTATTTCCGTCTGCATCTGTCGGGAAAGAATCTACCAGGATGAATTTTACATCCGGATTGTCCTGCGCGATCGTTCCGATTCCTGCGAACTGGAATCCACAACATACGATAACATCGTAATCTGCTACGATATCAGCTACTGCCTGAACTGCCGCATCGGTATCACCGGTTGTCTCCTGGATTGGAGTTACGGTGCTGTCCGGATTCTCCTTGATGAAATTCTGGATACCATTGTAGTTATCTTCGTTAAAGGAACCGTCATCCACACCGGACGGGCTGCTCACGATCGCGATCTTTAACGCGTTATTTGCTGTCTCTCCTGTGGACGCTGCTTCCGTAGAAGCTACGGAATCTGAACCGGTTGTGCTCTCTGCTGCGGAATCTGTTTTTCCCGCATCTGCATTGGATGATCCACATGCTGCCATAGAGCATGCCATCGCTGCAACAAGCATCAATGATACTACTTTCTTCTTCATAATATTTCCTCCTGAAAAATATTTTTAACAACAACAGCCATTTTATCATGCATTTGCTGTTTTGTCCATTTCTTATTTTGAGCTAATCAAACCGGAATCCCGCCTTAAACGCGCGTGACGAAAAGGCGTTTTCATAATCGGCAAGTTCATGCAGTTCGATCTCCGGCAGATCGATCAGTCTGCGTTTTAAAAGTTTTAACGCCGGCTCAAACGGGCCGCACCGGCTTCCGACGATCGTAAGCTCGTTCACAACAACCTCGCTCATATTGATCTTTGCGTCCCCCGCATAGGTACTTTTTAAGACGATCATTCCCTTTTTTCTCACATAGCGCATGGCGCTCTTTAATCCTTCCGCTCTTCCGGTCGCATCCACCACATATTCGTAGCCCTCCGGCTCTCCTTCGGTCGTCACGTTCGCATAAGGCGCAAAACGTTCCAGTTTTTCCATATGATGGCCGATCACCGTAAGATCCATGCCGTAAAGCGAAAGCACCTCCGTGATCATAAGCGCGAGCCTTCCGTCACCGATCACGGCACAGTTCTTTTTCACATCAAAATGAACCTGCGTGGTCAGCTCTACTGCCGCCGCCAGCGGCTCCGTAAAGATCGCACGCTCCGTCTCAAGTTCATCCGGAACCGGATGCAGCAGCTCCGTGGCGATCGTCATATATTCCGCGAAACAGCCGTCCTTCTCATTCAGCCCTATGACCTTTCTGGTGGAGCAGTGTGTCGGTCTTCCCGTTTTACAGTAAATACAGTGGCCACACGCCTGATTCAATTCACCGACCACCCGTTTCCCTATCAGTTCCGGGCGGTCTGACGCCTCCACGATGCCGACAAATTCATGTCCCATAACCCCGGTAAAATCCGGTTTATATCCGGCAAGCACCTCTTTATCCGTGTTGCATACCGCCGCAAGCAGGATCTTAACCAGGCTTTCTCTTTCTTTTGGCACAGGCTTTGGATAGTCCGTCCGGTACTCCGCTGTTTTTCCATTGTATACAAGCGCTTTCATCTTTTGTCCGCCTCCTTTTTCATCCATTCATTCTAGCACACGGCGCCAACAAAAGAAAGAGGCATCTGCATCGTGCAGATACCCCTTTGTATCTCAACTTTCTGTAATTCCATGAATTTCAGATTACATCATGCCCATTCCCGGGTTTCCGCCTGCCGGCATTGCCGGAGCGTCTTCTTTGATATTCGCAACTGCGGATTCTGTTGTAAGAAGTGTAGATGCTACGGAAGTTGCGTTCTGTAATGCGCTTCTTGTAACCTTAACCGGATCAAGGATACCAGCTTCTACCATATCTACATATTCCTCTGTCGCTGCGTTAAATCCGAATCCTTCTTTGGATTCTTTTACTTTATTGATGATGACTGCGCCTTCCAGACCAGCGTTTGCTGCAATGTAGTAAAGCGGAGCTTCGAGTGCTTTTAAGATTACCTTCGCACCGGTCTTCTCGTCACCTTCCATGGTATCAGCAAGTGCGGAAACCGCTTTGGTCGCATGGATGTATGCAGAACCGCCGCCTGCGATGATTCCTTCTTCCACTGCTGCTCTTGTTGCGTTCAAAGCATCTTCCATACGGAGTTTTGCTTCTTTCATCTCTGTCTCGGTTGCTGCGCCGACACGGATGACTGCTACGCCGCCTGCAAGTTTTGCAAGTCTTTCCTGTAATTTTTCTTTGTCGAATTCAGATGTTGTCTCTTCAATCTGTGCGCGGATCTGACCAATTCTTCCTTTGATGGCACCTTTGTCGCCTTCGCCGTCAACGATAACGGTGTTTTCTTTCTGAACCTTTACAGATTTTGCACGTCCGAGCTGATCCATTGTAGTCTCTTTCAGGTCAAGACCAAGTTCATCGGAGATTACCTGACCGCCGGTAAGGATTGCGATATCCTCAAGCATTGCTTTTCTTCTGTCGCCATATCCCGGAGCCTTTACAGCAACTACGTTGAATGTTCCACGCAGTTTGTTTACGATCAGTGTTGTAAGTGCTTCGCCTTCTACATCTTCTGCGATGATAAGAAGTTTTGCACCGGACTGTACGACCTGCTCTAACAATGGAAGGATTTCCTGGATATTGGAGATCTTCTTGTCAGTGATCAGGATGTACGGATCATCTAAAACCGCTTCCATCTTATCCATATCGGTGCACATATATGCGGAGATATATCCACGGTCGAACTGCATACCTTCTACGAGGTCAAGTTCTGTCTGCATGGTCTTGCTTTCCTCGATCGTGATAACACCGTCGTTGGATACTTTTTCCATTGCGTCAGCAACCATGTTGCCTACGGTCTCATCGCCGGCAGAGATAGAAGCAACCTTTGCGATCTGATCTTTGCCGTTTACTTTTGCGGACATTGCCTTGATCGCTTTTACTGCCTCATCGGTAGCTTTCTTCATACCACGTCTTAAAACGATCGGATTTGCGCCGGCTTCCAGGTTCTTCATTCCTTCCTGAACCATTGCCTGTGTCAGAACTGTTGCGGTTGTGGTACCATCACCTGCTACATCATTGGTCTTTGTCGCAACTTCTTTTACGAGCTGTGCGCCCATGTTTTCAAACGCATCTTCCAGTTCCACTTCTTTTGCGATCGTAACACCATCGTTTGTGATGAGCGGAGCGCCATAGGATTTATCTAAAACTACGTTTCTTCCTTTCGGTCCTAATGTTACTCTTACGGTATTTGCCAGTTTATCTACACCTGCACCCAAAGCTGCTCTTGCTTCTGTGCCATATTTAATCTCTTTTGCCATGATATCTGCCTCCAATTATTTTTATCTTGATTTTTTACTTTTTAAACT
>ERZ1034998.1702-NODE-1702-length-12703-cov-6.007669_pt1 | contig 12703 bp, 9 predicted proteins | sample MGYA00520621_ERZ1034998 | MGnify/ENA primary metagenome ERZ1034998 (study PRJEB33766, sample SAMN09781748) | gut metagenome | biome: gut microbiome | host: Homo sapiens | place: Madagascar | study: EMG produced TPA metagenomics assembly of the PRJNA485056 data...
ACACTGATCTGGGAACTGCTCAAGGAAGAAGGCTATGATGTCAATGCGAACAGGAAGCTTGCTACGGCATTGTACTACGGGCTGTATACGGACACCAGCTTTACCGAAATCACGCACCCGTTGGATAAGGACTTGCGGGATCAGGCGGAATTTGATCCACAGCTCATCACCAAATTCTTAAATGCGAACCTCTCGATAGAGGAGCTTGAGGTTGCCGGCACGGCACTGCTCAAGAGTGATTATATCGATGAATACCGCTGCGCGATTGTAAAGGCGGGACCGTGTGATCCGAACATACTCGGCATCATCAGCGATCTTGTGCTGGAGGTGGATGCGGTTGATATCTGTCTTGTATTTGCAGTCCTTCCGACCGGGGTTAAGGTCTCGTTCCGGAGCTGCGTCAAGGAAGTGCAGGCAAACGAGCTTGCAGCGGAGATCACAAAGGGCATCGGAAGCGGCGGCGGCCACATGGTCAAAGCCGGCGGGCTCATCAACATCGGATTGCTCATGCCGGAATATGAAGAATATTGTAAGAGCAAGGGCATTCTTCCGAGAATGGTGTTACAGGAGGATGGTATCACGGAGCGGCCTTCCGATTCGGCGATCAAGTCCGTGCTGGAGCGCCGGCTGGTGCAGTATTTTGAAAATTCCCAGATTATCTATGCGGGGGACGACACGATCGACACCAACGAGATGCAGGAGTATGTGAGAAAGCCGTTCCCGGCGGGCTATGTCCGTGTGGCAGAGCTTTTCCCGGTAAAGACATCAATCACCGTCCGTACCATGGAGGGCGACTTGGACACGCAGGTGGAGGATGACACGATCATCCTGATCGGCAAAAAGGGCGAGGTTTCCCTCACGAAGCAGGCAGTTTTTGCACAGAGCTACCGCACCTATGACCGCCCGTTCGTGCCGGAGAAGATGGAGTATAAGCCAACGCTTAAGGACAATGCCAATGGGACAACCGTTGTGCTTACCGAATATGCAAAGACCTGTATCGCAACAGGCAGGATGACGGTGCTTGCGAAGAAGCTGGATCACAACGTGAAGATCTTTTCCGAGTGGAGCGCAAGCAAATATATGAAAGGACATGTGGGCGACTATCTTGTGATCCGGGATGGCAACCCATCGGATGTATATACAATGGACGGAACAATTTTTGAGGAATGCTACACAAAGACAGGACAGCAGGGCGGACATGCCGTAAAGGCGGTCATTTTTGATCTGGATGGCACACTGTTATACACCTTGCAGGATCTTGCGGATGCAGTCAATTACGCACTGCGCAAGCATGCGATGCCGGAGAGAACGCTTGAGGAGGTGCGCAAATTCGTAGGAAACGGCATAGAGCTTCTTATGATCCGCGCGGTTCCGGATGGCAGGGAGAACCCGGAGTTTGAAGAAACCTTTGCTGATTTTAAGGCATATTATGGGGAACACTGCAAGGATCACACCGCACCTTATCCGGATGTCCTCGTGCTGATGAAGGAGCTTCAGGCAAGAGGCATCAAGATGGCGATCGTATCCAACAAGATTGACTCTGCCGTAAAGGAGCTGGACAGAGATTTCTTCAGCGGCCTTACGCAGGCAGCAATCGGTGAGATGGAGGGTGTCAAGAGAAAGCCGGCACCGGACACCGCACTCAAGGCGATGCAGGAGCTTGGCGTGACACCGGAGGAAGCAATCTACGTCGGGGATTCTGATGTTGACATCGCTACCGCAGCAAACGCGCATATTCCATGTGTTTCCGTGACGTGGGGATTCAGGGATGTGGAATTTTTGAAGGCGCATGGGGCAACGACGCTGATCGATCATCCGTTGGAGCTGCTGGATCAGATCTGATGCGTCCGGCTGACGGTACGAATAACTGCGGGCAGATATGGTATTCTTAGGAGGAAAGAACATGGAGAGTAGAATTTCAGGACATACAGGACTTATGGCACTTATCGGTTCACCGGTCGGACATTCCGGATCGCCGGCGATGTACAATTACAGCTTTCAGCGGCTCGGACTGGATTATGCGTATGTGGCGCTTGATATCAAGGAGAATGAGGTAAAGGATGCCATTGCAGCCATGCGGCTTTTTAATATGAAGGGCGGTAATGTGACCATGCCGGACAAGACGGAGGCTGCAAAGTACATGGATTCGCTTTCTCCTGCCGCACAGATCATCGGCGCGATCAACACCATCGTGAATGAGGATGGCAGGCTGACCGGACATATCACGGATGGAGAGGGCTTTGTCAACAACCTGAAGGATCACGGGATTGACATCAAGGGAAAGAAGATCACGGTTGCCGGAGGCGGCGGTGCAGCCACAGCAATTCAGGTGCAGTGTGCGCTTGACGGGGTATCGGAGATCACGATCTTTAACAAAAAGGATGCCTTTTTTGCAAGAACCGAGGCAACGGCGGAGAAGATCCGTGCAGCAGTTCCGGGAATCGTTGTGAACGTATATGATATCGACGATATTGCAAAGATGACGGAGGAGATCAGCAACAGTGATATTTTTGTCAACGCGACGATCGTTGGCATGAAGCCGCTTGACGATCAGAGTGTGGTAAAGGATCTTTCCGCTTTCCGTCCGGGACTTGTCGTGTGTGATGCGGTGTACAACCCGGAGGAGACAAAGCTTCTTCGCGAGGCGAAGGAAGCCGGATGCACCTGTGTCGGTGGAAAAGGAATGCTCTTATGGCAGGGTGTTTCCGCATTCAGGCTGTTCACAGGCAGGGACATGCCGGTGGAAGAGGTAAAAGAACGGTTTTTCGCATAGGATAAGGAGCGGATATGGAGAATATTTTTTTGATCGGATTTATGGGCTCCGGAAAGAGCACGATCGCACGGACACTTCAAAGACAGCTTGGAATGCCGCTTGTCGAGATGGATGCGCGCATCGTACAGGAGCAGGGAATGAGCATCAACGATATTTTTGCAAAGTACGGGGAGGATCATTTCCGGGATGTGGAGAGCCAGCTGATCCTTACGATCGGAGGCGAGGGCAACACGATCGTTTCCTGTGGCGGCGGCGTGGTTGTCCGCCCGCAGAATGTAGAGTATATGCGCAAAAGCGGCAGGATCGTCTACCTGAAGGCGAAGCCGGAGACGATTTACGAGCGCGTAAAGCACAGCACGGACCGTCCGATCTTAAACGGACACATGAATGTTGATTATATTGCAGGGTTGATGGAAAAGCGCCGCGAGCTGTATGAGAATGCGGCGGACATTACGATCCAGACGGACGGAAAGAGCCGCGATGAAATAGCAAAAGAGATCATGGCAGCGATTGCAGAATAATTGGAGAATTACAAATGAAATTTGACGCAGGAAACAGAATTTTTACTTTTTTATCCAAGATGGTTGATACGGTAGCTTTGAGTGTGCTGTGGGTGGTGTTCTGCCTGCCGGTGTTCACGATCGGAGCGGCTTCAACGGCATTCTATTACACAATACACAAAGCGCTTGTGCGCAGCAGAGGCTATATCTGGAGAACCTTCTGGGAGAGCTTTAAGTCGAACTTTAAGCAGGCAACATTAACCTGGCTGATCCAGCTCGTGGTATTTGTGGTGTTCGGACTTGATGTCATGATCATGCGGAGCATGGCAAGCCAGGGAAGCACACTGTACACGGTACTGCTTTATATTTTCTATGTGCTGATCGCGATCGCGATCGTATGGTGCTATTACACGATTGCATATCAGGCGAGATTTGAAAATACGATACGCAACAGCATGATAAATGCAGGGGTGATCGCATTCCTAAATCTGCCGTGGTCATTGCTGGTTTTTGCAATTTTTGTGTTGGCGGTACTGATCGTTTTCACGATACCGGTCTTTATTTTTCTGATCCCTACGGTGCAGTTCCTGCTGTATGATACGATCTTAGAGCGTATTTTCCGCAAGTACATGAAGCCGGAGGACTTAGAGCGCGAACTCGAAAATGACGCGCTTGATAAAGAATCCGATATTTTTTAAATTCCCCTGTTTATGACGAGCATATCTCCGGTCTGCAGGCGGACGTTGCCATTTGGAATGATGACCTGACCGTTGCGCTGGATCATGATGACAATCTCATCCTTTTTGCGGGGAATGTCAGACAGAAGCATATTATTGTAGGTATCGTCCTCGTCAATTACCTTTTCCACAAGCCGGATGCCGCTTACCTCATCAGGGGTAGTAGCACTTAAGACAAGCACATCACCGCGCAGGATATCGGTTTCTCCGTTTGGAATGATATTCTGGCCATCACGCTTGATGAGGACGATCAGTGTCTCCGGCGGGAGCGTGAGGGTTTTGAGCTTGCAGCCGCACCACGGATGATTGTCCGGGATGGTAAGCTGAATGAACTGGATATCAACCTCCTCCGCGTAGTCGTTGAAGGTTTTCATGACATCCGAATGCTGGTCGATCATATCGAGCTTGCGGGACAGGAACGGAAGCAGCGAGCCCTGGAGCAGGATCGAGAACAGCACGATCATGAATACGATATGGAAAATATCATTTTCCGTGTCGACGGCAAGGTATGCCATGATGGCGAACACGATGGAGGCTGCTCCGCGAAGTCCCGACCAGGAGACGAGAATCTGCTGCGACAGCTTACTCTTAAATGGAGTGAGCACCAGTGATACCGCGACCGGGCGGGCAATGAGCGTAAGCCATAGAAAGATGAAAAACGCAGGCACGATCACATGCGGAAGCCGGGACGGAAAGGCAAGGAGTCCGAGCAGGAAGAAAATCAGAATCTGCATGAGACCGGTCAGACCGTCGAAGAAGTTAACCAGATTTTTCTTGTTGTTAATCTCTACATTTCCGAGAACAATGCCAACGATATAGGCACTCAAAAAACCGTTGCCGCCGAAATAGGACGGAAGCGCATAGGACAGCAGGGCAATACCGACAACAAAGATGGTGTCGAAGCCGGCAGTCTGGAACTTGATGCGGCGCAGCGCCCAGATGGATACGGCTGCGATCAGCATACCGAACAGCGTTCCGAAGGCAATCTGCTTGATGATGAGAACCACAATGTCGGATACCCCGGCACTTCCCTTGGCGATTGAGATAAATGTGACCGTCAGCATATAAGCGCACGGATCATTACTACCGCTTTCCACTTCGAGAAGGGAGGCGGTATTGTATTTAAGGTTAAGCTTTTTGGAACGAAGAATCGAGAACACAGAGGCAGCGTCTGTGGAGGCGATAAGCGCGCCGATAAGAAAGCTTTCTGTCCAGCTGATGTGAAGCGCAAGATGGCAGAAAACACCGGTAAGCATACAGGTTATGACAACTCCGACGGTGGATAGCAGAACTGCTTTTACCGAGACGGACTTCGCACGCTTCCAGTTCGTTCCGAAACCGCCGTAGAACATGATAAAGATCAAGGCGATAGAACAGATCTGCTCCGCGAACGCATAGTTGTCAAATGGGATTTTCAGGATACCGTCCGAACCGAATACCATTCCCAGCACGATGAACGCCAGAAGCGTCGGTATGCCGATGCGGTTCGAGAAGCGGTTGAGCAGTATGCATGCAAAGATAACGAGCGTAGTGATGAGCAGGTATGTGTTCATAAAGTCCCCCTTTTTGAATCGTTTAGGAATATTTTAAGGGAGCATAGCTTGTTTTGTCAAATGAACCGAGCAGAAAACTTAAAAAGAAAACTATTTGGTATTTATTATTTAGTGTTGACATACAACCGGGGATGAACTAATATTCTATTATTAGTAAGAGGGAGTAGTTAGCATCTTCGGGTGCAATAATAGTCGTCATCACGCCGAAAGGCCGGTTATTATTGGCAAGTAACGAGACTTTTATCTATCAATTTTTTTGATGCGATAAAGGGCTCTTTTTTTATATTCTCCTTTATCGCAGGAAGGGAGAATATATGGAATATCTATTGTTACTCGTGGGCTTTGTGCTTCTGGTAAAGGGAGCAGACTTTTTTGTGGAGGGAAGTGCTTCCCTCGCGAAGATCATGCGCATTCCAAGCGTCATCATCGGTCTTACGATCGTTGCGATGGGAACGAGCGCGCCGGAGACTTCGGTAAGCATCAATGCGGCTTTGAATGGAAACAATGACATTGCGGTCAGCAATGTTATCGGCTCCAACATCTTTAACGGTCTGGTCGTTGTCGGGATCTGTGCCTTTCTTGCGGGATTCCGGACAAATAAGGATATACTTAAGAGAGATATGCCGATCAACATTGCTGTGACCGCGGTACTCTGCGTGATGCTCATGGACGGCACATTAAACCGGATCGAGGGAATCCTCCTTCTGTGCGGGATGGTGGCATACCTTGCATATATGATCGTGTCCGCACTGCGAAGCCGAGAAGCGGCGGAGGAGACAAAGGTGGTCTCGCTGCCACGCAGTCTTGTGTTTATTGCGGGTGGTCTTGCAGCAGTCATTTTCGGCGGAGATCTTGTTGTCGATAAGGCATGTGTGATCGCCACCAATTTTGGCGTGAGCCAGAATTTCATCGGACTTACGATCATTGCGATCGGAACGTCACTGCCGGAGCTTGTGACCTCAATCGTTGCCACGCGAAAAGGTGACAGCGGACTTGCACTTGGAAATGCGATCGGCTCCAATTTGTTTAATATTCTATTCATTCTCGGAATGTCATCGGTTATCTCGCCGCTTACGGTGCTTCCGGAGTCCATTATCGATGCGGCAATTCTTCTTGTCAGCGCGGTCGTGCTGCTTGTGTTTGCACGCACAAAGCACTCGATGAGCCGCGGTGAGGGAGCGGTATGCGTGCTTATGTATATTGCATACACGGTATATCTTTTTATAAGATAGAAACTGGATCAGGCGTATAATTTTTCCGGTTATCTCACACACTAGCTATACAGTATAGATGTAGAAAACAGGAGAATTTTTACTATATGAAAGCAACAGGTATTGTCAGAAGAATCGATGATCTGGGGAGGATCGTTGTCCCGAAGGAGATCCGCAGGGTGCTGCGCATCAAAGAGGGTGATCCAATGGAGATATTTACAAATCGTGACGGAGAGATTATGCTTAAGAAGTATTCTCCGATCGGTGAACTGCGGGAATTTGCATCGACATACGCAGAGAGCCTGTATGAGATAACCGGTGATCTGGTGTGTATTACGGACTGCGACAGTGTTGTGGCGGTCGCAGGACCAAAGCGCAGGGAGTATGACGGCAAGCCTCTTTCGAAGGAACTTGAGCAGCTGATCGAGCGCAGGGGAAGCATTCAGGCAGAGGCTGCGGATACGGCATTTATCCGGATCACGGATGAGGAGAAAGAGAATTCATGCCAGGAGGCGATCTCCACCATTATATGCAATGGCGACAGCATCGGCTCGGTCGTCCTCTATGGCAGGAATCCGCAGCGCTGGCAGCCGGACGTGGCAAAGCAGCTGGTGCGCACCGCTGCGCAGTTTCTTGGGAAACAGATGGAAGTGTAAGGATAAAATGACGGCTTTTGAACCAGCTGTCATCTGTGAAATGATATGGCGAAGAAAAAGAAGCAGAAGAAACACCGGGTATTTTGGTTTGTTGTAAAATTGCAGATCGTTTTGATGCTTTTGGTGCTGGGAGCACTTGGGTATTACTTTTTCGGGGGATATGCAAGCCAGATTGCAGATTTCCAGAAGGAGGCAAAACAGCTTGTGGCTTCCTCGGACGAAAAGATGTTTATCCCATCGCAAAAGAGCGTTGTGTATGATGCAAAGGGCAACATGATTTCCGAGAGATCCGGGGAGAAGGATGCGGAGTACATCATGTATGAGGATATTCCCGCATCCTTTATTTCTGCGATCATCAGTATTGAGGATAAGAAGTTTTACAAGCACAATGGCGTTGACTACAAGGCAGTCGTGCGTGCCGCAAAGGCAATGGTGGTAAACGGGGAGATCACGCAGGGCGGAAGTACGATCACCATGCAGCTTGCCAAGCTGATCTTCATGGAGACCGGTACAAAGACATGGCAGTATAAGGCGAAGCAGATGTTTATTGCGATGGAGCTGGAGAAACGCTATACCAAGTCGCAGATCATGGAGTTCTACCTCAACAATATCTATTTTGCAAACGGATATTACGGGATCGAGTCGGCGAGTCACGGATACTTTGACTGTGAGCCGAAGGAGCTGGACATATCGCAGGTCGCGTTTTTGCTTGCAATCCCGAACAGCCCTACATATTATGATCCGCTTGTGAACCCGGAGCATACGCTAAAGCGGCGGGATCTCATCTTAAAAAATATGTGGGAGGACGGAAATCTCACCGATGACGCATATTATGCGGCAAAGGCGGAGAACATTGTCTTAAAACATGCCAAACGAAGCAGCATGGTGTGGAACAATTATGTGGACACTTATGTGTACCGCTGTGCGACAACGGCATTTATGGAACAGCGGGGCTTTGAGTTCCGGAACTATTTTGATTCGGAAGAGGAGGAGCTGGCATACGATGCGCTGTACGACGAACTATATGCGGACTGCCAGAAGGAATTGTACACGGGCGGATATTCTATATATACGTCCATTGATATGAATATACAGCAGGAGCTTCAGGATTCCATCGACACGGCACTTGCCGATTTCGCGGATACAACGGATGAGGGAATCTATGATCTGCAGGGGGCTGCTGTGTGTATCGACAATAGCACGGGCTATGTTGTGGCGATCGTCGGCGGAAGAAGCCAGGAATACTCTACCTATACGCTCAACCGCGCCTATCAGAGCTACCGGCAGCCGGGAAGTGCAATCAAGCCGCTGCTCATCTACGCACCGAGCTTCGAGCGGGGATATACACTTGATTCGCTTGTGGTGGACGAGGAGATCGAGGACGGACCGCACAACGCTGGCAATGTATATTACGGCGAGGTGACTTTACAGACCGCAATCGCGAAGTCGATCAACACGGTTGCGTGGAAGCTGTACGAGGAGCTGACACCGGAGGTCGGACTGCAATATCTGAAAAATATGAATTTTTCGCAGATCATGCCGGAGGATTACGGACTTGCAACGGCACTCGGCGGATTTACAAGGGGAGTATCCCCGCTAGAGATGGCTGCGGGGTATGCAACGCTTGCAAATGATGGAATATACCGCGATCCGACCTGCATTAAGACGATTCTGGATTCTGACCAGAATATCGTGTATGCGTCACAGCAGCTGCCGGCAGTAATCTATTCCGAAACGGCTGCCCGCATGACAACAACGGCACTGGAATCGGTGATGGAAGAGGGAACCGGCAAAAAGAATAAGCTGGTAGATATGCCGTGTGCCGGAAAAACCGGTACGACCAATTCCAACAAGGATGGCTGGTTTGTCGGCTATACCCGGTATTATACGACCAGCGTGTGGGTTGGCTGTGACCTTCCTAAGACGGTGGACAACCTGAAGGGCTCTACATATCCGGGAACCATCTGGAATACATTTATGACAAATATCCATGAGGGCTTTGCCTCGATGGATTTCCTTCCGTATGCGCAGCTGTCGGACGAATTCCGGGAGGCGCAGGAAGCGCAGCAGAACCGGCATCAGGCAGACGATGAAAACACGCCGGAGAATGGCGGTAATACGGACGGAGCTGGAGCAGATGATAACGCGGATGCAGCAGTCGGAGACGGCGGGGAGCAGGGCGACAATAATGCAGATGAAGCCGGAACTGGTGATAGTGCGGATGCAGCAGCCGGAGACGGCGGAGAGCAGGGCGACAATAATGCAGATGGGGCAGGAGCGGATGATGATGCCGCTGCTGCGGGCAGAGTTGACCGCGTAGATGCAGGCGGTGACGCAGCGGACGCAAATGGCTATTGATATAACCGGAAATTGCATGGTATAATTAAGACAATTTAAACAGAAAAGGCAGGAGGGTCTGGCATGAAAAAATATGGTTTTGGAGTTGACGTAGGCGGAACTACGATCAAGATGGGCTTTTTCGAGACGAGCGGAGCACTGCTCGATAAGTGGGAGATTAAGACCAACAAGGAGAACAATGGCGAGTCCATTCTCTCAGATATTGCAAAGGCAGTTGATAATAAGCTGGCGCAGGAAGGCATTTCCAAGAGCGAGGTACAGGGAATCGGAATCGGTGTTCCGGGACCGGTACGCAGCGATGGCGTGGTAAATGTCTGCGTCAACTTGGGCTGGGGAGTCATTGATGTGGCAACCGAGCTTGGCAACCTGACCGGGCTTCCGATCAAGGTAGGAAATGATGCCAACGTTGCAGCTCTCGGTGAGATGTGGCAGGGCGGTGCCAAGGGCTGTAAGGATGTCATTGTGGTAACACTTGGAACCGGTGTCGGCGGTGGAATCATCGTAGATGGAAAGATTGTTGCAGGACACGACGGGGCAGGCGGAGAGATTGGTCATATCACAGTCAATAACGATGAGATCGAGCCGTGTAACTGTGGACAGTACGGCTGTCTGGAGCAGTACACATCTGCAACAGGTATCGTTCGTATGGCAAAGAGAAAGCTTGCAAAATCATCTGAGGAGACAACTCTTCGCAACTTTAAGGAGCTGACCGCAAAGGATATCTTTGACGAGGCAAAGGCTGGGGATGCGATTGCCGGAGAGCTTGTCGATGAGGTTGGATCAATCCTTGGATCTGCACTTTCCAATATGGCATGTGTTGTCAATCCGGAGATCATTGTAATCGGTGGAGGCGTGTCAAAGGCAGGAAGTATCCTGATCGACACGATTCAGAAGCATTTTGTGGAGACATCCTTCCATGCATGCCGCAACACCAAGTTTGCACTTGCATCCTTGGGTAACGATGCCGGAATCTACGGCTGCATGCAGATGATACTGGACTAGAAATGCATTAAGATGTACGTAAAAACTGCCGGCGCGTACCGTGCTTCGGACATCAGAGCCTGGATCTGATGTGGAAACGGTATGAGCCGGCAGTTTTTATATTTGATTTGTTTGATTAGAATTTTATGTATTACTGGTTATTGGCGCGGAACAGCTTCGGTGCAGAGTATGCGAGGATGCCGACAATCACTGCAAGGATCAGGGTATCCGGGATCATGTAGGAAGCATTGTATACAAAGCTGTAATGTACAGCACTCATTCCTTCCGGTGCGTAGCTTCCCCACAGAAGCCATCCGGATAAGAAGCTGCATACGAATCTTAAAAATCCAACGATGACAGAACCAACGATGAAGCCAACCCTCTTGTTCTTTTTGAACAAGCCGGCAAACAGCGGAGCAAGTCCGAGTACGCTGAAGGCAAGCAGATAGTCAAGCAGGATGCAGCCGATCTGTGCAAGCAAGGTTGCGCAGTACATAACGTTGGAAAATCCGACGATCATCTGCAGAAGTCCGTGTACGAAGCCGGTAAAGCAGCCCCACTTGGTTCCGTTGCGAAGTCCCATGATTACGAGTGGCAGCATTTCCAGTGTGATAGAGCCGCCGAACGGCATTTCATAGAACTTGATGTAGGACAGGATTGTCGCAAGTGCGATCAGCATTGCACCCTCTACCAGAATTTTGGTGTTTGATGTGTTTTTCATAAAAAAATCCTCCTTTGCACAATGCCAGGAGGAATTTCTGATTTCGATTCATCATGAAAGCTTCCTTACGCCGGTACTAACCGGTTCAAGTAATGAGGGTCAATCAAAAGATTATCTCAGCCATAGGCACCCCTAGCATCATCATTTAATATTGTCGCTTGATAGAATAATACTTTTGATGGAAAACGTCAAGACAAAAAATATCAAGAGATACTGCGACACTTTAAAAATGTAAACTGATACTTAAATAAATAAAGTGAAACATAAATTTGCAAAAAATTCAAAACGAATCCAAAAAACGCAAAAAAACTGTTTTTCTTTGCTTTTTTGCAAGACATGTTAAGAAAACTTGCAAATTTCTCTTGCAATCTTAGCTTTTTCCTTATACAATATGGGTGTTGATGTATACTAATTTTTATCAAAGGAGATTGAGCGCGATGGGTTATGTTGATGAGGTACTTGAGAAAGTACGTACAAAGAACGCTGCTGAACCAGAATTTCTGCAGGCAGTAGAAGAAGTTTTGGATTCTTTACGTCCAGTAATTGATGCAAATGAGGAGCTTTACAGAAAGGAAGCTATTCTGGAGAGACTTACCGAGCCGGACAGACAGGTAATGTTCCGCGTTCCTTGGGTAGATGATAAGGGACAGGTTCAGGTAAACCGTGGTTTCCGTGTACAGTTCAACAATGCGATTGGACCATACAAGGGAGGTCTTAGACTTCATCCTTCCGTAAACCTTGGAATTATCAAGTTCTTAGGATTTGAGCAGGTATTTAAGAACTCACTTACCAGCCTTCCGATCGGTGGTGGCAAGGGTGGTTCTGACTTTGACCCGAAGGGCAAGTCTGACAGAGAGATCATGGCATTCTGCCAGAGCTTTATGACAGAGCTTTACAAATATATCGGAGCAGACACAGATGTTCCGGCTGGTGATATCGGAACCGGCGCTCGTGAAATCGGATACATGTTTGGACAGTACAAGAGACTGACCAATCTTTACGAAGGTGTACTTACCGGAAAAGGACTTACTTACGGCGGATCTCTTGCCCGTACAGAGGCAACCGGATACGGTCTGTTATATCTGACAGAGGAACTGTTGAAGTGCCACGGCGAGTCTATGGAAGGCAAGACCGTCTGCGTTTCCGGAGCAGGAAATGTAGCAATCTACGCAATCCAGAAGGCACAGCAGCTTGGCGCTAAGCCGGTTACCTG
>ERZ1034998.1707-NODE-1707-length-12684-cov-3.295431_pt1 | contig 12684 bp, 4 predicted proteins | sample MGYA00520621_ERZ1034998 | MGnify/ENA primary metagenome ERZ1034998 (study PRJEB33766, sample SAMN09781748) | gut metagenome | biome: gut microbiome | host: Homo sapiens | place: Madagascar | study: EMG produced TPA metagenomics assembly of the PRJNA485056 data...
GTGCGAAATAACTTGGCAAAGCTTTCAACGCTGTTGCAGCAGCTTTCGTTTCCTTTCCATTCTCATCAGTATATATTTCCATAATCTGATGATTATCAGAACCATATAGTTTCTCTAACTTTGGATTGTATCGGAATACATGTTTATTCTGACCCTTGGTAACCTGATCTGAGCCCCAGTCAGCAACCAAAATATGGTCTTTATTTTTAACATAAGCATCCGAAGTATTTCCATTCTTATAATCCAAATCATAGAAAATCTTTACATTTGTCAAAGTAGTGTCCGAATCTGTCTGAACCTTAAAGTTAAACTCTGGATAGTTCTCATTTTCTTTCACTTTCATAACATATCCATTGTTGCCATCCGGCTTAATAATTGAATTATTTTCCTGCGTTTCTGTCGGATCATAATCAAATACTTTAATCGTTGGCTGCGCAACACTTAACCGGACAGAATTACACATGATGTTGATGAACAAATAACGCTCATCATTGTTGTTCTTGTGGATACCAAGGATATCTCCGTGTCCGGCACCACAATAGAACACATTCTTGTAAGAGTACAGGAAATAATTATCCATTGCATCTCTCGGTGAAGCTGCATACATAGATGAACCTTTAGGAGCACTGTCGCCGCCTGCAAGTGAATACCATACTGTCATATCATCATCTTCAAGGTCCACAGCATACGACTGACCATGTGTAGGGCCGATATAAAGTTCAGATGCAATCGTAAATGGGAACGTAGTTACCAACCCCATATTGTTACGGCTTGCTTTGTTTGTACCATATCTACCATCTGAGAATGATTCCGTATCAAACTTCGCATCCTGAATATGAACCGTCTGATCCGAATAGCTTAACTGACCATACTTGTATGGCATTGCATAATTAGCTTTATCATTATTATCTCCCAAATTAAAGCTATCCGTATAAGCTACGTCTGTCAAATAGCCGCTTGCATTAATATGAACATCCTGTTTCCAAGATTTATACCTCGATTCTTCTGTCTTAGATTTGTTCGAAAGATTGGTCATAAAATACTTATCTTTACTATAACCATTTTTTGTTACATACTTTACATAGTTTGGTTCATCGGTTGCAATCTTTGGATTGGAATTGTTCGTCTTTATATTATTATCTGTCTTCTCCGCTTCCGCTTCCGTTGTTGTCTGCATATGATATCGATCCATACCAAAATATGACCGGAGTCGGGCTGTAAGCTTCGAAGCTCCTACATCTGTATATGGTGTCAATGTATCATGGAATAATACAACCTGGTGTCCATCTTTAACATACGTTTCCAAATCATCCAAAGCAATATCAGAATCAATATCCTTTTTATTAAAGCTCTCCGAAGGACCAAATAATACAGAACTATAACAAGCGGATATCCAATCTGTTCCGGCTGCATAGCGCGTAAAACGTTTATATTTTTCCTTATACTCAAGTTCTTTATCCGTTTCCTTGTAGTAATCGGAAATGATTTTGTTAATATCCTGACCTGCCGCTAAATAAGAAGATGAAATATTTTCCCTCATCATCCTGCGCCCTGCTAATGCATACAGATCAAAATAATATTCTGACTTCTTGATATCCTGTAATTCCTTAACAGTCACGTTTCCTGCCAGAGGACCCTTTCCAGCCTGTACACCGGCAATCAACGCATCAATCGCGTCTTCAACCGCTTCCTTCTTTTCGGCAATTCCATCCACAAAACTCTTATCTGTGTAAGCGAGATAATTGGTATTTGCCAGGTCTGAATAATCGCATTTTTTCTTTGCAACATACACTGCATTAAGAGCATCTGCGTCTAATTCACCGATCAGTTTGCTCTCCAGAATATTGATAATCTCTGTCTGTGAAAGCTTAGATGCCTTTTCCTGAATCTCCGCATCTGTCATTCCAGGATTATCTGCTTTCACTCTGGCAACAATATCCTGTTTGTCTTGTGCTTTTTGTGCAGTAGTATGACTTTCAAGCTGTGCCTTTAATATCTCATTTTTCGTAGCTTCATAATCAGCATACAGTGCAGAATCAGCAGACGCATCCTTTGCAATCTCAGCACGTTTTACCTGATCACCTACAACTGTCTCCGTCACATTTCCAGAGTCATCAACAACATGAGTAAATGCATCACGTACCTGTTGAGACATCTTTCCAAGTTCACTGCTCCGAATGATATCAATATCAAAATCATACCAAGCACTTGCCTCATCAGCAAGATTAGAATAAAAATCATCTACACCTGTATACTGCTCTAGTTTTAAATTGCTATCATACGCCACAACGCCAAATTTATGTTGGTGTTTTCCTAAGTAAATATCATTTGTCAAGTATCCGGTTGGAGTATCCTTATATCCTTCATTATACTCTGTTACAACACGATGTCTGTCTGCATCCTCGTTATAGTGCGGATTATAATTCAAAATATTTAAAGATCTCTGACATACTGTACAGAAATACAAAGAATCTAATCCCTGCGATCCCTGACCATCATCTGGCATGATCTGTAAGACACTTACCTGTTGTTTCTTATTCTCGCTATTTTTGATGTAAGAAAATCCAGTCTGATTAACGGAAACACCGGTATCATCATCGACGACTTCCAGCATCCAATACAATGCGCCAAAGAATGAAGAAGCACACGTATATTCCAGTGAACCGGTGTTGCTCGAAATCATTTTTTCTTTTTCACTGAATTTTCCGTTTCCATCATCATCAATATACAGATTTGCTGTGTATTTATTGCTATTAGCAACATCAAACTTGAATTTCAATGTACGATCTGTCAGAATCGTATCTGAATCAAAGCGATTATAGGTTGCCGGCATATTTTTTATCATAAGTTTAGGTTTCTTCTTAGATGCATTATATACCTGCAAAAGCATTTCCTTGCTTCCAGTCACAGTTGTTTTTGGTGATGCTGTATCACTATCACTCTGAGAACCATTCTGGGATGCAAATACAGATACATATCCGGTTTCTGATCCACCAAGTGAATCATCTGCATATACATCTACCACTTTATCCTGCAGGAATCCAAACATAACCGATGATGCAGCATTTTTTGAGTCAGCTTCTGTTTTCTTTGCATCACATGCCGCAAGCACTTTATACATGTTTGAATCAGGATCGATTACATTCTGCGCATAGTTATTATCCCGTGCCATGATGTAATTTCTTGTGAGCTTATCACTAACGATAACCGGCATACCTTTATCGATATACTCTTTCAAGGCCAAATAACGATTATATGTAATATCGTTACCATTCAGAGTGGTAAATGTATATTGTAAATTACCATCTTTACTTACCTGCGCAGTCAGATTTGAACCTTTAAGATTCTGGTTGTCCGCTACAGTCACATATACCAAATCACCATTATGAGAATAAACTGTATAAAAAGGCATATCTTTGGCAGCTTCTTCCAAATTTAAAGAGCTATTCCAATTATGACGTAAATACTGGTTTTCTAACGCTTTATACATTGTAGGATCATCTTTTAATGCAGATGTATTTCCACCGATATAAATCATATCATATGTGCCAAGCACCGCTGACTTATCTCCGGCAAACTCTTCTGTAGACATCTGCACAAGGTTAATCTTATTATACGGGATTCCCAATGCATCTGACAGCTTTGCCTTAGAAAGTTCCCATGCATAATACTCTGAATTTGCAGGCAACTGTTCCTTAGTTTTACCCTCATGCATGTTGGAAGGTTTTGTATAATAGCTGCCTTTATAGATATGCTGTGATATATCCGGCTGCGACTCTGCAACAGTCAGATCAATTGGATAACATGGCTGTAATTCCAATACAGTAAACATAGAAGAACTACTACTGCTACCGCCCATTCCCCGATATTTAGACTTATTAATCAGATCTGCAACAACCTTTGCTGTTTTAGCGCTTGTTGTTGTGGTAATAATTCCAAATTCACTTCTACTGGTGATAAGAATATTATCATACTTTGCGATCAGATCTGTGGAGGCAACCATAACCATAAGCTTCAAATAGTTTGTGCTACGCTGATTTTTGTCATCGATTGTCCCATTTGTCGAAGTAGAAGCTGTTCCCATCTTCGAACTATATACGATATGAATCTTTCCATACATAGCAGAAGCAAATTTCTTATACATATCCTGGGAAATTGCTAATGAATTACAACTATCCTCTATAACAACCATGTCGTATTGGTCGAAATCTTCAGTTGCCGCTTCATCCATAGTTACAACATCGTTTTCTATATAGGTTGGTCTTGCTTCCATACGATTATTATAACCATTGATATACATAATAGAATCCGTAGCCAAAGAATAAATCGTCGCATTGGCTGGTTTTCTATATTCTGCAGATCCAGGTGTGTTATCCTCATTGGTGATTACTTCATAAAGAGGATTTGTAAATTCCGGATTCTTGTTATCACTCTTTTGTAATAACTGGTTTGTCCGTTCTGTCGAACCATCTGCACTTATTGTCAACACTTTTGCAAGATAAGTAGGATTTGGTGATGTTACTTTTCCGGTTTCGTCAAAAGCCGGCTGTGATTCATACACTGTATGCCATATACTATTTTGCATCTGTGTTTTACCATTGATACCCAGATACAAAGAATTAGAATGTCCTAAATACTGTTCCGCAGACACGCCATCTTTCCACTGGAATGCATAATAATACTTTTCATTTGGTCCAAATACATTTTTTGCCAATTCATTCATTGACTTACTATCATTCGTGTCGATGGATGATGCATCCGGACTGTCAATAATCAATGGTTTAAAACTACCAACCGCATATTCATGTAAGATACTATACAGTTCTTCACAGATATCATTTTTTGTATCAAACGCTTTTGCGCTGTCATTACTAATATAAATCAAATCAGCATTTGAAATATATTTTAATGCATCATCATATGTCATGGATGCATCACTCTTATAACTGAGCGTACCGTCAAACGCTTTATACTCGACACAATCATCTGCCATTACATCTTCGATTGTCCTGTTTCCATCAATTACATAATCTTTAAACCCATTTGAACTAACAAAAGTTTCTAATGTAGATGGAACAGCAGAGGAGGTAATCTCCGCAATATGATATTTTTTATCTGTATCCGGATCGATAGACTTTGAATTTTCAATAATATAATCGATAATTGTTTTTTCACTGACCGAACCAGATGCATCAGCTAAAAGCTCACTGTCATCCAGTAAATCACCCTTGTCACCATCACCAGCAAAGGAGAACGATGCAATTGCAACGGCAATCGCTGCAACGAACATAACTACTAATGCTGATATAGTAATCTTCATTTTACGTTTCATGTTCCTTTTTCCTCCTTACCTTCTTGGTATTAACACATACGAATTTCTAGGATTGATACGTCCCACCGTCGTATATGACATGCTTGCCTGATTGTAATACAAGTCGATGCCGATTGTACCATCCTGACCGTTGATTGTAGCTACACATCCAGGGACTCCCACGCTTACTGCTCCTGCTTTTCCTTCATTATAAGAGAAGTACTTATTATAAAGATGAGCACGCATTGAGTCCGGATCTGACTCATTGTATTTATCATCAAGTTTTGTCATATAAGCATATTTTCTACCATAATACATCTTGTTCCCGTCGAACAGAAACTGTGTAACCAGTGTATCATTTATGCTATAGACTTTCTTTCCGTTTTGTTCCGCACAATCAACCACTGTTGCTGCACCGGTCAGAGAATTTGTAATCGTCTGTGTTGACGATGAACTCGGATTTCCTCCGGGTACCTGATTCATATCCAAAGGCACCGAACTTTCAATCCGCATATACGTTACATAAATCATTGTATCAGGATTTACATTCTTATACAAAACAATATCTGACTTTGCAACCGTACCAGAGATTCCAAATGCAGATGGAGTTTTGACAAGATCATCCGCAGTTGCCTGATCCTTTACATAATAATGTTTTGTCAAAGTTGCGGATGTTGGTTCTCCAACATCCCCAAACTTGATTTCTTTGTCATCAGACGCTGTATAACCTTCAATCACAATCTCTGACGCCTGCATGATAGAGTCTGTAATCAGACTGTAAGTTTCCTGTGCCTGTGTCTGCATCTTTACGTCTACACGTGTTTTCTTGGAGTTCATCACACTTGACCCCATAAAGGATGAAACAGCTAACATCAAAAATGCAAGTACCGCAAGTGCAATGATCAATTCAATCAGGGAGAATCCGCGATTATCCCGTTTCATTTTCTTCATTCTCACGCCTCCCCTAATTTGATGTGTGGCTGCCATTTTTGTTAAGCACCACAGTGTTTAGTAACTCATTTTTATTGTTACGATAGAAGTTATAAGATCCATCGCCATAGATGCAGCAACCCTGACGGTCATAGATGATATAGACCGGCTTATCTGATAGTTCCGTTATCTCCCGTTCCGTCTTTGAAGCATCTGTATAAGTTACCTTTACATATGCGGAAAAGCTTTCGCCATTTCCACCGCTTCCATTTTCTGCATCTACAAACACATAGCTTGTCGCTTTGCTCATATCAAGATTATTTCCTTTGTAATAACCTTTCTTGACATAATATTTTGTTCCCTTTTTATAGACAGCTAATGCAAATCTATAATCCGGTTGTTCTGTATCCGCAACTACACACATCTTACCTTTTGTATTCTGTTGCAGATCAGACAAAGCCCCTTCAAATGTAGTAGCTGCTTCCCTCGCCTTGGCATTGTGGATGACCGTGATTGTAATCATCGCTGCTCCGGTCAGAATCACAACAATCGCCATAACAATAATCAGCTCTATGAGTGAGTAGCCTTTGTTTTCTTTCATAAATCTTCTCTTCTCCATAGGCCACCTCTCTATTCTACGTTCTTCATCCAGTTTGCAAAGCTGACAACGTCAGTATAATCAATCTTATCAATTGACTTTGCTTCAGATGCATCCGAAGAAGTTGCCTCATCTTCATTAGGCTCATATCCACGGAACAAATTCAGAATGAACTTTGAATTTGCATCGCCATTCAACAGGCACTCGCGAAGAATTGCTCTACAGATCTCTGCGGAAGCAGCAAGTGTTTTTACATTTCCTGCCACATAAACCTTACCACCTGCAATAATCATTCCTTCAAAATCTGTCACGCCATTATCAGCTGTCGTATCAAAATAGACATCACCCTTTGTGATAACGATACCACGGACTTCACCCTTGTCTTCTTTTCTGGCCTTTACAGTGACATCATTATTGCTCACCCAGACTGAGTATCCGGAAGCAAGATTCAGCACGCTCTCTCCCTTGTCGGAACCTGAGATATTTGGTGTAATGTTTGTTGTATCTGTAATCAATGACATATCCAGGAACTTATTGATCGGAGTTATACTTGCATCACCCAGATTTTCATCATTCACAACTGCTTTTACATAATCCTTTTCCTGCTTGTTGTTCGCACGAATAATCGGATCTAAAGATTCGCTTGTATTATAATGACCCAGATTCCACTTCATGAAATCATATTCCATCTCCAGGTGGTTAGATAACTGATATGCTTCTGTGTATTGTGTTTCTTTTCCCTGAGCATCTACAGAACCAATCCACTTGTTTCCTGCATTCATGTCCTTTAATCCGTCTGTAGTCAAAAGCTTTGTAATAACACTCGTATCATCTTTTCTTTCAATACTAAATGTCGTATCAGATTTTGCAGTGATAGCACCACTCGAATAAATGCTGACATTCGGATCATCGGAATCAGGAAGAATCAGATTACCTGCTTCAAAATCTTCATAATCACCAATATCCACAAGATATTCAGCTATGACACTATCCTGAACTACCTTTTTGTTTGTTGCTTTTAGATAAGCTCTGTGCTTTTCTAATTCTGCATCATAATCTGTGATGAATCCGGCTGCAAAATATTGTGCAGATGGGAATTCATTTATCCATGTATTATATTCCTTATCTGTCATATTGTTTGCATCGTGTTCCGCACTTATGTGAAGCTTTTCCTGATTATATGCCGTCTTGAAATCATAATAATAGTATTTCTTACCAGAAACTTCCTGTAGAACACAAGGTACCTGACCATTAAAACTTGAAAAATACTTTTCAAACAAGTCACTACCCTTTAACGCCGGTGGCAATGTAGCAAGATAATACCCCTTTGATGTACCATCTTTATTTTTTGCAAGTGTTGGAACACCTTCACTTGTAACCGGAATATATGCCTGCTGATTACTCTTGATAGAAATACTCTCACCCATCTGATAATCACGGATTGTTGTTGTCTTATTGGCATCTGTCCGTTCAGTACTTGGAGTCTCCGGATTATAATCCTTTGGATGATAGGTATACGTATCTTTTACCGTCTTTACAACCTGATCGGTTTTTCCATCACTTTCCCTGATTGTTCCATCTACCGAATTCACATCCTTAGAAAGTTCGATATAAGTACGTCCTGCAAGGAAAAGCGTCTTTGTCTGTGCAAGGTTTAATGTTGAATTCTCACCATTTACGATAATTGCACTACTGTTGTAATGTCCTCGGTTTTCCTTTGTTATCTTATTATCTGTACCTTTAACTTCAATCTGGAAGTTTTCTGCATTGACAACCGGTGTAAACTTACGATCATCTTTTTCTGTACTGTCACCATAGCCAAAATAACTTCCTGCAATCTGGAGATTTGATCCTTTTGCATTTACTTCTGTATCATCTTTTACATACATATTGGCTTTGATAATCGCATCAGCACCTTTGTATTCCGTAGATGTTTTTCCAGCATCATCCGTAACCGTCTTCACCGTACTATAACCATCTAACACTACATTGTCTGTCCAGACTTCCGATGCTGCTGTCTGTGTTCCATTCTTTCCATATACAGAAAGGGATCCCTTGTCCATGACTGCAAGTGTACCCGGAACAATTATCGTATCTGCCATGATAGAAACCTGTGAGCCATTTACATAGAAGCCGGAATATTTACTCTTGATCGATTCTCCATCATAGTAATCATTTTTTCCTGCGACTTCGTTCTTCCCGGTCTGCGTTGCATACTTATTATAGTATGAAAAATCAGGAGAAGTCTTTTCCACTTTTGCATTTTTTGATGTTACGCTGCCATGTGTGTAAAGTTTTGCAAGATCCGATTTTTTACCATCGTCACCTTCAATTTCATATTTACCGGTTGAAAGCTTCTTGTCTGCATCTTTTACAGAGGCATCCCAGGTACTTTCGTTATATTGCTTATTATAGTAATCCGCCGCTGCATAGACATTTCCTGCAATCGTAAGAGGAATGGTCGGCTGATCTACTTCGACACCCATATCCGCAACCAATGAATATTTGAAGATATTTGGATCATTATTATCTACAGAATCAAATAATACTTTAAAATCCGGATCACCAACTACAATATCCGTTGTAATGCTCTGTGTATACACGCCATTTGCAGAAGAACGATCATACTCCTGTGTCCGGATGAGTGTGATGTTCTTGATGATCTTACCAACCTTGTTGTTATCACCATCGAGCAAGTCAACGACCTGCACTCTGCTCGCATCAAGTTTTACTGTATCATTTGTAATGTAAGACGCAAGTTTTTTTGATAGATCTGCTGCGCTGACCTTGAAGAACGGATTTTTCTCCAGGCAGTGATAAAACTCTTTTGTGAACATCTGCTGAGCCTGATCCTGTGACTTGGTTACATAACGTCCCTTTCCAAGGTCATACTCAACCATATTCTCAACTGTATATACATATGCATCCTGTAAATCCTGTATCGTCTGTGTACCTACTCCGGCATAGATTTCATTCAATGCCTGCTCCACATAATAGAAGTTATCACGTGAATTCAATTCTGATAATTTCAACCGGTAAGACTGTATTGCTGCAGCAAGCAGCGCACCTACGATAATACCGATAAAAGCAACGGAAACGACTACCATAACCAGACTGGAGCCGGCATTGCTTTTTAGTTTTTTTAAAAATTTTCTAAGTTTTTCTTTCAACTAATTTGCCCCCTTTGCCCCAGATAACCGAACCGTGTTAAGATTTTTCTTCGTTGGTTCCAGTTTAACAGTAATTGTAAACAGACGCTCCGCCTCTCGTGTATCTTCACTCAGTTTGTAAAGGACCTGATCTTTGTCATTTTTCACAGATCCATCTGCCTGTGTCTTAACAATCGGATAGTTGTTGCCAAGTGCGTACTTATCATAAACTGCATCGACATCTTTTTCAACACTGCTTCTCTTATCCTTTTCGCCTTTGACATAATCAAATGTACCATTATATGCATCTGATACAAACTGTGCTGTTCCATCCCCTTTATCATAGCCTGTCGTATCCAGGTTCGTGAAAATGTATACACGCTTGTAAGCATCTGCTTTTGTAGGTTTGTCATCTTTGTCAAGTTCAATTGGTTTAATATTGTTTTTGCTTGCCAAGTGAATCTTTACTTTTGTTTTTTCGTTCTTATCCGTATAATATGTATAATACGGTTGTTTCTTATCTGCAATTCCATCCCCATCCGTATCAACGGTGTAGTAATCCGTAATCTTTGCATTTGCATTCTGCTGGTCTTTGTAAGGCTTATACAGATATAATTTGCATTCGTCTACATAATTGTCAAATAAGAAATAATCATCCTTTTGATATACAGCATCCGCTGAATTTGCACCAGAGATACAATATGGCTGATATTCAAAATAGATGGATGGTGGTTCTTTTGTGAAAAATTTCTGGCTGAATACTGTATATGTAATCATATCATGGTAAGACTTCGTGCCTTTCCCCTCGACCGATAAATCGTAATGATAATCATAATATACATCAACCTTTACGACATAACAGTCCTTCCCGGTTGCACTGTCTGTAATCTGATCAGCATATACTTTAATCAGACGTTTGGAGTTGCTCATACTGTTCTGTGATAAGATTGACTGGTTATCTACATTCAGCAAAGCCTGCTGCCAGGATTCATAATCCAGCTCTCTCAAATGATCCATTGCTTTTGAAAACAACGCAGAGAATGCATCCGAGTCAAAGCTGGTTGTTCCACCCAGGACAAGTGCAGTTGTGTTTTTGTCCAGATTCTGCATATTACCAAGATTTACTTCATTCGGATTTTGTACGTAGCTTACATCTGTATTGCCTTCTTTATTCTTGTCCGTACAGGCTATAGCTTTTATAAAGCCATTCTCATCATACTGTACGATTGACCCCTCATTTGTAAGCTTGAAATCACTGCCAAATTTTGCCAGTTCCGTGTCTGTCAGACCATATGCAATCTTATAATGTTTTGGATCACCCTCTTTATCATAAGCACGTACTTTGTTTGACAAGTCATCGAGGATTACAACATTGGAATACACATCTTTTTTTGCACCAATTTTTTGATCGTTCAGCTTGTATACATATGCATTATACTTTAAATCAGAACTGATCTCTGTTCCATTCAGATCATACATCTTAACAGGAAGATTCTCATGCACAGTCGGAGCATTGTATTTTTTCTCCAGTTCATCCCGCGTCAAAGTCTGGAATTCTTCCACTTCATATACAGCTGTTTCGTTTGCCTCCTGGAGTGCCTTCGCTTTCCGGCTTGTCTCCAGGGTATCGGCAAACTGTTTTAAAATCGGAGTTAAAAGGACTGACAATATGGCAACAGCTATGACGATTTCAATCAAAGTGAAACCTTTGTTATTTGTTTTTGCCATAAATCCTCACCCTCTCTTAGTATACCTTAACAGTACCTGTCTTGCTGCCTAAGGCAAATCTAGGAGCGTCTGTGTCATCATCTGCCACTTTTACATAAACCGGAATGTCAGTATCGTTTGATACATTCATCTTGATTCCGTTCTTGTCATCACTGTCTACTCTCTTTGAAGACTCTACATAGATTGTAAGGTCTTTATCTGTAAGCTCGAATGAATAAGAATCATCACCAAGCTTTACTTCTACCATATTCTTGCCATCTTCTTCTTTTACAGTTACATCAACTGTCTCGATGGAGTTTGCTGTTGAAGAGACTTTCTTTCCGCCTGCACTTACGATGATACCATCTGAGCTGTCTCCATTTGCATTGTTCAAGCCTACCAGGATATCATGGTTATCTTTGATATCTGCGCCTTCTTCTGAATCATGAGAAGAGGTTGATACACTCGGTGCACCTGAGCCACCCTGGAAGATATTTGTAACACCTTCCGGAACATTGACATCTACCTTGTCTGCCTCTCTTCCATCACCTGTTACACAATATGCATTCAGATTCACTGTACCGGAATATGTATCATCCTGAGAATTGTAAGCGATATCAATCGATGAAATATTCATACGATACTTATATGCCATAATATAATCGATGAAATCTTTGATACCTTCATAAGAACCTGTGTAATTGATTGGGAATGCTGCAGTCAGGCACTGATAATCACCAGGAACAGCAGTTGTATCTGTGTCTGTAGTATCTGTGCTTTCTGAAGTGTCTGCAGCGGAAGCTGCGCTTAAGCTATAAAAAGATTCCGGTTCGCCAAGTCCGACAGACTCTACTCCAAACTGAAGGTTGCCCTGATCTTTTTCTACACCCTTGATGAACATAACCGAGATTTCCTGGTCCAGAGTTGCCGGGAAATAAGCCAGTCTCTCTTCGAACTTCTCGTTATACTCGGCTGTCTTTGCCTCATAC
>ERZ1034998.1713-NODE-1713-length-12663-cov-6.658154_pt1 | contig 12663 bp, 9 predicted proteins | sample MGYA00520621_ERZ1034998 | MGnify/ENA primary metagenome ERZ1034998 (study PRJEB33766, sample SAMN09781748) | gut metagenome | biome: gut microbiome | host: Homo sapiens | place: Madagascar | study: EMG produced TPA metagenomics assembly of the PRJNA485056 data...
GTGCTTTAATAATCAAATTGATTTTATGATATGGAAAGAAATACTCAACAATATTATTGTGGGATATAACAGCATTAACAGATTGAACGAAGAAGAAATTGCGGCTATACCTTATGTCATCTATTCTATCGAGATTATTTGTATTACTTATTTTTGCAAATACGATAAGTATGAAGTGTTAGCAAAGACCAATATAAATATGTTGAAATGGTTAATTAAAAATATGTAAGAAAAAGGAATGAGTCCAGTATAACGCCAAACTCATTCCTTTTTCAGTAATATTCACTGTATATTTTATGCCGTCTTTTCCTGCTGCAAAGCCTGTTTTTTGAGTCGTTTTCGTGCAGGATGGGCACACAGCAGCGAAATAAATATCAGCACCGCCGTTGTCGCAAGGCTCACGGGGTAAACAATCATTATCGTTTTGAACGTCGGATTTATCGGGAACACCCAATGTATCCAGCAAAGCCTTACACCGCATACACCTAGCATTGTCAGCACCGCAGGCGCAACCGATATGCCGAAGCCTCGCATATAACCCGACATAACCTCATAAAGCAGGCTCAAAAGATGTGAAAGCTGAATAAGCATAAGCCTTATGTAGCCTATCTCTATAACCTCGGGGTCTTTGTTAAAAATCGCAAGCAAGCTTTTACCGAACACAAGCACAAGCACCGCCGCCGTGCCGAGCGTAATTCCGCCCTCGATAAGGCAAACGGCAAGTGCTTTTTTACAGCGCTTCATCTCGCCTGCACCGTAGTTCTGACCGACAAAGGTCGTACACGCCTGACTGAAGGCGTTGAGTATATCATAGGTTATAACCTCAATATTGAACGCCGCACTCGAAGCCGCCATTACGACAGTTCCGAGGCTGTTGATGGCCGACTGAACAACTATGTTTGACACCGAGAAAACCGCACTTTGTATGCCTGCCGGCAAGCCTATTCTTAAAATATGCTTGAGGCTTGTCATATCAATTCCGAACGATTTCGGTTCAACGTGAATAACTTGCGTCGTCTTGCGCAATTTGCAGTAAAGAATTACCGAGCTTACTGCGTTTGAAATAACCGTGGCTATCGCAACGCCGTTTACGGTCATATGAAGAACCGCTACAAAGAAAAGGTTTAATATTACATTCAAAACGCCTGAAATTGCAAGTGCTAAAAGCGGCATTTTCGTCTCGCCCACGCTTCTGAATATCGCCGCCTCAAAGTTATACAAAAGAATCACGGGCATACCTATAAGATATATTCTAAGATACAGCAGCGCAAGTGAAAACACATCCTTGGGAACATTCAGCACGCTCAAAAGCGGTACTGCAATAATCTCGCCCACTATCGCTATTATAATTCCGCCGATTACCGCCACGGTCATAGAGGTATGCACGGCTTTTTTAACGGTGTTTTTGTCTCCCCTGCCGACTGCGTGTGCAATTACGACATTTGCACCGAGTGCAACGCCGATAAACAGATTGACAATAAGGCTGATTATCGGACTGTTAGCGCCGACAGCCGCAACCGCCGCCGTACTCTGCTCGCCCGTGAAATTTCCGACTACCGCCACATCAGAAGCGTTAAAAAGCTGCTCGAGTATCGCCGTTGCCGCAACGGGTAAAACAAAAACAGTCACCTTGCTCCACAATGAGCCGTGAAGCATATCAAGTTGTTTTTTATCCTTACTCATTAGTCATACTTCCTTTTTCAAGCAATTATGATAACACAATTTTGTTGTATGTCAATCATAATTTTATTGAAATTTGGGCTTTAATTATGATATTATATATATGTATCATATAATATCTTGAAAGGAAATTGCTATGTCACAGGTTACCAAACGAGCGTTAGAGCAATCGCTCAAAAATCTTTTGCTGAAAAAGCCCCTGACCAAAATCACTATAAACGATATAGCGGAGGACTGCGGAATTAACCGTATGACCTTTTATTATCATTTCAAGGATATTTACGACCTTGTTGAATGGGCGTGCCTTGAGGACGCTAAAAAAGCAATCGAAGAAAAGAAAACCCATGACACTTGGGAGCAAGGTCTTTTGCAGCTGTTCGAAGCTGTGCGTGAAAACAAGCCTTTTATTATAAATGTTTATCGCTGTGTTGACAGGGGTCAGGTCGAAAAGTATTTAAGTCCGCTTGTTGACAATCTTCTTATGGGAGTTATCGAGGAAGAGTCGGCAGGTATGACCGTCAGAAGCGAGGACAAGGATTTCATCTCAAAGGCATATTCCTATGTATTTATCGGCATTATGCTCGATTGGATAAAGGACGATATGAAAGAGGATCCGCAGGTTATTGTCGATAAGCTTGCCCTGCTTATGAAAAATTCCTTCGGCGATGCTCTTGCCCGTTTCAAGAAATAATTTTATCAACAACCTGAATTTGATAAAAATTTATACACTTATAAAGTCTGTGATAAAAACTTTATCACAGACTTTTTTCTGTTTATTGTAAGTAGCTGAAAAATGAATATACTAAAGACATAACAAAACAACAGGAGGTTTTTGTATGTATTATTCAGCAGGCACTTACGAATCATTTGCTCATCCCGAGAAACCGAAGGATGTCGATAAAAAATCGGCATACATTATCGGCACAGGACTTGCGGGTCTTACCGCAGCCTTCTATCTTGTCAGAGACGGACAGATGAAGGGCGAGCACATTCATCTTTTGGAAAAGCTCGAATTGGCAGGCGGCAGCTGCGACGGACGAAAAGACATTACAAAAGGCTTCTTTATGAGAGGCGGACGTGAAATGGATAACCATTTCGAAGTAATGTGGGATATGTTCCGTGATGTACCGTCACTTGAAACTCCCGGCGTTTCCGTACTCGACGAATACTATTGGCTCAACAAGCACGACCCGAACTATTCTTTGTGCAGAGCTTCGGTAAACTGCGGTGAGGACGCACACACCGACAAGAAATTCAATCTTGACAAGGACTCGGCTCTTGCGCTTTCACAGTTGTTTATAACTCCCGAAAAAGACCTCGAGGACAAGAAAATCTCAGATATTCTCCCCGACACATTTTGGGACACAAACTTCTGGCTTTATTGGCAGACAATGTTCGCTTTCCAGCGTTGGTCGAGTGCACTTGAGATGAAGCGTTACCTTTGCAGATATGTTCATCACATTGACGGCTTGCCCGATTTCAGCGCATTGAGATTTACAAAGTACAATCAGTATGAAAGCCTTATTTTACCGCTTGTAAAGTATCTTGAGGCTCACGGCGTAAGAATTGAATACGGTATGGACGTCAAGAACGTCATAATCGAAACCGTAGGCGATAAAAAGGTTGCAAAGCAGATAGTTTATGTGAAGGACGGCAAGCAGCAGACAATCGACCTTATCGAGGATGACCTTGTTTTCATCACAAACGGCTGCTGCACCGACTCGACCTGCTACGGCGACCAAACACACGCACCCGACCTTTCGGGTCTTAAAGACGGCAAGGGCGACTCGTGGGATATGTGGAAAGCAATCGCCGCTCAGGCAACTCACGGCGAGTTCGGCAACCCCGACGCATTCTGTAACAACATTGAAGCTACAAACTGGATGAGTGCAACGGTTGAAACCTCAAACGAAGAGGTTATTCAGCATATCATCAACGTCTGCAAGCGTGATCCCCGTGAGGGCAAGGTTACAACCGGCGGTATCGTAACGGTCAAGGACAGCACAGAAAATTGGTATCTGTCTTGGACTATAAACCGTCAGCCTCAGTTCAAATCGCAGGATAAAAACGCCGTTCTCGTATGGCTCTATGCTCTCAACACAAACAAAGAGGGCAACTATGTTAAGAAAGCAATGCGTGACTGTACAGGCGAAGAGGTCTGCCGTGAGTGGCTCTACCATATCGGTATTCCCACAAACGAAATCGATGCTCTTGCAAAGGAAGCGTGCAACACCACAACATGCTTTATGCCGTATATCAACGCATTCTTCCAGCCGAGAAAGAACGAGGATCGTCCTCATGTCGTTCCCGACGGTGCGGTAAACTTCGCTTTCCTCGGTCAGTTCACAGAAACTCCGAGAGACACAATTTTCACCATTGAATATTCAATGCGTACAGGTATGGAATCTGTTTATACGCTTCTTGATATTGACAGAGGCGTTCCCGAGGTATGGGGCAGTAAGTACGATGTCAGAGAGCTCTTGCGTGCTTGCTACTATGCTATCGACAAGAAACCTATCAGTGAAGTTAAGCTGTCCTTCAAGGAAAGAGAAATGCTTAAGGTCCTCCTTAAAAAAATAAAGGGTACGGATGTTGAGCTTCTCTTAAAGGAAAGCGGACTTATCGAATAACGGATTGTATTAAAAATCCGAAAAACAAAGCACCCGAGCTTTTCAAAAATGAAGAGCTCGGGTGCTTTTGCTTTTGATATTAAATTATTTGTCAATCTGAATAAAGCCGACCTTTTTCATTGCCTTTTTGAGAGTTCTCGAAGCGAAATAGCTTGCCTTTTCAGCTCCGAGCTTTGCGCAGTCATAAAGATATGCCTTATCGTTGATGAGCTTTGCATATTCCTCCTTGAGAGGACGAAGCTCCTCGATTACAGCCTCGCCGACTGCCGTCTTGAAGTCGCCGTAGCCCTTGCCGTCAAATTCCTTTTCAATCTCGTCAAAGGTCTTGCCTGTGCAGCAGGAGTAAATACCCATAAGGTTATTAACGCCGTCTTTACCCTCGCCGTAATAAACCTTTGCCTCGCTGTCGGTAACGGCAGACTTGATTTTTTTCATGATTGCATTGTCATCATCGAGAACGGAGATAAAGCCCTTAACATTTGTGTCCGATTTTGACATTTTCTTTGTCGGCTCCTGAAGCGACATAACCCTTGCGCCCGTCTTACCGATAAACGGCTCGGGAAGCTTAAAGGTATTGCCGTAAAGTCCGTTAAAGCGTTCTGCAATATTTCTTGTTATTTCAAGGTGCTGCTTTTGGTCTGCGCCGATCGGAACAAAGTCCGTCTGATAAAGCAATATATCCGCTGCCATAAGCACGGGATATGCAAAAAGTCCGACATTGACATTATCGGGATGCTTTTCGCTCTTGTCCTTAAACTGCGTCATCCTCGAAGCCTCGCCGAACTGCGTATAGCAGTCAAGAATCCACGCAAGCTGAGCGTGCTCGGGCACCATACTCTGAATAAATATCGTATTTTTCTCGGGGTCAAGTCCGAGCGCAAGCAAAAGAGCGTACATTTCAAGCGTTCTTCTTCTCAAATCTGCAGGCTCGGGACGAACGGTTATCGAATGGAGATCGGCAACCGCATAAAGGCAGTTATAGTCGTCCGCCATTGTTTTCCAATTCTTGAGCGCACCGAGGTAGTTGCCGAGAGTCGGCGTACCCGTAGGCTGAATTGCACTTAAAACTATCTTCTTTTTTTCCTGATTATCCATTTTTACATCTCCGATAAATTATTCTTCCGTTTCTTCAGGCTCGGGCTGCGGCAAAATTTCAACCTTAACCTTACCTATTCTGCGTTCCTCGACGTTGAGAACGGTAAATCTGAAATTCTCGTACTCGACAACATCCTCTTTATCGTCCTTGCTCTTTTCGTCGGACTCCTTCGGAAGATAGCCCAAACGGCTGATGATAAATCCGCCGAGAGTATCATAATCGCCCTCGGGGAATTTGATTTTCAATTTTTCCTCAACCTCGTCTATATCGGTTATACCGTCAACAGTAAAGGTTGTTTCGTTAATCTGAGAAATTTCCTCGTCCTCGTTGTCGTATTCATCCTGAACATTTCCGACAATGGATTCGATAACGTCCTCAAATGTAACTATACCTGCCGTGCCGCCGTATTCATCGACAACAACAGCCATTTGAATATGCCTTTCAAGCATTTCGTTGAGCAATTCGCTGCAATGCTTTGTTTCGGGCACATAATAAGCCTCACGCATAAAGTCCTTAATGGTCTTTGACTTGGGCAAATTCGTTCCCACATATTTAAGTAAATCTTTTACATAGATAATGCCGATAATATTATCCTGATCATCCTCATAAACAGGAATTCTCGAATGACCGCATTCGATAGCCATTTTTGAAATTTCGCAAAGAGGCTCTTCGACATTTACGCAGTCCATATCGGTACGGTGCGTCATAATATCGCCGACGTCCATATCGTCAAACTCAAAGATGTTGTTAATCATCTCTTTTTGGACGTTCTCGATAACACCCTTTTCCTGACCGACATCGACCATCATTCTTATTTCTTCCTCTGTAACGACCTCTTGGTCCGCATTCGGGTCAATGCCGAAAATACGCACAACGGTATTTGTGGAAGCCGAAAGAAGCTTTACAAAGGGCTTTGTAAGCTTATTGACAAAAAGAAGCACGGGAACAACCGTAAACGAAACCTTTTCAGGCTTCTGCATTGCAATCTTCTTCGGTGCAAGCTCGCCAAGAACAAGTGAAAAATACGACATAATAACCGTAATAAGCACGGTCGATACCGCATTTATAACGCCTATCGGAATAACATTCACAATTGAGGTAGAGGCAAGCTTATCCGCCAGCATGACCGCAAAGCTCTGTGATGCCGTGGCACTCGTCAAAAATCCGGCAAGTGTAACGCCGATTTGAATTGTCGAAAGGAAATTGCTCGAATTCTCTGTAAGTTTCAATACCTGTTTTGCCTTTTTATCCCCGTCCTCAGCCATTTTTTCCATTTTGCTGTCGTTGAGGGAAATGATTGCAATTTCGCAAAAAATGCGTTAAGCAAAATAAGCAAAAATAACAAAACAATTTTCAGTATAATGCCCGCAGGGTCCGAATCCATAAAAAAATACTCTCCTTAATTAAATAAAATATATTCTATATATTGTATATTAAAACCGTCATATAGTCAAGTGCCGCATACATTCTTATCGTACTGCCGCCGAAATATTAAGCAAACGGTCATATATGTATTGCGGTGCTTCGCTTTCTATGATTTTATTGAGCTCGGGAATTAAATCCTTATTGACGATATACTTTTTAATTTCAAAGTCCTCTCTTATATCCTTTGTGAGATACCTCGAATCTATCAGGTTGAAACCGTCTAAGAGCAGGAACACGCCCTGCTGAAATTTCATCAAATCGTTTGTCGGAATATCAATGAGCTTTGCGCTCGGAGAAAGAGACAAAGCGCTTTCCTCATAACGCTTAAACTCGCTTGCTATATCCCTGCTTTTAAGCTCCTCAATAAACTCGCCTGCGCTTTTAATATCAAAGTGTTTGCGAATTTGACTGTGCTTTTTTATGTGATTTGAAGGAATTATGTTTATGACATTTACATTGTAGCCCTCAAGCCACTCGTTAGCCTGCTCAATATCGGAAGAGCTGTTTTTGCCCGAGAAGTCCCTTACCGTGTAAATCACAAAATCCTCTTCAGCCGACGCTCTGCCCTTTATCGCAAACGACAGGGAAACATACAGGCTTTTTGTGAAATCAATAAACGGGCTCAAATCAAGATAGTGCTGTGCAAGAGCTGTCATATTATACATTTTATACTTGTCCGTATCGCCGTAAAGTAGGTTATAAACCTCGTAAAATCTCTCCCTTGCGACATACATATCAAACAGGTATCGTCCGTTGATATTCAAGGACTTTTCAATTTCAAGCTCTTTTAATTCCGAAGCCTTTTGCCTTAAAAGAGTGGGTATGAGCCTGCGCTGCTGAGAGTGTATTCTCTCGCCTCTGTAAACAACGCCGCTGCCCTGCAAAAACGGGACATACAATTCTTCATTAAATTTTTCAAGGGTGTCAATTTCAATTTCCGACACGCCGAAATTCACATCAAGCGCATCCTCAAGCCTCGCAATAAATTGGGAACGAAGTATATCTTCCTTTTGCATAATTTTGTCCTTTTCTAAGCTGTATTTCATACAATATTGTATCACAACGTCAAAGATTATTCAAATATATGATTTACAGACGGTTTTCGCTTGAATTTTTTGTCATTTTTTCAAGAAATTGTTGTTTACATACCATTATAAAAGTGTTAAAATATTTTATGTATGCGAATACAGTTAATTATTATCGTAACGCACTCGGAAAAACGGTGTTTTCAAACCGCTTCTCCCCCTGTTTTGCGGTACACCTTTTTAAGGAGGAAATAAAAATGGCAGAATCCAAGGCTACCGTCGTCAGATCTTCAAAGACTATGGACGGTAATACCGCAGCTGCTCACGTGTCTTATGCGTTCACGGAAGTAGCGGGTATTTATCCCATCACTCCCTCAAGCCCCATGGCAGATTATGTTGACCAGTGGTCGGCTCAGGGAAAGAAAAACATTTTCGGCACAACAGTTAAGGTTGCTGAAATGCAGTCCGAAGCAGGTGCTTCCGGTACAGTTCACGGCTCACTTGCAGCAGGTGCTCTTACCACAACATACACGGCATCTCAGGGACTTCTTCTTATGATTCCGAACATGTACAAAATCGCAGGCGAATTGCTCCCCGCAGTTTTCCATGTTTCGGCTCGTTGCGTAGCTTCACACGCACTTAATATTTTCGGCGATCATTCAGACGTTTACGCTTGCCGTCAAACAGGCTTTGCAATGCTTGCAGAGACTAACTGTCAGGAGGTTATGGACCTTTCAGCCGTTGCTCATCTTGCAGCAATCAAGGGCAGAGTTCCTTTCATCAACTTCTTTGACGGTTTCCGTACTTCTCACGAAATTCAGAAAATCAAGGTTTGGGATTACGAGGACCTTAAAGAAATGTGCGATATGGACGCTGTTGAAGCATTCCGTAAGCGTGCACTCAACCCCGAGAGACCTGTTATGAGAGGTTCTCACGAAAACGGCGATATATTCTTCCAGCACAGAGAAGCTTGCAACAGCTACTATGAGGCTGTTCCTGCTATCGTTGAGGAATATATGGACAAGGTTAACGCAAAGCTCGGCACAGACTACAAGCTCTTTAACTACTACGGCGCACCCGACGCTGAGAGAGTTATCGTTGCTATGGGTTCTGTTTGCGACGTTGCAGAAGAGGTTATCGACTATCTTCTTGCAAAGGGCGAAAAGGTCGGTCTTGTTAAGGTTCGTCTTTACAGACCGTTCTCAACAAAGGCTTTCGTTGACGCTATCCCCGCAACAGCTAAGAAAATCGCTGTTCTTGACAGAACAAAGGAGCCCGGTTCAATCGGCGAGCCTCTTTTCCTTGATGTTATCGCAGCTCTTAATGAACAGGGCAGAGACGGCATAAAGGTTTGCGGCGGCAGATACGGTCTCGGTTCAAAGGACACACCCCCTGCAAGCATCTTTGCAGTATATGAGCACCTCAACGCTGAAACTCCCTCAAGAGCATTCACAATCGGTATCAACGATGACGTTACTCATCTTTCACTTGAGGAGAAGCCTGCTCCCATCACAGCGGCTGAAGGCACAATCGAGTGCAAGTTCTGGGGTCTCGGCGGCGACGGTACTGTCGGTGCTAACAAGGACTCAATCAAGATTATCGGCGACCACACAGATAAATATGTTCAGGCTTACTTCCAGTATGACTCGAAGAAAACGGGCGGTATCACAATCTCCCACCTTCGTTTCGGCGATAAGCCTATCAAGAGCTCTTACTATATAAACAAGGCTGACTTCGTTGCATGCCACAACCCGTCTTATATCGAAAAAGGCTACAAGATGGTTCAGGACGTTAAGCCCGGCGGTGTATTCCTTATCAACTGCCAGTGGGATGAAGCAGAGCTTGCTGAAAAGCTCAATGCCGAAACAAAGCGTTACATTGCACAGAACAATATTAAACTCTACACAGTTAACGCTATCGACCTTGCTGCAAAGATTGGTCTCGGCAAGAGAACTAACACAGTTCTTCAGTCTGCATTCTTCTCACTTTCAAAGGTTCTTCCCGAGGAAGAGGCTATCGGCTATATGAAGGAAAAGGCTCAGAAGTTCATGAAGAAGGGTAAAGAAATCGTTGAAATGAACGAAAAGGCTATTGACGCAGGTGCAACAGCTTATGTTCAGATCAATGTTCCTGCTGAATGGGCTAACGCTGTTGACAACGAAGAGGTTGTTAAGAGCGAGGGCAATGCTAAGCTCGTTAAGATGGTTGATTCCATCATGAAGCCCGTCGGCAAGATGGACGGCGACGCTCTCCCCGTTTCCGCATTTACAGATTATGTTGACGGTACATTCTGTCAGGGCGCTTCAGCTTATGAGAAGCGTGGCGTTGCAGTTATGGTACCCGAGTGGGACGGTGCTACTTGTGCTCAGTGTAACAAGTGCGCATATGTTTGTCCTCACGCTACAATCCGTCCTTACGCTCTTAACGCAGAGGAAGCTGCAAACGCTCCCGAATGTGCTACTATCGTTGATAAGAAGGGTAAGGGCAAGGATACATACAAGTACACTATGGCAGTATCTCCGCTTGACTGTATGGGCTGCGGCGTCTGCATAGGCGTATGTCCGACAAACTCACTTAAAATGGTTTCAAGAGAATCACAGAACAGCAAGCAGGCTGCATTCGACTATATGGTTGCTAACGTTTCCGTTAAGGAAGACCTTGCTAACAATACCGTTATGGGCAGCCAGTACAAGACTCCGCTTCTTGAGTTCTCAGGCTCTTGCGCAGGCTGTGCAGAGACCTCTTATGCAAGACTTATCACACAGCTCTTCGGCGACAGAATGTACATTTCAAACGCAACAGGCTGTTCGTCAATTTGGGGCGGTCCCGCTGCTACATCTCCCTACACCGTAAACAAGGCAGGTCGCGGTCCTGCTTGGGCTAACTCCTTGTTCGAGGATAACGCAGAGCACGGTTACGGTATGTATCTCGGTCAGAACGCTATCAGAAATCGCCTTATCGAAAAGGTTGAGAGCATTGCAAACGCAGAAGCTGCTCCCGAGGAAGCTAAGGCTGCTTGCAAGGAATACCTTGACACAGTAAACGACAGCGCTGCAAACGCAGCTGCAACAGACAAGCTCGTTGCTGTTCTTGAGGGTCTTGATTGCGATTGCGAAGTAAGAAAAGACATCCTTGAAAATAAAGAGTATCTCTCGAAGAAGTCAGTTTGGATCTTCGGCGGCGACGGCTGGGCTTACGACATCGGCTTCGGCGGTGTTGACCACGTTCTCGCTTCGGGCGAAGATGTAAACATTATGGTATTCGATACCGAGGTTTACTCAAACACAGGCGGACAGGCTTCTAAGGCTTCTAATATCGGTCAGGTTGCACAGTTCGCTGCTGCGGGTAAGGCTGTTGCTAAGAAGAGCCTTGCTGAAATCGCTATGAGCTACGGCTATGTATATGTTGCACAGATTGCTATGGGCGCTGATCAGAACCAGACAATCAAGGCTCTTACAGAGGCTGAGGCTTATCACGGTCCGTCAATCGTTATTGCATACGCACCCTGCGAAATGCACTCAATTAAGGGCGGTATGACAAACTGTCAGGCTGAGATGAAGAAGGCTGTTGACTGCGGCTACTGGAATATGTTCCGCTACAACCCCATGCTCAAGGCAGAGGGCAAGAATCCCTTTACTATCGATTCTAAGGAAGGCGAAACAAGCTATCGTGATTTCATCATGAACGAGGCTCGTTACTCATCACTTACACGTTCCTTCCCCGAGAGAGCAGAAAAGCTCTTCACACAGGCTGAGGCTAACGCAAAGGCAAGATATGACCATCTCCTTCGCCTTAAAGACCTCTACGCTCCTAAAGAAGACTGATTTAATTAGTCAATAAACAACAGAAACCTGCCAAAGAAATTATCTTCGGCAGGTTTTTTGTTGACTTTTTTTCAAAATACTAATATGATATCATTATATTAAGGAGGGTTTTTATGGCGGAAATTATTATCTACTCAATTGCGGTTGCATTGGAATTTGTATTCGTTCCTCTGTTTCTGAAGCATTCGTGGCCCGAGAGAACGGTCAAATCCCTGCAAATGAAAATGATATGCTCGGCGCTGTTTATAATCTGTGCCGTTTGCTGTATTCATTATTCGGGCAACAATTCAATGTATATGAAGCTGCTGTTCGTCGGCTTGGTGCTGGGCGTTTTGGGCGACCTGCTGATTCATCTTATCGCACCCGTATATGTGAACATATTCGGCGGTGTATCGTTCTTCTTCGGGCACGTTATGTTCATTGCGGCGTTCTCGCAGGCAAGCCCCGATTTCAACGTGTTCAGCGCACAGACGTTTATAATCGAAGCGGTAATACTCGTTTGCGTCTGCATTTTCGCAAAGCTTCGAAAGCTAAAGCTCGGCAAGCTTGCATTCCCTGTATTTTTATATGCAGCGGCAATATCGCTAATGCTCATCACTGCAACAAGGCTCGGCATACACCTTTGCTCACAGCCGTCTGATAACATCCCTGCGATTGTAATTACGCTTATGCTCGGCGCATTGTTGTTCGTTTTCTCCGATTCGTCGCTTGCGATATTTATGTTCGGCGGAGAGGTCAAGAGCAAATCACTCAAGGTTTTCTATATCGTAACCTATTATCTTGCGCAGGTGCTCCTTGCCACAAGTATTTTGTTTATTAAATAAACGCATTATATTCAGTAAAAAAGCAGGCTTTCTCATAAGGGAAAACCTGCTTTTGTTTTATCTCGGTGTTTTGAATGAATTAGATATAGAATGCGGACAAGGGCGAGCCTCGTCCTTACGGATTGTTGATATATAATGATTTACGGCTAATATGACATT
>ERZ1034998.1714-NODE-1714-length-12657-cov-4.092208_pt1 | contig 12657 bp, 5 predicted proteins | sample MGYA00520621_ERZ1034998 | MGnify/ENA primary metagenome ERZ1034998 (study PRJEB33766, sample SAMN09781748) | gut metagenome | biome: gut microbiome | host: Homo sapiens | place: Madagascar | study: EMG produced TPA metagenomics assembly of the PRJNA485056 data...
AGCCCCGGATAACCGACGTCGACAAAGTATTTGTACATAAGCACCATTGCGACCGACGAGATTATCGACGGCAAAAACAGTAGCACTTTGAACACTCCCGTAAACGGAAAACCCTTGTAAAGATAGAATGAAAACAATATCGCAAGCGGCACGCCCACGAGCAGCCCGCAACCGTATACGATAAGCGAATTTATCGCTATCTGTTTAAGGTTAGGTCCCGTGAAAAAGTCTACGAAAAATTGGTGGTAATTTTTCAATCCTACCCAAATGTATCCGGCTTGTCCGCCCGATATGCGGTACTCCTTGAACGAGAGCAATATCGAGTTGAAGTTTACCGCGACGTAGAATATTAAAAATTGAAGAATAGGTAACGCGAGGAGCGAGTAGTAAAAAATCGCCTCTTTTCTTCTGCCCGCTTTCGCGTCGGTTTTCTTTTGTTTTTCGGGAAACCTGCGTTTTATGCCGACTTTTAAATCGTAAAACTTTTCGGAGATAAAGTTTCCCGCCTTTCTCAAGGGAGAAAACAAAACGTCTATAAAAGCCTTATCTTCATCGTGTGTTCGTTTACTCATAACGTCCTCCGTTTTGAGAGCGGCAGATCGCCGCGTTTACTTGATTTTTTACTATATCTTGGAAAGGTAGGTTGACCACTTGGGTTTGTATGCGGCGTAGAGTTTAGAGAAGTAACTCTCCACGGTCATTGTTTTATTGTCTTTATAAACCGCCGCAACCGAATTTCCTTCCGGGATAGTGAACGCCCAGTTGTAAGGGTGGAATTCCGCAAAGTTATTGAGGAATACTTCGTTGTTCGAGTACGGATATACGACGTCTACGTTATCGTTGTTCTTTATGTCGTACATCTCTCTGCCGAAATAAGTCAGTTTTGCCTGATTTTCTTTGCTTATTTCATAGTTATACGGTTTCATAATGTTGGTGTACACCGAGAAATTCTGCAACATTTCGTCGGTGTGGCAATATTGAAGGAAGAGTTTTGCGAGTTTAAGTCTTGCGCCGGTACTTTTGCCGCTGACAAAGCAAATCGAATCGTTGACGGATACGAGCGTGCGCTTGTCTCCGAGTTTAGAGTCGTCTGCTTTAGGGAACGGCATAAATCCGAAACGAAGGTCGGATTTATTGTATCCGCGGTTGGCAAGGCTGGTAAACGATCCTATCGACTCCGCCTCGCGCTCCCACCAGTTACCGTCTACAAGCATGCCTATGCGCTTGGTGCTGTCGACGATACCTGTAAGGAAAGTCGCCTGTGCGTTGGTGTTGCTCATTGACGGCGAGAAAGAAAGGTCGTGATAGAAACGATCGGTTTCGTCCGCGGGGCGCATTATGTTTTCCCAGAATTTAAGAACCTCGTATTTGCCCTGCTGTTTCTGCACGTCGACGCCGTTATCGTTAGTTATTGTAACGGGGCTTTCGAGAGTGACTTTGCCGTTGTCTATCGACTTTACGATATCCGTTGCGGTTCCGTCGAACGAGAAGTTGAGGTAGAACTGATCTTTGCCCTCATAGTCCGCCCACATCTCATAAGCCGCGTAAGTCGTAACGTAATCGTACATACCCGCCCATATAAACGGGGTTATGCCGAGGTCGACCATTCTCTCGCACAACTTATAGAAATCGTCGTAAGTCGCGGGGAGTCCGTCGTCGCTTGTGCCTTCGATATTGTCGGGACCTTTACTCTTCTTGTCGCCGAGTTTAGAAATAAACATGTCGTCGAGGTACTCCGCGTTTCTGTAATCTTCCTTGAAGTACAGACATTCGTCCTCGAAAAGCTGAACGTTATAAATAAAACCATCGTAACCTTCGTAATACGGGATAGCGTAATACTTGCCCTCCTCGGTCTTGTAAAAGTCGATAAGAGACTGATCCATTTTGCTTTCGATACTCTTTTCCTCGCCGAATTCGCTTGCCTTTCCCGTAACTATATCGGTAATATCGGCTGCGCCGTTCTTCGCGATTATATCGTAATAGTAAACGCCCTCGGTAAAATACACGTCGTTGGTATTGGTGCTTAAACCTGCAAGCAACGTATCTCCCGCCGTAGTACTCTTGTTGGTATCGGGGACAATCTGAACGCCCTTTTTACCGTCCTCGAACGAGGTTTCGGCATATTTTGCCTCAAATCCGCGTACCGCCTCGTTAAACCATTCGGTACCTATACCGCCGGCGTAAAAACTGACGTAAAGCTGGGTTTGAGATTCGTTGATTTTGACGTCGCCGTTGTCGCGGTTTCCGCATGCCGTCGCCGAAAGCGCAAACGCAAACGCAAGCGACAGACATATAATCTTTTTAAACTTCATTTTAACCTCCGTGTTAACGTATTTCGACCGATTTGCCGTTATTGCGCCGTGATTCTTCGGCGGCAAATGCGATTTTGTGACTTTTTATAGACTCGCCTATAGTAGACAACATACCGTCGTCGATACCGTCGCGGACGTAACCGACGAAACTTTTTATTATATTTTCGTCGCCGCCGCCGTGTCCCGAATCGAGACTGTCTTTGGTAAGGTCGAAAACCTGTTCGGGACCCTGGAAGGGCTTATATTTAACGTACACTTCTTCCGCGCCCATAAATCCGTAAACTTCTCCGAGCGAGGCGTGAATGGTGATTTCGCGTCTGCCGCCCGACGAAAACCCGGACATAATTGTCTGAACAAGCACGCCGTCCTCGCAACTTATGTTTACGATCTGGTCGGTCATAACGTCGTTGCCGCCGTAGTATGCGCACTTAGAAAACGGGTTCGATTTATCCGAAAGAATTTTTTTGACTCCGTCGTCGGTCATCTCCATATCGGGATAGTAACCTTTGAGCCATTCCGGATTTTTGCACATAATCCTTATGCCGCTGTACTCGCAAGTCATCATATGCGGACAATCTATGCAATGATCCGCGGCGTCGGACGGCTTGTTCTCCGGCTTATAAACGCTGAGATGTCCGAACGACGAAACGTACTTGCTTTTTTTGCCCGTGAGCCATGTAACGATATCGAAATCGTGGCAGCATTTCTGTAGAATTATCGAGCTGGATTGCTTTTCATTATGCCAGTTGCCGTGGAGGAAACTCAGCCAATAGTGTACGAAATCCACGTCTTCCGCCTCGCTTACCGACGTAATCTCGCCTAATCTCCCGCTGTCGATAATCTCCTTGATTTTTCTGAAAAACGCGGTATACCGTAAAACGTGGCAAACGAGCAGGCGACTGCCGTATTTTTTAACCGAACGTTCGATCTCCTCGCAATCGGCTGCCGAAGTAGCAATCGGCTTTTCGAGCAACACGTCGTAGCCGAGCGCGAGCGCGCTGTCGGCGTGTCTGACGTGAAGTTTATCCATCGTCGCGATAACGACGGCGTCGCCGCGCTTTTCCTTAAAGAACTCTTCTTCGTTTAAAAAGCACTGTTCGTCGCCGAGCCCGTACTTCTCTTTCGCCCGTTCGAGCGCATCGGGATTTATATCGCATACGGCGGTAATTTTTACTCCGTCTGTCTTATAGAGGAGATCGGCGTAAACGCTGCCGCGGTTGCCGTATCCTAATATTGCACAATTTAACGTTTTCAAGTTGTTACTCCTCTTCTTTACATTATTTACCCGCTTATAGTTATCGTGCCGCGCCAGGTTGCGAACAGCTCGCCGTAAACGGCTATTATTCTTATATCGGCTTTGCCGGTAAAATCAAACGTATAAGTGATATCCTCTCCGTCGTAAGCGTCGCTCGAATATACGGTAATCCACTCGGATTCGCCCGGTTTGCGGTACGCAATAACAAGGTTTTCGTCAACGAATCCGCTGGGAGACGCATACGAAAACGTATATTCCTGCCCCTTGACTGCCGGAAGTACCGTAAGGTCGTTGAAGTTTGCCGTTTCGGTATCCGAAAATCTGATTGAATCGAAGTATACGGTCGAATCGAAATCGGGACTGCCGTCGTTACAATTTTCGGTATGGAAGGTAAACGCGCGAATCGAACCTGCAAGCGCGGGGGTGAATTTGACGTAACTTTCGAGATTTCCGTAAAGTCTTATTCTTCCCTCATAGAGGTTTACGCCCTTTTCGATTATGAATTCGTCCATATAATACCAGACGTAATCCTTTTTCTCCGTGCTATACGCCGAGAAAGCGATGAACGACGGATAAGTGAAGGTGCGGTCGGATTTTATCCAGACGCTGATTTTATCGGTGCCTTGCGGAACCACATACAAGCCGTTAGCGTAATTGAAACCGTACCAGGCGTCCGAACGGAAGTTTACTTTAACCGAGTGCGTTCCGTCATATGCCCATTCGTTTGAAAGTTCTGGGAGAAAGTGCGAAGTACCGTAATAGGTATCTACCCAGCCGCCTCTGCCGTCCGACTCGTAATCGATGAACACACCTGCCTGACAAACGGAAATTTCGTAATCGCGCATTCCTTTTATATCGCCGGCGGTCACCTCGTAGCGAATAACGTATTTGCCTGCGGCGTTTACGTTGAATACATACTTACCGAGGTTCTTTTTCATTTCGGTGAAAACGTCCGAACCTTTTTTAGCATAAGAGATTTTTACGGTCGCGCCCGTAATATCGCCGTCGCTCGTAATGGTCGGCATTTCGAACGTGTAATCTTTGCCCGTCGTGAAGTTTCCGTCGATAGTCGCGTCGATAGCGATCGTGCCGAACGCATAAGAGAACGTAGCGGTTTTTTTCGCGTATTTGTTTTTGAGCGTGACGGTAACATTATAAATTCCGCTTTTGGTAAGCGTAAGTTTAAGCGCGCCGTCGGTAGGAGCAAGAACTTCCTTTTCGCCGTTTTTTTCGATTTCTACGATCATTTCGATAGCGGCAATCTCTTCAGACGTAAGATAATCGCTTGTGATTTCGGGACGAACGAAAGTATATTCTTCGTTTAATTTAATGTTCGGTTTTGCAATTTCGACGTCGAATTCCGTATACGGGTGGAACACTACCGCGTCAAGATAGAAAGGCTTGTTAAGGTCGGCAGCGTTCGGCTGAAACGCAAACTGTTTAATCATACCGAACGACTTTGGTCCGATGAAATTGCCCGATGCGTCCGCACCGATTCTTACCGTATAGCTGTGAACGCCCGCTTTAATCATAAAACCTTCGGCATAGGTCGAAACGGCGTCGGTATCAACCCACCAGACTACCGGTTGAGTGTAATCGGCAGCCGCGTTGATAACGAACGTAACCGAACTCGATCCTGCGGGTACGGCAAGGTTGATATCTGCAAACCCGTACCAGAAACCGTTAGTCGCAACGTTGAAATATGTCGAATATTTGCCGTCGTAACTCCAGGCGTCGGTAACGGGAACGTAACCGGTTTTATTCGGTTCGGTATACGAATTGACATAGCCGCGATGTTCGTTCACTCCCTCGAAGTCGAGAGCCATATCCGACTCGCGGACGTAGAGCGTCGAAGTCGATTCACCCCACTTGCCTGCCCCCTGAATCCTGACATAAACTTCATAATATCCTATTTCTTTGGGGATAAACGTATATTTGCCGCCACGTTTCGTCACGGCAATTTCATCACCGCCGGGTGTTGTAACGGTAACCGTGATTTCGTCGCCGTCTTCTCCGCCCGAAATATCGTCAATTTCGACGGTGTCGCCGATATTTGCCTTTTCGACAACGGAAAACTCGACATCGTATTTGGCAATGTTGCCCGTAACTATACGCTCGGCAACGCTGCCGTCAACGGTAAACTCGTAACGGAAACGATAAGTTCCGCCTGTCGCCGTCATAGTAAACTCGCCGTTTGCGTTTTTCTCGATTTCCGTTTCGCTTTCGCCGTCGCGACTTACAAACAGCCTGAGCGTGCCGCCGGCAAGTTGCTCGGCGGAATAAATCGAAGAAGTCGCCGTCGGTATCGGCAAAGTAAGAGTTTCGCCCTCTCCGAGCGCGCTGCCGTTGATTGTGACTTCGCCGAGCGAGAGTACATTGCCGACGTCGTAATTTCCGAATTCTACCGAATCGATGTAAAATGTGCTTCTTTCGGACTGAGTGCGGAACTCGCGGATTCTGTCGAACGACTTATCGAATTTAAGGAAATATTTGTGTTCGCCCTTCTTTACGGTGAAGGTTGCGATTGCATAATTGTTTTCGTCGGTATAGATACAGAACGAGGTGTTTGTAAACTCTTCCTCACTGTAAATATAGCAAACCATGGTATCGACCGCAGAGCCGAGCTCAAGCGAACGATTATAAATCATACCTGCCCAGAACGCGCCGCTCGTCTGTTTCAGCGAATATCTTCCGTCGTGCGACCAAAAGTCGCTGACTTCGAGCATGGCGGCACCTGCGCCGTTATCTTTCCACTGTCTGTCCGCCATACCGAAATGCGTTCCGTCCGTCCCCTCGAAATCCATTACCGTAGCGGATTTTCTCGCATATACTTCATGGATATAGTCGAGGCTTTTGCCGTTTACGTTTACGGTGTACCCGACTTCGTAATATCCGACTTCGGGAAAAACTATTTTGCCGTTTTTCGCAACGGTGAAATCGCCTTCGTCGAACTTGCGGAAAGAAACGGTTGCCGCGCCGTCGACATTATCCGAGAAGGAAACAGTCGGAGCGGTAAATTCTTCGCCCACGATCGCGACGAATTCCGAATCGTCGGTCGTTGCCGTTACGCCTTCGGAAGTAATGTCTTTTTTAAGTGTAGTACCGTCCAGAGTCACGCTCGCGCGAATCGTGTAAGTGCCCTCCGACTCGAAAGTAAGGTCGGCGACGTTGTCGGTGAATTCGATATTTTTAAATTCCATATCGCCCACCTGAAACGAAACGCTTACTTCATAATTTGTTTGGGTGGTAGTAACCGAGGGATTTTCTAAACTTATCTTAGTCCCGACGACGAACGCCTCGGGAAAATCAATATTTAAACCGACAACTTCGACAGTTACGGTTCTGGTTGCCGTAACGCCGTCCTTTTCGGCTTTGAATTCAACGTTATATACGCCGGGGGTTTTGCTGTCGAAACCTCCGTCGTTATTTACGGTAACGGCGACCGCGTCGCCCTTGTCGTCGCTTGCCGAAACGTGCCCGTCAAGCGTATCGCCCGCAATAACATAAATTTTGTCTGCGGCGTTTATGGTAATGTTCGTATTCTTCTTTGAACAACCTATCGTAAATGCGAAACAAAACGCGAATATTATCGCAATCGCAGTAAAAACTTTTTTCAAAATCGTTTCTCCTCCGTCCGAAATTACGGATTTTAGGGGTGCGGCTTTATAGCCGCAAAATCTATGAATGTTTTAATTATGAATGTTTTAATTATAACGAATTGCCGCGGCGGACGGTGTTTCGTCCGCCGCGTACAACTTATCCGTTAGTGTATTGAATAATTTCTATTATCTGGCGTAGCAGACGATATCGTCCATGTAAACCTGATATCCCGCGTCGTTTGCGTTATTTCCGTTCAGATGCAGAGTAGCGGCTTTGAGAGTGGTGAACGACTTTTCATAAGCGAAGGTATATTTTGCCCAACCTTTCGTAATAGTCTGCCAGTGCACGCTGGTTTCCGAATCTACGGGGTAGAGCCATCCTTGATCTGTTTCGATAGCAAGTTCTACGGGGTTGACAAATGCGTCTTTTTCGCCGCCCTCGGTATGTGCGCCGAGATAGAGATAAACGTCGATAGTGTTTACCGCGCTTTCAAAAGTAAACGAAGCCTGCTTGAATCCGAGCCAGTTGCCCATCGCTCCGCTGGTCCAGCAGCATTTCATGCTCTTGTTTCCGCTGAGTGCAAAATTATCTACAAGAACATCCTGGTTGGCGCCGGTATAAGAAGCAAACGAACCGCTTTCGAAGTCAATTACGTTCGCGCCGGTACGAGCGCAGTAGATATAGTAACTGTCGCTGCCGAGATCGAGTTCGCCGTAATTGTAAGCGTAAGTAACTTTTACGATATCACCCAAAGAAACGTTGATCTTGTTGTCGGTTACGGTCACTGCCGCACGGGTAAAATCGCGAAGTTCTGCGGCAACTTTTACGTTCACGCCCGTCGAAACAACGGGAGTACGAAGGGTTACCTGACCTGCCTCGGCGACTCTGTCAAGCGATGTGTCGGCGAGTTGAGCGTTTACCGCCGTTATGGTGCAGAACACTTCGTCGGTGACGCCTTCGGCAACGGTAACGACGTATTTAACGTCTGTAACGCCTTCGGCTATATTCTTGATTTTGTAAGATTGGCTTGCCTCGTCGAGTTCGATTTCGGTATAGTCTGCGCTGCCCGTTTTGGCGTAAACTGTGAATTCGCCGTCTACGTTGTCGGAGAACGACGGGTTGCCGACCGTAACGTTTTGTCCGACGATGGTCACGCTGTTTCCGGGAGCCGTTACTTCATAAATCTTCAAAGAAACGGTCTCGGTATATTCGAACTTATCTTTCCTTGCCTCATATTTGACGGAGCAATCGCCCGCGCCGATATTGAGGATATACGCGCCTTCGGTCTTTTCGATTTCCGTCCAATCGATCTCTCCGCTCGCTTTGTACGATACGGTAAGCGCGGCGTCACTCGCAGAGCCGCTGAACGAGGGAACGGCAAGCGCACTGCCTTTTTTGATGTAAGAACCCATAACAGGCAAAATGCCTTCGGCTACTTCTACGGTACGTTTCGCGGTCGACTCTTTATTCTTGGAGTTGGTCGCAACGTAAGTAACGGTGTACTTTCCGGCAACATTCTTGTCAAAGCCGCCGTCATTCTCAACCTTAGCCGCTATATTCGTATCGTATTCGTCCGATACGGTTACGCCGTCGAGCAAGTCGTAGGCCGCGCCCTTTCCGATGACTACGTTATCATACGCAAGCGTGATCGTCGGAGCGGTAAACGCAGTTTCTTCGCTGCAACCGCCGATGACACCGACATTTGCGAAAATCATAACCATAGTAATCACTAATGCTAAAATTTTCTTTCTCATAGTCTTTCCTCCCGGGAAAAATTTTTTTATGCTACGCCGCCTCGGTTTTTTCTTGTTTTCCTATGCGGGTCGTGCCGAAATCAATTAAGTTATCCTGACTGTGCCTGTTAAAGGTCTACTATTCTGTTTTGGTCGACGTGAACAAACGCGAGCGAATCCATATAATAAGTTTTGGTCGGGTCGTTTGCAAAACAGAATATCAATCCGCGGACGGAATTGAACGTTATCTCTTCTTCATTTGCGGTGCGGGTTTCGTTTGCGTAAGCAACTTTGACGTAATATTCTTTTACGCCCGCCTCGATATCCACTTCGTCGGAATACAGCCAGCCTTTATCCGTCATTACGCAGAACTTGACTCCGCGCGTCGGCTGCGAACCGTTGATTACTATTCTGAATCCGTTTACGCCTTCTTCGACGGGAATTGCCTTTTCCGGCTGATAGTAGTCGCCTCTGAACCACCATCCTCCCCAACCGATGTGAGAAGGCTCGTATTTAAGCGAATAATCGCCGTCGTAACTCCATTCGGACGAAATCTTGGTTTCAAGCGGAATTTCCATATCGTCCGTATAATCCGGGTCGTAATACCTGTTGTGTTCGCGCATGTAGTCTGCGTAGAACCCGAAGTGGTTGCCTGCAACCGACTGTTCGAAATCGGCTACCACTCCGCTGCCGTGTACGAACTGACGATAGATGTTTTCAACAGAAACGCCGTCGTAAGAAAGGACGTATTTAAAACGGTAAAAACCCGATTCTTCCGTGGTGAACGCTGTGCCGTCAAGCTCCGTCCAATGCACATAACCATCCTTTTTATAGTAGGTTTTAAGCGTTGCGCCCGCAAGCTGTTCTTTGGTGTATACGTCCGAAGTAACGCTTACGTCCGTGAGCATATAGTCGCCGCCCGAATGTAAGGTGGGGATATTCGCGGAAAAGCTGAGAACGTTTTGTTCTGCGTTGAGCGGATAAACCGCGACGTGCTCGACGCCGAGAATGTCGGTAGCCACAAACACGAGCGTATACTTGCCCGAAGTAAGATTTTTACTTGCGCCTATCGCAAGCTTGTTGTCGGCGGTGATACCGTAATTGCTTAACGCCCTTATTTCTTCTATAGTCTTATCGCCGTCTATAACCGCCGCGGTTACGGACGAGGCGAGTTTGCCGTTATTTTTCAGAACGTTCGACATTACGAACGCGTCGCCGTAGCTCACGCCGAAAGTAACCTTATCGATGAACAATTCGCTGTCGGCGAACGCCGTTTTGTTTATAAACCCGATTTCGTCAAGGTAAATGGTAGCGGCATAATTTTCTTCGAGTTTGACCGTAAGTTCGCCGAGTCCCGCGTCGGCAAAGCTGAAATCGTTGTCTATCCCGACGTACCATTCGAGACGATTCCAACCGGGAACGAGCGAATATACGCCCGACGTAAACGACGTGCCGCCGAACACTCCGCCGAGGCGAATAGCCGAATACGATTCCGAATACGCGTAAACTACGAGCGTATTTGCCGTTCCTTTTGCCTTGATTTCGCCGAATGCCTCGCCGACGTATCCTTTCGCCTTTATATCATAACGTGCGGATTTGTCGCCTTTGAGAACAAAATCCTTATTTGTGTTCACCTTGCTGCCGCCGCCGTAAGTTGCGGTTTTGCTTATATTGCTCTCGAAGTCGATAACCGAAACATAGTCGACCGTCGGTTTATCGGGTTGCGAAGGAAGAACCGAACTAAGCGAGATATTTTTGAGCCCGAATCTGTACGCGCCTTTGGTTACGGTGGTAAGCCTTATCGCGTCTACCGCGGCAAGATTAAGCCCGTATTTGGTAAGGTCGACGGATAAAAGGCTTGTAACGGCCGTCGCAGAGGTAAGCCCCGTAGACGATGCCGGAGCAATGCCGAAATCGCAAATATCCACAAACTTACCGTTCTGTCCTATTCCGAGACGAATCACGGGAGTAGACGCTTTGTAGTTGTCTATTACGATATTTAAAGTTTTGAAATCTGACCAGTCTTCCGAGATACTCTCGCGCTTTATCGAGCCGCCGTCCGTCCCGTAAACGATCATCTCGCCGTCTCCGACGATTTGTTCGCTGTCGGTGAACATCCAGAACGCCTCTTCAGCGTCGCTGCCGAAATCCGCGACGGTTCCGCTTGCAATAACGTTTACAATCGTTTCAAGCGGTTTCGAAACGTTTCCGCTCGCGTCGGTTGCAACGTAAGTGACGGTATACTCGCCCGCCTCGTCGGGCGCGAACGTAAAGTCGGTAACCTTAAAGTCCAAACCGTCCTTTCTGACGGTTGCGGTAAGGCTGTAATCGCCGATTTCGTATACCTCGGGCATTTCAATCTCAACCGTATCGTTCATCCAGGCAAACGTCGGCTTTTTATTCTTTATAACGGGCGCTGTGGTATCCGTGGTAGTTATTTTATAATCGGTTTCTACCGCGTTGCCGCTGCGGTCGGTTATTTCAAGCGTTACGACGTATTCGCCGATATTTTCGAAAAAGAATTTATTGCCTACCGATGTAAACACGGAATCGCCGAACGTTATTTTCTTGACGGCAACGGTAAGATGCGACGCGTCGTCGCTGTTGTCGGAAACCTCTATCTCGCTTGCGTCGGCGGCAAAACCGTCGTAATAGCCGATTTCGACACCTGTTTTATCCGACACTTTCTTAGTCACGACGGGAGCAATCGAATCGCGTGCGGTAACGGTAAACGAAACGGTCTTTGTTGCGCCGCCCTTTTCAAACGTTACTTTATATGTGTATACGCCGAGCATCGTGGCGGTAAACGACATATCGTCGTCGAGCGCGACGACTTTACCTTCTCTGTTCGTAAGCTCGACGCGTCTGATCGTCGCGCCGTTCTTTGCCTCTATCGAGGGGGTAAACTTCTCTCCCGCCTCAACCGCCGCGTCGGATTGTACCGTATAGTCGGCTTCCGTAAGCGGAGAATTATCACCGCGGCCGCCACACGCAACAAGCGAAAATGCCGCAACGATTACCACGACAAGCGCGAATATTATGCTGTTTAACTTTGAGCGATTCTTCATCTTTTAACCTCTCGGGTATCGAACGTTTTGTTAAGTCAATAACAATAACATAATAAATCATTGACGCAATAAAAACAATACGAAATGTTTACCTGACTTTATTTAATGTTCACTCTATAGTTTGTCCCAAAACCGACAATCGACTCGTTTTTATATCGATTTTACCGATTTTTTATAACAAATCTCTTTGTTTTTTCGGGTTTTCATATTTTGTTTCTGTTTTTCTTGTTATTTTTCTTTGTTTAGTGTATAATAATCGCAACGAAACACCAAAGCGAGATTTCCACGATGACCAACGAAGAAAAACACGAACAAATCATCGATTATATCAACCCTACTTATTGCGCTCTGCAAAACCGTTTCGATTTCGACCATTCGAGCCTGTACGTCGGATACCAAAGTCCCTCAAAACAAATTAAAAATTGCAGCGTCATAAAGCCGCTGCACATAATCAAATACGTCATTTCGGGTAAAGGTTATCTCAAAATCGGCGACAGAACTTTCGTCGTGTCCGCCGGCGACGTTTTCTTTCTACCCAAAAGCGTACTCATTTCCTACTACTCCGATCAGGACGATCCGTTTTCGTATTACTATATCGGTGTGGACGGAATAAATATCGAAAAAACGCTCGAACAATGCGGTTTATCGACCGAAACGCCGGTGCGTCGCTACGATTCTCCCGAAGTAGG
>ERZ1034998.1715-NODE-1715-length-12656-cov-9.484723_pt1 | contig 12656 bp, 8 predicted proteins | sample MGYA00520621_ERZ1034998 | MGnify/ENA primary metagenome ERZ1034998 (study PRJEB33766, sample SAMN09781748) | gut metagenome | biome: gut microbiome | host: Homo sapiens | place: Madagascar | study: EMG produced TPA metagenomics assembly of the PRJNA485056 data...
ATATGATACTACACATTTTGCAATATGTCAATATTATTTTTATATATTTACAACACTATTTTTACATAACGCTGTAAATGCCTGATTCAATTTGTAATACTTATTCGTATTAACTATCTAATATCACATTCTATAATATTAAAGGCTGTACTGAATTTTTCATCCCATATATATGTATATTGCTTAAGCAATTTCTAAACTAATCTATTAACAGACTAGCAAATGTATATTGCAAAAATTAAATGTCATTATGCACTAACTTAAAACTTAATACATAATAAACTTATCAATTTTACTCTACACCCAAAGCCTTAAACACTGCATCCTCAGCACTGCTATAAAAAATTAAATTGAAACTTCCAATTAGATCTGCAGGTACTGTTCCAAGCTCTGTTGCTGAAGTGATAGGAAGCAGAACTCTTTTGGCTCCACTATCCAAACATACCTGCAGTGAGTTAGCCAACTCGTCAACTTTCATAATAGTTCCACTAATACTGATTTCTCCAAGTATAGCTAGGCTATTAAGTGTAGGTTTGCCAAGCGCGATTGAACAAATTGCAATAAGTGTGGAAAGAGCCAGTTTTCCGGTCATACCTATACCCTGTAAATCTTGATAGTTAATAATATAATCTTTTAATGTAGTGTTGATAGTTCCACTAATGCGATTTCCATTGGCTTTAAGAAAATTGAATGCTGTGTTTGTAGATTCTCTAGCATCACGATCGCTACCGATACCTGTTTTTTCAAACTTACCGTTACCCTGAAACATTTGACTCTCCAATCGGAATACTCCAAGCATACCACTCTTACCTTGAGAGATGGTATGCACCTGTCCTGGATTGCACAGTCCCTCAGGAATTAGCTTTCCACCACCTTGCTCGGGTACGGAAACATAATGTTCTTCAAAGGTTTCGTTATCTATATAGGAAAAGTTAACATCATAGAATTCCATACCACCGAGTTTTTTTAACTGCTCTTTTACACGGCGACGCATCTCTAATGAAATTTGCAATACTTCTTCTACATCTTCTTTTGTGAAATTACCATCTGGATATATTAACTTCAAATAACCATCAACCATTTTACGAACAGCAATAGTATCTCTCTGATTTAGATTCTTGCCAAGACGGAAATAATGGTCTATAGCATCTCCATACTGTTCCTTACGAAGTTCACGAATAAACTCTGCAAGATAATCACTGATAAAACCATAGTCATTTGTAAAATGTTCCGGATGTAACTTAGGAATTTCCCATCCAGGCAAATAACAATGAATACGGTCTAGAAATGCAGTATCAGTTCCCATTTCTTGAGGAAATGGGTCAAACAAGCTTGACGTCTTCAAAAGCACATCAACACTTTGGTTGATATTGCCTACAAATACCATAGATGCAGAAGCAGCTTTTTCTTCCTTTCCTCGTGCAAAGGAACCAGATGCCATGTAATCCTTCATAATTTGAATGCCATCTTTATCCTTAAATTTAATACCTGCAACTTCATCAAAGGCAACGCAATCCCACAAACCAACAAGTCCAACAGTCTTACGTCCCATATTGTAAAAAAGATTTGCAACTGTCGTCTGGCCTCCGGATACAAGAATGCTATTCGGAGAAATTTCTTTGTACAAATGTGATTTACCGGTACTTCGAGGTCCAAGTTCGCAAAGATTAAAGTTATTCTCAGCCAGTGGAATCATACGGGTCAAAAACAAACACTTTTCTCTTTGTGACAATATATCAGGCTCCATACCAATTGAGCGTAGCATTACATTTATCCATTTATCTCTTGTAAAGGCTTTCCTGCCCTTTTTCAGTTCGTTAATATCCACGTATGGCATCTGAATAGGGGTCAATTTTCGGATGTGTATAGGAGAAGCGTTTCTATTATCCTCTATGTATTCATATTCAAGTTGAACTATACACCAAATACCACCACAAAGAAGACGATCAAATTTACTTGGATAATCTTCACTAATTGGAATTGCGCTAATTCCAAGATTAGAGAACTCAGCTTCATAAGTATCCTTTTTAATGTTTAGATTTACCGTTATCTTATCAATTACGGTGTGACTTCCTTTTTGTCTAAGTAAAGAAAGAATTTTCTGCGCTTCGTCTGGTCTCACATAGTTGTCTGCTAGTATTCGTTTTACAATAGCCACACCTTCTTCAATAACAGATGTATCATCAGAACTACAATACTGTCCTAATAAAAACTCCAATACATAAATAGGAACATTTGCACCCTCTTTGATGGATTTAGTTAAATCCTTACGAACAATCTTACCATCAAAATGTGTACGAAGTTTTCTGTTTATTTCTTCATTTGGATTTAAATTTAAATCATTTAATGGTTCTTCCATACAAACCTCCATCAATTACCCAAAAAAGCCAAAATCATCGGCATATGCAATATCCATAATAATCTCGTGACGAAGAACTTCTATATCGTTCTTATCATCATAAGCAACTAAGTAGTATTTCTGTGATTTATCGTATTTCTTGTTCTTAAAATTAAAGCGGAGTCTAAACATACGCTTCGTCGTATCTTTATCTTTCTTATCTGCAATAACAATATTCTCATTAGAAATCTTTTCGTTACTATCAGAAATGAAATATACTCGGTAACTTGTTTCTTTCACAACATCACTTATCGGCTCTGTCTGAACAAAATCCAGTGTCGTGATAAGATTTGTAATCTTTGAAGTCAGGCTTACAAGAGCAATCTCTGCAAGACTTGTTTCCTTTTTGCCCTTATCTACTTTCACATCAATCATTGGTACAAGCATTTCCTGTGGAGAGCAACCGCCATGAACATAGTTTTGTCCAGCTCCTGCAACCTTGAAAATATCTGAAGCAAGTGGAAACGATATAATACGTTCATCAGCATTACCTAACACATTTGCAATGGTAGTATGACAAACACCATCAGCATTGATTTCATCGGCAGATATGGAATAACGCTGTCCAATACTGTTTGATTTTGAAACAGCTCCGGCAATCTTATCTGTTGCTTGAATTTTATCTCTCTTATAAATAAATCCGTGGTCTGCAGTCACAATAAAATGATAAGTATTTGCCAGTGATGAAATTCTCTTAATCAAAGCATAAATTTCATTGATTGCTTCCTCGCAAGCGGTAAAGACTTCGTTTTCAGATGCAGCTTTATCTCCACGAGCATCTATTTGATTATGGTATATATATACAACATCCTGTCCTGTAAAAATAGAGCGAAGGTCGGTCTGCTTCATTGTTTTTATAGAATCAAATTGAATACATTTACTATTTACTTTATAATTTTTCAGAATGGCTTCTCTCTGTTCTGTGGAACTGCAAGCCTTACCGTCCACCAATACATCGTAAGACGGACTGTATTCAATCGTCTTATGTGGAAGAAGTGAAGCCATACCCGATGGTGTATAAGATGGTAGAACACCTTGCAAGGCTTCTATTGATGCATTACATTTCTCATCTGACTGCAATTTTTCAAATAGTGTATGTGCCACCTCATAGCGGAGTGCATCTGAAATAATAACAGCCACTCTGTCTCTCGAAGAATTAATATATCTTGCAAAGAAATCTCTTTGCAAAGTAAGTCCTATTTCTCCGCCTGCATCAGCAAATTCTGTGTTCCAATTAACTGTAATCCGGTTCAGATACTCATTGGTATAAATATTCTCAACCAATTCCCTAATTTTTTCAAACTGTGTGGTATCTTCTAATTCATCAAAATAAAAATAGAAGTATCTATAATAACGGTCAATCTTATAAGTTGTCTCCGTATATTCATTTACCAAGTTTTTAATACCGCTTACCGGTTGGTACTTACCTTCAGCAATAATATCAAAGGCATTCTGAAGAATAAAATACTCACTGCGAAAATTCTTGCCAAAATGTTGCTTCCTGCGTTCTGCGCAAAGTTCAGGAACAGTCTTACCATTCAGCTTTGCTCCTATATCTTCATTCTCAATTCTACTGACAATCCATCTAATTAAAAGTTCATCAACACCGGCAAAGATATTACAATCTACAAGTGTTTCTAATTCCATCTTTTCAAGATAATTCTTACCGTTGATTGCATTATAAATAATCTCAGAAATCTCGTCAAAACGAGCACCATACAGATAACTGTTCATCAAGTTATCCATAAATGCAATGATATTACCGGATTTATAAGAAATAAATGGCTTCCAAGCCTGTGGCATATCATCATGAATGCTCTTTGCTACATAAGTAACAAACATCGTGATAACGAGTTTTTCAAGTGTTGGCTTCGGGTCATTATATCCAAATGCCACATCTGCCTGCTGCCAGAATGCAGAAAGCAAATCATACTTTTCAAACTCAGACAGGTATTTGTTATTCTGTAATCCGTCATCTGTCAAAATTGAACGCAAGACTTCTTCAAAAGAAGCTATCTTATCCTTGCAAAGCACGCTCATCAAGGCAATTTCTATCGTACTTCTGTTGAAATTCTCTATTTCCAAATCATAGAATTTCTGTGTTCTATCTTTACTTGCAAAGAATTTAATATAATGCTGAATGACAGGCTTGTACCGTTCATCAATACCCAAATCAAGCGTAAGGAGCGAAGCACGGTCAGCAAAAAGTTCTTTTGAATATCGAATCGTATCTGCAAGATGATTGTCCCTTATGCTTGGTTTTGCAAATGGAGCGTACACAAGATAATTGTTTGTTGTGTCCTCCTGTTCCAAAAAGTATTTAATATAGAACTGGTTGTCCGGCTCAAGATGCAGAACCTTTGCATTTTCCAGTTCAATGCTGTCAATATCCTCCTGAAACTCCGCATTGGCATCATACCAAAATACAAGTTTACGGACATCACTTGCAAACTCACTATTTAATTTGTCTGTAATTTGTTTTAAGTTTAGTTCTGCCATGTTTGACCTGCCTTATAAATCAATTTTCAAGCTGATTGTCATCAACAATATCCTGATAAATCGCATAATCTTTTATATCGTCGTCTAAATCCATTACCTTTTTCAATATTTTTTGTTCCGTTTCTTCGCTGATTAAATTTATATCTTTTTCACATTGTTCCATCCAAAATACGAATTCATTTCCTAATCTACTATGTACTTCTTGGTTTGCTGCTACCAATATATTTTTTTCATTAAATACTTGTGTGTTTTTCCATATTTCATCCACGTCTTTTGAGTATAGAGTAACTACAATAATACCCATAAGATTTGAGATTGTATAAATCGTATTATCCGAGTAGCCGGAATACGAAGTTAAAGAACGATGAATGGTTGTATGAGGTCGTCCTGTTTTTAACAAATTATCATCAGGTGCGTTCACATTCATTATTCGTTCAAAGAAGAAAATATGATGTTCAATATTGCTTAAATCCGTTCTTTTGCTAAGGAGAAAATCTCTCATAATCCCCTCGGCTTCAATCATTCTTTCTATTACATCCAGTTTCAGACTTTTTTCACGAAGAAAATTTACAATATCCAAATAAAGGCTTCGCCAAGATAACGATGTAAGGAAATAAAATAGTTTTTCGTCATAGTTAAAGGTTTCGTGTTTATCTCGCTTATACGGATAAAAGACAGTATTAGCGAAATATCTTTCAGACGCACTAAATAATTCTTCGCAATCATGACAAAGCATATAATGCTTTTCAATGTCCTGAGCAATTCGGTTCGGATTTTCGTGACTGCGAATATTGCCTATAGAAGTATTTTTCAGATATTTCCCTATAAATTTAGGAATAATATGGCTAAGTTGTAGTTCCTTATCTTCGCCACATAATGCACATTTACCCATCATATCCACCTCACTTATATCTTCGCTAAAATCTGCATTTTCTTTCCATCGGCAGTCTGTACCTTTTCGTAATTGACTTTTACGCCGTCATCAAGGTCGATGTCGATACGTGAAAGAGCTAAATGAGCGATTTTAGCATCATAATCTTTTGTTTCCTTAATCTGTTTCTGGAGCTTTTCCTTACGCTTTGTAGCGTTGGAAATCTCCTTATTATCTTGACTATTATCAATAATTTCCTGCATACGGGCAATCTCTTTTTCATACACACGCTGAATACGATGCAAATACTCAACTCGAACATTACCGATAGTATCAGCATTCCAACGGTGCATATAAATAAGAACCTTAAAACCATTTTGCTTACCACTATCAAAAAGCCAGTAAATCGGATGCTTTTGATAAGTTTTAACATGGTCTTTGAAGAAATCTTTTAAGAAATAATTTCTAATCACTTCACGGCTTGTCTTTCCTTTATTGCCAAGAGCATTAGCAATAAAATCAAGATTTTCCTCAAGAGTATCTTCTCCATAAATCTTTTTCAGCCAAGCACAAAGCAAACCGACGATATCATCTTCAAAATATTCTTCGTCTGTAATTGGAATGCAGTTATCTGCATCTGGAATAAAAGTATCATATTTGCTGTTATCCCATTCTCCACCTGCATAAACAAGTCCATCTTCATCAAGAGAATAACGACCAAACATACAGCCAACTGCATAAGAAATTAAGCTCTTAATATCTCTCTGTAAATCAGCCTGACGAACCGTAACATCTTTATCTTCTACTTCCGATGTTAATTCGTCCTGCAATCCGTAAATCTCAATAAAGATACGATTAAGTTCTTCTTCATTTGCTTTAAGCTGATTGAAGCGGTTGTCACACTCCTTTGACCACGCTTCAAAAGCTGATGCGACAGTATAGTTCATCGAAATGTCCGGCATACTGTTATGCGGAGCATAACAAAAAACGGATGTGTTATAAAATCCCAAGAAGTTTCAAATGAGTCCCAATCAGTTTTGGAAATATTAACAAGTTCTTCTGTTAATATTTCCACCGTATTTTTAGTTTTGCTCTCCATAACAACATGAATAGTCTTTATGTGTCCTACTTCATAATTTAAAGTTGGTGACACAATTTTTATAAATATTGAATTTACCTTGCTATTCATTAGAGCTAAAATGTAAAAAATGTCTTTATCATATACAAAAGCACTATATCCACCTGAACCAAAAATAGCACCTTCATTTGACCATCTGACGGAAAAGTTTCCTGATGTCAAAGCTGACCAAGTTAGCGATTGCTTAAAATAATATTTTGTATTCTGGATAGTTCTTGATGCACTCTTGTAAATAGCGGCAGCATATTTTTTTATTTCATAACCATCGTTTTCGTAGTTTATTAACCATTCATTACTACCATACCATTTTCTATAGCTTCCTCCTTTGTTCATAGGGAACCATTTATAATCGCTTTGGTTGTTCAAGTCATAAACACTACATCTTTTTATTGATACTTCAAACCATCTTTTGAGAAATAGGTTATTGTTTGATGTAGCTAATCCATGTCTCGGCTCCGCTATTTCTCCCAAATTTGCCGATTCATATGCTTCAAGTGTCTTCTGCGTTGCCCAATATGCCGTGAATGGATTCCCTTGAATATGTTTTAGACAGTCAGAATTTTTTTCGTAATAGAAACCGCAATTTCTATCATTTAGTGCTTCAATAACCTTCTGTTTTTGTACTTCCATACCGCCCTTAAAATTCGTCAGATTGAAATAATATGCTTTTTCACCTTTATCTAAACTGTTTTTTAATACAAATGAACATATCGGTACGGTAGCTTCTTCAAATGCTGAATATTCCATTTGAATTAAACTCACTATTGTCTTATTATCCAAAATATACTGTCTTAATGGTTCGTACGAACTTATCGACATCCAAACAAATGGTGTCATAAAGGCAGAGTATCCATCTATTTTGCAGTAATCAAAGTTACGGTAAATAAACACGCTAAACAAGTCACCGGAATATGGCTTATAATTATCAACCACAAATTTCTTTAATTGTCCTTCCAACTTATTCATGTATGGCGGATTGGTACAAACAACTGCATACTTGTTACTCATAATTTCAGCCTGTTTTGCAAGCTGTACCATCTGTGGAAGTGTATCATTCAACCAGGCTGTTGAAAAAAGGTCTATCTGTCCTGTACTATTCTCAATATTATTTAAATATGTGGCAAATCCCTTGTAATCTTTCTTTTCAATCGTCTGTAATGTACCGATTTCCTGTGCGTCCCTGTATGCTTCGACTAAGTATTCCCCAATCTTGTTCTGTTCACTATCCGTTGTCAAACCACCACAAACAAATTTATCAATAGAATTACTTTCCTCAACAACTGAAAGATTATTAGATATACCTTTTGTTAATGCATGGCGATTATAACTGCGTGCTTTCATCATTACTGCAAAATACGCCAACTGATATGCTCGCTTATCAATATCCATACCGAAAATGTTATTTTCCACAATACTTAATGCTGCGTCTCTGTCGGAATATCCCACTTCACGGTAAATTTCCATAAGCACATCAAATGCATATACAAGAATATGACCACTACCCATACAAGGGTCTATTAGGGTAGTAAAAATGATACAATTTACAATGCCTTATTCTTTGGTGCATTAAATATTTGGTTTTGGTGCATAATTGGGATATTGGTGCAAAACCAATAGTTGTTGATATTAGATAAGGTGTTCAACACTAATTTTTGTGATACTCAAGGTTAAGAATAAAAAAACACACCTAGGTGTATTACCTAGGTGCGTAGTCCTGCTCTTAATTAAACATCAATTTCTGTTCCGTCCTTAAAAGTGAAGGTACATTTGTCTTTGTAAATGGTGACGAAATCAACCATTGTGCTCCAAAGTGGTCTATCAAACTCATCAATAATATGGTCTTGCAATTCCAGTGTTGCAATGAATTTTTCCATTTTTCCTTTTGACGCTTTTTTCTGTTTTATAGAATATTGAGCATTTTCGTAGTCACTTTTTGCTTGGTTGTATTGGTCAACAAGAGCATTATATCGTCTTTGATATTCTTCTTGTTCTTGTGCAACTTGAGAATTATTAGAAATTAGCATTTGAATGGCGTTTATAAGTACATTCATTTGGCTTTCTAATTTATAGCTTTTATTCTCAAGTTCTGCTGTATCAAATAATGATGATTTTATCAGCCTGATATTTTCCAATATCTCGTCTTTCTCAGAAAGCAACTTGTTAAAAGCTACTACAAACTTTTCTTTGATTTCTTTCTCAGTTATATGTGGTGTTTCGCATTTGCCACCTTTGTATTCTTATTGCAACGATAAATTACCTTTCTATATTTATCTGTTGAATGCCATACCTTTGAACCATACCAACTACCACAATCCCCACATTTGATTTTGTTAGAGAACATACTAACCCCACTATAATGAGAACCATATTTTTTCTTTCTCTTTACAAGTTCAGCTTGTACCAAATCAAATACTTCTGGACTGATGATGGCTTCGTGATTACCCTCAACATAGTACTGAGGTACTTCACCCTCGTTCTTTTTTAACTTTTTAGAAAGAAAGTCAACTGTAAACTGTTTCTGTAACAGTGCGTCTCCTTTGTATTTTTCATTTGACAACATTCTAGTTACAGTTGCAGAATTCCAAGTGTCCTTACCGGCAGGTGATTTAATTTTTCGTCTAGTAAGTTCTGTTGCAATGGCGTGTGGTGTCATACCTTCAAGAAACAACTTAAAAATAAGTTTAACAACTTTAGCCTGTTCTTTATTAACTACTATCTTTCCATCAGGACCTTTCTCAAGTCCCATAAAATTCGAATAAGCAAAACTCACCTTACCGTCAGCCATTCTCTTGCGTTGACCCCATGTTACATTTTCTGATATTGAACGGCTTTCTTCTTGAGCTAAAGAACTCATTATAGTAATTAGAAGTTCACCTTTACTATCAAATGTCCAAATATTCTCTTTTTCAAAATAGCACTCAACATTATGTTCCTTTAACTTTCTTATTGTTGAAAGAGAGTCAACAGTGTTTCTTGCAAATCGACTAACTGATTTTGTGATGATAAGGTCAATCTTTCCTAACAATGCGTCCTCAATCATTTTATTAAAACCGTCACGATGTCTTGTGTTTGTAGCACTTATACCCTCATCAGAATATAGCCCTGCAAACTCCCAATCATCTCTACCTTTTATGTAGTTGGTATAATAATCAACCTGTGCATCATAACTTGTAAGTTGGTCTTCGTGGTCAGTACTAACACGAGCATAACCTGCAACCTTTCTCTTTTTCTTACTGTTTACCGGCTTTGCAGTGAATTTATTGATTGTTGCCGGAATTGTAACTACTTTTCTTTGCATTACATTTTCACGTCCTTAACTAAATTTTTACGAGGATAACCCTTTTTCTTTTCTTTATATTCTCGGCTCTCTATATGCCCATCAAAGAAATGAAAAGAAACTGTACCATTTAACATGACAGCCTTTTCTATATTCTTATCCATAATTTCTTCAGAAAACTCTTCAAGTCCTAATACATCACAGACTAAGGCTTTCATAGTGGAACTCTTAATACCTTTATTACCACATGCACTGCTACATCTCCAACAACGGTCTTGTGTTCCGTCTTTATATTTCATTATTTGTCCCCTATAAATTCCAACACAGTTACCACAATTAATGAAACAAGCAAATTCACTGAGCCTTTTATTCTTAGGCCTACTTACTTTGCTTTTCCACCTATTCGACCACTCCTTTCTATTCTCATCAGTCCACCAATCTTTCCTTGATTTTGATTTCCAATGCTTTTGAACTTTAGTGTCATTATAAAAAACGAACTCAACTGTATCCTCACCAATGATGAATATTTCCTTGATATTTTCAGAAAAAACTTTTTCATCAAACTCGTCAATACATAATACATCATTACACAAGCTTTTCAAGATAATTTCAGGTATGCTTTTTGCATTACAATACTTTATACCTTTTTCGCTTTTGGTTCTGCATATCCATTGATAGTTCACAATGCTTTTATCCTTACATTGTCTTTTACCACTTCGTCTATAATTCTTGCCACAAATTGGGCATTTGACTTTTCTGGTAAAACAAGTGGTATTAATACTTGGGTTTGCAAGTGCTCCAAGTTTTCTGCGTCTTTGTTTTTCTTTCTGAACAGCTTGGAAAGTTTCCAAAGGTATTATTGCCTCGTGGTGATTTTCAATTAAGTACTGTGGCAATTCACCGTTATTAACTTTCCTTTTACCTGTAATTGGGTCAGAAATGAATTCTCTTTGTAAAAGCAAGTTTCCGGTATAGCTGTAATTATTCAGAATGTGTCTAATTGAAGTATTACTGAAATGCTTACCTTTAAAAGATTTAACACCCATTTTCTCAAGTTGCTTTTCTGTCATTTCAGCTGATATGCCTTTTAAGTAATTATCAAAAATCAGTTTGATGATTTTTGCTTCTTCAGGTACAACAACTAATTCATCACCCACCCAACGATAACCGTACAGTTGAAATCTGCCATTAGGAATACCTTGTTCGAACTTTTTTCTTGTACCCCACTTAACATTTTCAGAAATTGAACGGCTTTCTTCCTGTGCAAATGAGGCCAAAATAGAAAGCATTAGTTCTCCGTCACCACTGAAAGAATTGATATTTTCCTTTTCAAACCTTACTTCTACACCGATATTCTTTAAATACCTAACTGTTTCCAAAAGGTCAACGGTATTTCTAACAAAACGCTGAATTGATTTTGTTAGGATAATATCAATTTTACCCTCATTACAATCAGCAATCATTCTCTGAAACTCAGTTCTGTTTTTGATTTTAGTACCACTAATACCGTCATCAGCATACACACCAACAAACTCCCACTCAGGGTTCTGCTGTATTAACTGATTATAGTAACTAACTTGTGCAGAAAGAGAATGTTGCAGTCTTTCTGATTCCATAGAAACACGAGCATAAGCTGCGACCTTTTTCCGTTTTACAAGTTTAGGAACAGTTGGCTCTAATTTGATGATATTTGCCATAATAAGTTCTCTCCTTTCGTACTATATATCACTCATATGCACAATTATTTCAAGTCTATATTGGCAAATAAAGTACCTAAAGTTGGGTTGTACTTATTGGTTATTATTGTATCAATTTGTTGATACTCTTCCTTTGATATTATTTTATTTTTCAGCATTCGTCTTGCTATACTCATAGTGGTTTGGTACAACTTTTCGTTCTTAAAATCAGTTCTATTCATCATAGCTATCACCAAACCTTGATTTGATATAGCAATGATGAGAACAATACTTTCTATGGTTATTGCCATACGCCTTGAAAGGCTTACCACAGTATTCACAAGTAAAGCTATATACGGAATTTCTCTGTTCATCACATCCATGTAAACTCAACCATTTAGCTCTGCAATTATCCGAACAGAACTTTTTCTGCCTTGTACCTTTTAGTTGAACTATTGGTTTTCCACAATACAAACAAGTTAAATTATCCTTATTATTTCTTCTATAAAATGATTTTACAGTATTGATTGAAAGATTTACTTCTTTAGCTATTTGGGAGAATGTAACTCCGTCACTACGAAGTCTTATGATAGTATTTTTCTGCTTATCTGTCATAACTACAGACCTCCTTTATAGCTATGTATTGAAAAAGTCGTTTTTTCCGTTTTACAAGGCTATTTGGAGAAAATATTGATAATACTATATAAATTTATACAAAATATGATAATACCCACATAGAATAATTCTTTTGCATAAATTTTCAAATGCTTTTTATACAACAGTTACAATATTTATTT
>ERZ1034998.1717-NODE-1717-length-12649-cov-3.711212_pt1 | contig 12649 bp, 9 predicted proteins | sample MGYA00520621_ERZ1034998 | MGnify/ENA primary metagenome ERZ1034998 (study PRJEB33766, sample SAMN09781748) | gut metagenome | biome: gut microbiome | host: Homo sapiens | place: Madagascar | study: EMG produced TPA metagenomics assembly of the PRJNA485056 data...
CAGGTGAGGAAAGTCCGGGCTTCATAGGGCAGGATGCCGGATAACGTCCGGTGGAGGTGACTCCCAGGCTAGTGCAACAGAAATATACCGCCACCTTCAGGTGGTAAGGGTGGAAAGGCGAGGTAAGAGCTCACCGCTGTTTTGGTAACAAAGCAGGCTCTGTAAACCCCATCCGGAGCAAGACCAAACAGAAAACGATACAGCTGCCCGCTGTGTTTTCAGGTAGGTCGCTTGAACCTTGTGGTAACATAAGGTCTAGATAGATAATCACTCTCGACATAACCCGGCTTATCGTCTGACTTACGTTTTTTATTTATACGTCAAAACATCCGCCACCGACAAACTCTCTAAGGATAGAATTCATCGGAATATTCGTCACTTCCAATCCAAGGAAATAATCCAGGAACTTTAATAACCGTTTTGCTTCATAGTATTCTTCTGAATCCTTTGGTACCGAGAACAAAAGCGGCTCCGCATACTGTTTGATCACACTAAGCTCATAGATCAGCGCAGAATTAAACATGACATCCGCTTCCTCCTGGAACGGGAAAATATATTTTTCTTCGCCGCGTCGGACAGATGGCCACATTGCGATTGTTTCCTGCGCATCGTTCCCCCTGGTTCTTGCATCCCGCACAATTCTGCGGATCAGTCTTCCATCGGTCGTCGGGATCCGGTTATGATCATCAATATTAATCTGTGTCAATGCACTGATGTAGATTTTGAATTTGCTTTCATCCGGAAGTCCACTTGTCATAAGCGGATTCAATGCATGGATTCCTTCCGCTACCAGGACATCTCCATCATTTAATTTCAACTTTTTGCCTTTATACTCTTTTCTTCCCTGCGTAAAATTAAACGTCGGTATCGGAACAGTCTCACCGGCAAGCAGTTTTTTCATATCTGAATGGAAAAGTTCAAGATCCATTGCTTCAATACATTCAAAATCATAGTTTCCGTTTTCATCCTTCGGCGTGTGCTCCCGATCAACAAAATAGTTGTCGAGTGCAAGCGGATACGGGCGAAGTCCATGTGCCCGAAGCTGAACGCTTAACCGATGGGAAAATGTTGTCTTTCCGGATGAACTCGGTCCCGCGATCAGGACAAGCTTCTTTCCTCCGGCGCGGACCATATCTGCAATCTGTGCAATCTGTTTTTCCTGAAGCGCTTCCTGCACAAGCATCAGTTCCCGGATCTCTCCGTTTGTAATGCACTCATTCAACTGTCCGACATTGCTGACATCGAGGGTCTGGCTCCATTCATCCGAAGTTTTCAACACATGGAACAATTTTTCCCGCGGTTCAAAATCCGGAATAATCTCCGGTTCTTCTTTCGTTGGTGTCATCAGCATAAATCCGGTTGCATATGGCACAAGATCGTAACAGGTAATATATCCGGTCGAAGGAACCATATATCCATAAAAATAATCTTCATAATCTTCAATACTATACAGGTTCGCCTTGGATACACGTCGATAACGGAACAGACGTTCCTTGTCAAAACGACCCTGCTTCGCAAACCGCTGCACAGCCTCCTCTGTTGACACAGACTGTTTTATGATTGCAACATCCTTACGCACAAGTTCGTTCATCCGGTTTTTCACCTGAAAGAGCATTTCTTTTGTAACCGGTATTTCCTCCGATATCATCTTGTCATCTTCGCGCTTATTTTTTAGAAGGCGGCAGTAATATCCCTTTCCGAGTGAATACATCACTTTCACTGTATATCCGCTGCCCATGACATCAAAAAATGCCTTCACCATAAGAAATGTAAGACTACGTTTGTAAGTATCCATACCGATTACAGATGTTTTTTCTACAAGTTTTAATTCAACATCCCGATCAAGCAATTTCGCGAGCTCGCACAGTTTCCGGTTGCAAAACGCAAGTACGTATTTTTTCTCATCTTCCGCCATATGCGCATGTATAAATTCCGTGATTGCGGAGAATTTATCCACGTCGTAAACCTTCCCATTCATTGTGATTTTAATTTTTTCCATGCACTACACACTCCTTTCGCTTTCCACCCGGATTAAACAATCGAAAATGGCACACCCATATTTGCAATTTCAATCTCGAGACCCGGATCATACCCTTTTATATAGTCGTACATTATATGCATAAAAATCTGTTCTAACCCATAATGAGACGCATCAATAATATCCACACCAAGTTCCCTGGCATCTAACCCTTCATGATGACCGATATCCCCTGTGATCAGACATTCTGCTTTTTTCTCGGCAGCAACATCAATCACGCTTCTTCCAGACCCTGGGCAGATGGCTATTTTTTCTATGACTCTGTCAGGTTTTCCAAACATTATCACATTTTTTAAATCAAATTTCCGTTTGACGTATTCTGCCAGAGAAGCATTTGTCATCGGCTGTTTCAGGTACCCAACCTGGCCAATTCCTTCTCCATCTTTTGTCTCTTCCAGCACTTCTGTATTTTTCAACTCCAGCATACGCGCAGTTTCCCGTGCCATACCTCCAATTGTATCAAAATTCGTATGCATGGCATAACAGGCAATCCCATGTTCAACCAGATCTAATATTTTTCTGCCCAATACCGTCTCATCATTGATCCGGTCCACGCGTCCGAATATCATAGGATGATGAGAAACAATCATATCTGCGTGTTCATTTATAGCCATTTCAATGACTTCAATCGTCACATCAACCGCCAGCAAAACCTTATGTATTTCTTTTGTTTTCCTGCCAACAAGCAGTCCGACATGATCCCACTCCATCGCATACTCTGTGGGTGCTTTCTTCTCCAATATACGAATTAATTTCTCGCAAAGCAACACTCTCATCTCCTGTTCAAAGTATCTATTATATTATGTAGCATGTCGATTTCCTGTTCGAGTTCTTCTGTCCTTTTTTTTGCAGAATCTGTCTGACTGCCCTGTAAAGTCTGATAGATTTGACACTTCTTTTCTACCTCACGAGTCAAAAAGCGGTCAAGCAATACATTTTTTTCACGAATCAGCACTGGTCCATACAACAATTCTGCACGTGTCATATGCATATCTGTCGTTTGTTTCTTTGCCTTGATTATTGTGTAATACTTCCCTTCTTCAAGCAAAAAATGTTCATTGCATATTTGATATCCATGTTCTTCCAGGCACAATCGCAAGACATCCAGCTCCGATTGTGGTTGTAAGATCAATCCAATCCCGGCTTCAAGGTGGATATGTCCCGCCACCAGGATGTCCCGCATCAGCTTTCCACCCATACCAGCTATCACAGCCCAATCTGCCTCTCCGACTTGAAGACTATCAAATCCATTTGAAAGCCTGGTTTCTACACTTTTTTCAAATCCATATTCCATAAGATTTTTCTGTGCGATATCCAAAGGTCCGCGTCGTACATCCATCGCAATCACATGTCTTGCAAGCTTTTGTTCTATGCATGCCATCGAAACAAACGCATGGTCGCAGCCAATATCAGCCACGCAGCCAATTGTTCCATGTGTAGCTTTCTCATCGCACAACATATCCAAAATCCCCTGCATGCGCAGGGATAACGGGATTTTGACAGTATCTTGTTTTGTATTATTCGTTAGCATCCAGGTAATCCTTTAACTTTCTGCTTCTGCTCGGATGTTTCAGTTTACGGAGCGCTTTTGCTTCAATCTGACGAATACGTTCTCGTGTCACCTGAAACTCTTTTCCAACTTCTTCCAATGTACGTGCACGTCCATCATCCATGCCAAACCGCAGGCGAAGAACCTTTTGTTCTCTCTCTGTCAGTGTGTCAAGCACTTCGTTCAACTGATCCCGAAGCAGGTTGCTTGCTGCAGCTTCTGCCGGTACCGGGACATTCTGATCCTGGATGAAATCTCCAAGATGGCTGTCTTCCTCTTCACCGATTGGAGTCTCCAGTGATACCGGTTCCTGTGAAATCTTTAATATCTCACGGACACGATCAACCGAAATATCCATCTCTGCTGCAATTTCTTCTGGCAACGGTTCCCTTCCAAGCTCCTGAAGGAGCTGTCTGGATACGCGAATCAATTTGTTGATTGTCTCAACCATATGAACCGGGATTCGGATTGTTCTCGCCTGGTCTGCAATTGCTCTCGTGATTGCCTGACGGATCCACCATGTAGCATACGTACTAAATTTATATCCTTTTTCATAGTCAAACTTTTCAACTGCTTTGATCAGGCCAAGATTTCCTTCCTGAATCAGATCCAAAAACAACATACCACGTCCGACATAACGCTTTGCAATGCTGACCACCAGACGAAGGTTTGCCTCTGCAAGCTTCTGCTTTGCTTTTTCATCGCCCTGTTCCATCCGCTTTGCAAGCTCAATTTCTTCCTCTGCTGTCAAAAGCGGTACCTTTCCGATTTCCTTCAAATACATGCGAACTGGATCTTCAATGCTGACGCCATCCGGAACAGACAAATCAATCTTCTCCACATCAATATCTGCATCCTCCGGATCTTCGAGGATCATATCATCTAAAATCTCATCATCATCTTCGGTCTCAGACACAACAGCAACATGATGCTCATCAAGATAATCAAAAATCTTTGTCATCATATCTGTCGTCAACGCAATATCCGGTTTGCCTGCAAAATAATTGACAATCTCATTGTCAAACAGTGTATTATCATTTTTCTTTGCCATCACAACCAGGTTCTCAAGATGCTCCTTCATCTGTTCTGAAGACAATATATTGGCATCTTCCGCATTCTTGGCTGTGTTTTTGGTCGTCTTTGTTGTCTCTTTCTTTGTCATTTCTTTCTTCGCTGCCTCTTTCTTTGTTGTCTGTTTCTTTACCGCCTGTGTTGTATCAGTCTTGGTTTCCTGTACATTTTTCTTTTTTACTTCTGTATCTGCAACATTTTTTGTCATATTTGTTCCATCCTTCCATTGTGCTTATATTCTATCCATTCTTTAATGATATATGCATTTTCGCCAATTTTCCCTTTTCCGCAATCACCTGTGGCAATTTTTCGGGATTGGCCGCAATATTTGCAAGTTCATAGTCAATCCGTGCAATCTTGACTTTTCGTACCAGTTCATTGACCGCTTCTTCCTTTTCGTCTTCCGGTATCTCAAAATCAAGTTCTGTCTGCAGGATTTTTGCAACCAATCGCTGTTTTTCAATATCCTCAAACAGGTTGACGATAGCCGCCGGGTTTACCGAGCCTGTCTCTTTGTATTGATCAAACAGTTTCTTTGCGACTGTATGATAATCTTCATCTATAAAATCATCTTCCGTAACGATCCCATCAAGCGCCTGAAATAAATACGGATTTCCAACCATCCACGTGAGAAGTAATCGTTGCGGCTGGGTTTTCGCATCCGCTTCTTTTTCCTCCCTGCTTTGTGGCGGTGACTGTGACGAAGTTTCTCTCACTTCCACGAAAGTTTCATCTGCATCCGGTTTTGATGCCATTCCAATCGTTCCATACTTTGTCACAATCGCTTTCAAATCATCCGGATTTAAGTTATATTTCTCGGCCACTGCATCGATATAACTATGTCTTACGACCGGTTCTTCAAGCTGTGCCAGCCTCTTTGCCGCATCTTTGACAAACCGGATTTTTTCTTCCGGATCTTTCAGATTATATGCAGCAGCAATACTGTCAATCTCAAATACAATCCCGGTCACTGCATTCGCGATTCGCTCTTCAAATGCTTCTTTGCCAAGGTTATGGATAAATTCATCCGGATCTTTGTAAGGTTTTAAGTCAATCACACGGGTTGCAATGCCAGCCTCCCGCATGATACCAATCGCTTTCATCGTAGCTTTTCGACCGGCACCATCGCTGTCATATGCCAGATACACTTCATCCGTGTACCGTTTTACAATCGTTGCATGTCCCGTCGTAAGTGCCGTTCCCAGCGAAGCAGCCGCATTGTCAAATCCAGCCTGGTGCATCGCAATCACATCCATGTATCCTTCACATAGGATGATTCCTCGTCGTTTGGACCTCCGCGCAATATTCATCGCAAAGAGTGTATGGCTTTTATCAAAAACCGCTGTTTCTTTCGTATTGATATATTTCGGAAGTCCGTCGCCAAGCACTCGTCCGCCAAAGCCAACAACCTTTCCATTGATATCCAGAATCGGCACCATGGCACGATTCCAGAACATATCCTGTCCACCTTTTTTTTCATCGATACGAACCAGCCCGGAATCCTTCATCTGGGCATCTGTATATCCATTTTTCTTCAAATACATATACAGATCATTTGCATATACATTGGCATATCCGAGTCCAAACCGTTGAATCGTATCATCAGAAAATCCACGCTCATGATAATATGCAAGCGCATGTGCCCCTGACGGTGTTTTGGTGAGCATATAATTGAAATACACAGCAGCGGCCTTGTTCATCTCTTTCAATACGGTCTTATAATTTTCTTTCTGCCGCTGTTCTTTGGAATAATCCTGCTCCGGAAGTACGACCCCCGCCCGTTCCGCCAGCATCTTTATCGCTTCCGGAAAGGAGTAATTCTCGTACTCCATCACAAAAGTCAGAACATTTCCACCTACACCACATCCAAAGCAATGGTACATCTGCTTGTCCCGATTCACATGAAAAGAAGGTGTCTTCTCATGATGAAATGGGCAGCATGCCATATAGGAATTTCCACGTTTTTTTAATGTAACGTAGCTGCCAATCACATCCACAATATCATTCCGGCTGCGTACCTCTTCAATTATATTTTCTGAATAATACAAAACTACTTCACCTGTTTCTTATACAAACTTTATTCCTTGCTCCACGATTTTGGAATAAAGATTTTCTTCGCCATATCAATCGCATAATTATCAGTCATCCCTGCAATATAATCGCAGATGACTGTCTCTTTCAATTCTCCCTGCTCAATAAACATCCTATATTCTTCCGGAAGCCTTTCTTCATGCTCCATGAATTCCTCATACAACATACCAATCAGACGTTCCGCTTTCACCTCTTCACTTTTTGCAACCGGATTCGTATATAAATCCCGAAACATGAATTTGCGAAGTTCTTGAAATGCTTCCTGATATTCCTGTGGCAATATAATATCGTCTATGTCTGTGCTTGCAGTGACTACCGTATGTATGAGCGTATTGATTCGATCCCGGGTATTATGTCCCAGAAGATTCGTACAAGCGTCAGGAAGCATATCCTCTGTCAAAATTCCCGCCCGGATGCCATCATCTATGTCATGATTTACATACGCAATTTTATCTGACAGACGAACAATCTTTCCCTCAAGTGTTGCCGGAACACATCTGCTTCTATGATTCAGTATTCCATCCCGAACTTCCCATGTCAAGTTCAGTCCTTTTCCATTTTTCTCTAATCGTTCTACTACACGTATGCTCTGTTCATTGTGGCAAAACGGTTTTGTTGTGTATTTCGATAACGCACGCTCCCCAACATGACCAAAAGGTGTATGTCCCAGATCATGTCCTAGCGCAATTGCCTCTACAAGATCTTCATTCAGATACAGACTTCTGGCAATCGTTCTTCCAATCTGAGCAACCTCCAGGGTATGCGTCAATCTTGTCCGATAATGATCTCCTCCCGGTGACAGGAATACCTGTGTCTTATGTTTCATGCGCCGAAATGACTTCGAGTGTATAATTCGGTCCCGATCCCGCTGAAATTCCGTGCGCAAATCACATTTTTCTTCTGCCCTGTCTCTTCCTTTCGATCCATCTGCAAAGCATGCACATGATCGAAAGATCTCGTGTTCTCTTTTTTCCAGACACTCCCGAACGATCAATTCAAACCTCCTATATCCTGTAAAAGTCTATTTACCCATACAATAATATTATTCCACAATTCTTTCTTATTCCCTTTTTTTCTTTAAAATTTTTTATTGCATCACAAAAACACAGGTGCAGATAACCTGCTGTTTTATAACAGCAATCCTATCTGCACCTGTGTTTTTTCTCTACTCTATATTGTTTTATAATCAACCTGTTACTGAATCAAATTATTATTCTCAAGATCCGCAGCCAGATAAGAAAGGTCATAATCCGCCCATACAGTTCCTTCCATATCCTTCTCCGTATCTACTTCTATTGTGCTGAGCCACTGCTGTTCCAGACTTTCAAACTGATCATTCACTACATCGGATGCAACTGCATACGCATAACTGTCAAGCAGATCCTGATCATGATCTGTCTTCACATACAAGACAATATATCCAAGATCATTCTCTGTGATTTCAGAACATTCACCGGCTTTCAGATTCTCCAGCTGTTTGTTCATATTCTCAGAAAACGCACCAACATAGCCGGACATCTCCTGACTATATTTGTCAACTCCATACTTTGTCAAAAGCTCATCAACGTCCCCACCATTTTCCAATTCTTCAATCATCTTCTGGGCATTCGCATAAGCATCCTTCTTCTCGTCCTCCGGCAATGCAATATAGCTGCCGTCTGTATCGGTTGCAGGATTATCGTTCTCATCCGTCTCAACAATCGGGAACACGATATATTTCAACACCATAAAATTGTAATCTTTGCACTTCTCCTGAACATCACTGGTTGCTTTCTTACCCATATCATTTCGAATATCATTTTCGAACTTTGATACATATGTCTGCTCTGTAAATGCTCGTTCAATCACTTCATCAGAGATACCATATTTATCCCGAAGTGCCTGCGGCACCTTACTCTTAAAGTTCTCGATTGTTGTATTAATCTTTTCTTTATCGTCATCTGTCAGTTCCACATCATTATGCTGTGTTACATCATACAGGATTTTTGTCGTTCGAATCAAAGACAGGACACCATCCTTGCAAGTATCCGGATTTGCTTTTACTGCAGCCTCTGTACCCTTGTTCATCATTAAATACTGTATCGCATAGAACATCAATTCATCCATATAGATGTCGTAATCTCCGATTACCATAGCCTTCGTCTTCGAAGCATCTTCCTGAGACATCCCACCACCCTTTGTCAAAGCGTTCTTGTCTTTACTCAATCCATTCGAGCAACCGGTCAGCATCGCAGCTGTCATACTTACTGTCAGTAGTCCAACCACGAATCTTTTTATTGCCTTTTTTAATTTCATTTTGTCCTCCATCTATTACAACGTGCATATTCACGTCTGTATTCTCTTGTACTGCTCTATTTTAGTTTACTTTGTATATATAGTCAACCGCTTTCACAAAATATACATAAAAAAGGATCGTCCGAAGACGATCCTTAAAGTTATCGTAAAAAGTAATAATTACTCCTTTACACCACCAAGAGCAACACCGGCAATGATGTACTTCGACAATGCAAAGTATACGATGAAGATTGGCAATACCGTCAGGCACAGACCAAGGTAGATAATACCATAGTCAGATCTGAACTGTTCTGAACGAAGAGCCATAATAAACATAGGCAATGTCTTCTTCGCTGTATCTGTCAACATCATGGATGGTGTGTACAGGTTGTTCCACGAACCAATGAAAGCAAAGATAGCCTGTGTAGCCATAGCCGGCTTCATCAAAGGCAATGCAATCTTGTTGAATGTAGAGAACTCACCAGAACCATCAATTCTTGCTGCCTCAACGATTTCTACTGAGAATCCTGTCTGCATATACTGCTTCATGAAGAAATATGTAGATGGAGCTGCTGCTGCAGGAATAATCAGTGGCCAATATGAATCATAAAGACCAATCTTAATCATGAACTGCATGAAACCGATGATTGATACCTGTGCAGGAATCATCATGATAGCCATAATGAAGGAATGAGCAGCATTCTTCAGCTTGAAGTTATATACTGTCAGACCATATGCAGTCAATGTTGAAATATAAACCTGAAGAAGCGTTACCGGAACAGAGATGATCGCACTGTGAAGCATAGCGCCCCATACAGAAGTACCAACACCTGATGCCTTTGCATTCAAATTCTTAAAGTTTGTTGAAAGCTGTGAAAACGCATTCGACTTTGGTAACAAATGCAATCCTGCCTTGATTGTGTCTGAATCAAGTGTTGCATTAATTATCATAATGTAGAATGGTAAAATACTCATAATACATAAGAATACGCAAATAATCGTTCTGAAGATCTTAATGCCTCTTATCTTAGCTGAGTAACTTGCATCTATATCTGCTGATTTTTTAGCCATTATCCGCGCACCCCCTTATCTTACCACAGCATGTCTCTGCTTTGGCTCTCTCTCTTTTGTAAGAGCGAAGAACAAAAGACTGATTATCATTGTAACTACGAACAATACCATAGACGCCGCTGCTGCCTTACCATAATCCTTCGATGTGAATCCAAGGAACTTAATCCACATGGTAATTGTCTCAGATGCGAAGTTTGGCATACCGTTGAAGGATGCATCGACATTGAACAGTGACGGAATATCGTACATCTGCAAACCACCGATACATGATGTAACCAAACTGAACTGAATAATCGGCTTCAACAGTGGAAGTGTGATGTAGAAGAACTGCTGTTTTCCACTTGCACCATCCACCATGGCTGCTTCGTAAAGCGAAGGGTTAATACCCAGAATACCTGCAATCAATACAATCATCGTATTACCATACCACATCCAGAACTGCATGAAAGCAATCAATCCGACTGTCTTTCCCGGGCTCTCCATGATATGTCTGTCTCCAATCATCTGTGCGATTGGACCGTTTGCACTAAACAAACTGTAGAACAATACGGCGATAGAAGATGCTGTAATGATATTCGGCATGAACATCATAATCTTGAAAGCGCCCTGTCCTTTGAGTTTTACGACTGTATCTGTAAACCAAGAAGCCAGTAGCAAAGCTAACAGCATCTGAGGAATGAAGTTCAGAACCCAGATCTTAATCGTGTTACCGATAGACTGCACGGCCTTGTTGTTAAACCAATGGGTTACAACCAGCTTACCATCAGCACCCTTCTTTGCATCAGAAAGAACGAGGATATAGTTCTTAATACCATTGAAGTTTGGTCCCTGGAACTTACCAAGTTTAATCTGATAATACTCTACAAAGCTAAGGTACACTGTGTAAATCAACGGATACAGCTGGAACAAAAAATAAACTAAGAAGAATGGCAGAATGAAGAAATATCCATACTTGCCATATTCGACTGTTTTTCTCTTCATATTTTACTTCCCCAACCTTTTCATAATTTTCAAATTTCTTACACGCACCCCGCTAGACATTTTATAAGGGATGCCTTCCGGTATCTCTTATGAAATGTCTAGCAGTGCCCGAATGTCTTTTTTTAAATTATGCACCGGGCGGACCCGGTGCATAACCATTAGTTCTTATAGATACTAAACTCTTGAATTGCCAATAGACTACTCTACTGTAAGGTTCTGATATGCATCTCTGATAGAAGCCTTAACAGCCTCAACAGCATCGTCGATTGTAGCAATCTCGCCTGAGTTGTAAGATGCTGAAGCGTTATCAAGGAAACCGTTCATTGTTGAATCGTACTCTGTAGCGTTCTTAACGTCGATCTTCTCAGCGTTAGCCATGAATACAGGAACTGGATCCTCGCCGCCAAGTACCTTAGAAGCGCCCTTACCGTCATCTGTAATCTTCTGCATTACGTTCTTGTTGTTTACATAGTCAAGTGTCTCTGCTGAAAGCTTGTAAAGAACATCCTCATCAGCACACAGTGTGTACATAACAAGTGCAGCAAGTTCCTTGTTAGGACAAGCATCTGTTACACCAAGATATGTACCGCCCCAGTGGTAAGAAACAGGACCCTGGCACATGTTGAACTTACCTTCGATATCTGTACCCTCTGCCTGAGCACCAAGTGTCCAGTACAGGAACCATGTACAACCGAACCATCCAAATACATCACCAGTTACATCTGCGAACCAGCCATCTGTCCATGCAGCGTTGTTGTTTGTGTATTCACCATCGTAAAGCTTCTTAGCGAACTCCATGTACTCTGTATAAGCATCATCGAAGTTTACTGTGTCACCCTCTACCCATGGCTTAGCCTTGTTGTCAATGATAGGCATCTTAGCATCGCCAGGACCAGAAAGGATCTTGTAACCAGCTTTCTTCAGTTCTTCTGCTGTAGCAAGGAATGTATCCCAATCCTTAACCTTCTGCTGGATATCATCAGGATCTGTTGTTCCGAATACTTCGTCAGCGATATCTGTTCTGTAGATGAAACATCCAGGTGTTGCCTGCCAGCACATACCCTTGAGTTCGCCATCGATTGTAGCGTAGTCAATTGTATACTGATAAGCACCTGAGTACATATCTGCTGTGATACCAAGATCTGCAACAGGTACGATAGCATCTGAAGCCAAGAAGTACTTAGCTACAGCATCATCACAAGCGATGATAGAAGGAACCTTCTCACCACCAGTTGCGATAGCGTTCTCGATAGCTGTCTTGTACTCGTCAGAACCACCGCCGAGACCAAGGTTCTCATACTTGATGAGATCAGCATACTGTGGATACTTATCCTTTACATACTGAAGTCTCTCACCAAACTCTGTGTTCCATGAGTAGCAGTAAATAGGATCGCTATCTTCTGCCGGCATTGGAAGTGCAACCTCTGCGTTTGATGCTGAAGCATCATCTGCTGTTGCGTCATCATCTGTTGCTGCCTCTGTTGTTGCTGCCTCTGTTGTTGGAGCCTCTGTTGTTGTCTCTTCCTTCTTGTCGCCACAAGCTACAAGTGAAAGACCCATTGCAAGTGCCAAAG
>ERZ1034998.1733-NODE-1733-length-12617-cov-10.136364_pt1 | contig 12617 bp, 9 predicted proteins | sample MGYA00520621_ERZ1034998 | MGnify/ENA primary metagenome ERZ1034998 (study PRJEB33766, sample SAMN09781748) | gut metagenome | biome: gut microbiome | host: Homo sapiens | place: Madagascar | study: EMG produced TPA metagenomics assembly of the PRJNA485056 data...
AGACGGCGATGATATGAAGCTTACCAGCCTTCAGAGTATCTCCGATTTCATGACCTGTGCCGGAAGGACCATGCCGGAAAATATCCGCCTGTGGGCGAGAAGAAACCTGGCAGTGGCAAGATCCCACGAGGTATCTCCCGAGGAGAGAAGACACGCGCAGAGAGCATTGTCCATCATGATGAACATTCAGTGGAAGGGCAATTATTTTGAAGCTATTGATCCGGTGGAAGCCAGACGGATCCTGGATGAGGAATTGTACGGCATGGAGAGGGTCAAACAGCGTATCATGGAGACCATTATCCAGATCAACCGTACCCACACTTTACCAGCCTATGGTCTGCTTCTGGTGGGACCGGCGGGAACCGGTAAATCTCAGATCGCTTATGCGGTGGCAAGGATTTTAAAGCTTCCCTGGACTACACTGGATATGAGTTCCATCAACGATCCGGAGCAGCTGACCGGAAGCTCTAGAATCTACGCTAATGCCAAACCCGGTATCATCATGGAAGCTTTTTCCATGGCTGGAGAGTCCAATCTGGTATTTATCATCAACGAGCTGGACAAAGCAGCTAGCGGCAAAGGTAATGGCAATCCGGCGGATGTACTGCTTACCTTGCTGGATAATCTGGGATTCACGGACAACTATATGGAATGTACCGTGCCCACATTCGGTGTTTATCCGATTGCCACGGCTAACGATAAGGATCAGATCAGTGCCCCGTTAATGTCGCGTTTTGCAGTGATCGATATTCCGGATTATACCCCGGAGGAGAAGAAGATCATTTTCTCCAGATTCGCATTGCCAAAGGTACTGAAACGCATCGGACTGCAGGCAAACGAGTGCACTATCACTGAAGAGGGACTGGAGGCCGTGGTGGAGATCTATTCCAACACCAGCGGTATCCGCGATCTCGAGCAGGCGGCGGAGCATCTGGCAGCCAACGCGCTGTATCAGATTGAAGTGGACGGATTAACAGAAGTCGTATTTGACGCGGAAAAAGTGAAGAAATTATTTCTGTAAATAAGAGAAGCAGGTAGTCGCAGGACGCGGTTGCCTGCTTTTTGTGCAAAGCCGGGGGCTTTTGCCCCCGACATCATTATATAAAAAAGAGTAGAGGAGAGGGAACATGACAAAGAAAGTATTAGTGATCACGGATGCACAGAACGAATTCATCACAGGAGCACTGGGCAACAAGGAGTGCGAGGCGGCGGTGAAAAATATCGTTGCCGCAGCCGAAAGAGGGGAATACTATAAAGTGATCATTACCAAGGATACGCATACGGTAGATTATCTGGACACCCAGGAAGGAAAAAGACTGCCTGTGCTGCATGGACAGGAGGGCACAGAAGGGTATAAGATTCATCCGGATATTGTAAAGGCGGTACGGGAACATTATGCACCAGAAAATGTGATCACGGTGAAAAAGCCGACTTTTGGCAGTCCGGAATTCGGAAAGCTATTGAAAACCATCTGGGAAGAGGTGACGGCTGCAGGAGAGGCAGCAGAGGGTGAATATCCCATGGAAGTGGATTTTACCGGGTTCTGCACCGGAATCTGTGTGTTAAACAATGTAGTCATGGCAAAGGCATTTGTACCGGAAGCAAGAGTGTGTGTTATCGAGAACGCCTGTGCCTGTGTGACCCCGCAGACCCACCAGACGGCTATTGCTGCCATGGGACCGATCCAGGTGGATGTCATTTAGAGAACATATCATATTTACACAGCTGTGAAGCTAAGAGAGAAAGAGGAAAAATTATGATATTACCACAGATCATCAACAGTTTACTGGAAAACGATATGTATAAGTTCTCCATGGGACAGTGCATTTACCACCAGTTCAGCGCTTATAAGACTACCTGGACATTTAAATGCAGGAATACAGATGTATTTTTTACAACGGAGATGGTGGAAGAGATCAAGGCGCAGATCCGGGCGTATTGTGACTTACGTTTTACGGAGGAAGAATTGAATTATCTGGAAAATGTAAAATGGATCAAAGGTTCCTATGTGGATTTCCTGCGCCTGTGGCAGCCCAGATATGAAGATTTCGAGATCGGAACGGAGGCGGACTGCGGTCTGACTATCGAGACGAAAGGCTCCTGGTTAAACACTTCCATGTATGAGATTCCGACGCTGGCTATCGTCAATGAAGTGTTTTTCCGTATGAATTATGATTATGACAGGCTGTATGCTTCCTTCAGGGAGAGGCTGGCGGATAAGATTCAGAAACTTGTAGATGGGACCTATTGTCTTGGTAATTTCAGTGAATTTGGTCTGCGGCGCCGCTTGTCCGCGGAAGTACAGGAACTGGCGGTGCAGGAGCTGGTGGCGCACAATAAGGACTATAAGGACTCTGCCTGCATCGGTACTTCCAATGTCTATCTGGCGAAAAAATGGAATGTGACCCCGGTGGGAACCATGGCGCATGAATGGATCATGTGTACCGGACAGGGCAATCACAAGCACAATCCGGCGTATTCCAACTGGTATGCTCTGGATGCCTGGGTGAAGGAGTATGGTGTATTAAACGGCATCGCCCTGACAGACACCATCACCACAGATTGTTTCCTGAAAGATTTTCAGCTGACCTATTCCACCCTGTTTTCCGGAGTGCGGCATGACAGCGGGGATCCCTTTGCCTGGGGCGAGAAGATGATCGCCCATTATGAGGCCCTGGGGATCGATCCGAAGCGCAAGACACTATTGTTCAGTGACAGCCTGGATTTCGCGCGGGCGGATGAGCTGCGCAGGGCATTCAGTGAGCGCGTGACGGTGGCGTTCGGGATCGGCACTTATATCGCCAACGATACCTGTGAGGAGCCTTTAAATATCGTCATGAAGACGACAGCCTGCAACGGCATGGATGTGGCGAAAATATCCGATACGCCCGGCAAGGAAATGTGCAAGAACGAGGAGTATGTGGATTACCTTACCAGGTGTATCCGGTGGAGACTGGAGCACGACAGATAGGAGCAGAAACCAGCCCTTATCGCAGAATCAAATTTGAAATCTGATTCGCGATTCCTCCGACGGAAGGAATCATCTGCGGAATGGAGATTAGGATGAGTCAGAGATGAAAAGAGCGAAAGAATATGGAATATGAACATATTGAGCATACTTTTGCACCAGTGTATGATGCAGATTCCAAGGTGCTGATCCTGGGGACACTGCCCTCGGTGAAATCCAGAGAAAATCATTTTTATTATGGGCATAAACAGAACCGTTTCTGGAAAGTTGTGGCGGATCTGTGCGGGGAACCGGTGCCGGAGACCATTGAAGAGAAAAAGGCGATGCTTCTTGCACATCATATAGCTATCTGGGATGTCATTCAGAGCTGCGACATTAAGGGCTCCAGCGACAGCAGTATCCGGAATGTGGAACCGACGGATATCCGACACATGCTTGCGGAATCGAAGATAACGGGAATCTATGCTAATGGGAATAAGGCGGGAGAACTGTACCGGAAGTACCAGCTGCCACTTACAGGAAAGGAAGCCATGGTGCTGCCCTCTACCAGCCCTGCGAATGCGGCATGGTCCCTACAAAAATTATGTGAAGCCTGGCGAAATACCATTGACATAATTGACAAAATTCCATACAATGATATAAATAATACATGAAGTACCAAAAACATACAGGTAAAAGGGATTATAACATAGAACAGACCGTACGTCTTTTATGGATGTGCGGTCTGTGTTATAATAGGGAAATAGATGACACAAAGTGAACGGAAGAAAGAGGAAAATACATGGAAGAAAAGTGGTTTCTGCTGGGAGACATCCACGGAGATGCAAGACCTATTCAGAGATTTTATGAACGGAATAAAGACATACTCTCACTGGATGCGGAGCAGAATCACATCATTTTGCTGGGGGATGTCGGTGCTAATTTTCAACTGCATGGACAGAGAGACGATTTTTTCAAAAAAAAGATGTCAAAATATCCCTTCACCTATATCTGCCTGCGGGGCAACCATGAGGAGAGAGCGAAGAATATGATGGATCTGCGTCCCGCGGAGTGGGAGATCCGCCAAAAGTACGGAGGAGAGATCTACGTGGAGGAGGCCTATCCGCAGTTGGAATATCTGTCCGACATCCCGGCGGTCTATAATCTCTGCGGTTATAAGACCCTGTCCCTGCCGGGGGCGTACAGTATCGACAAATGGTACCGTCTGCTCCACGGCTGGCCGTGGTTTCCGGAGGAACAGTTGTCCGAAGAGGAGATGGAGATTGGAAGGAAATTGAAGGCTGCGAAGCAGCCCTTTGACCTCGTTATCTCTCACACCTGTCCGCTCATTTACGAGCCTACGGATCTGTTCCTGCAGGGAATCGACCAGACTATGGTGGACAAGACCATGGAACGCTACCTGGGCGAGATTGAAAGGGACCTGGACTATAAGAGATGGGCTTTCGGACATTATCATGCGGACCGGATGTACCCCTGGAATGACGGCAAACAGGTCATGATGCTTTTCAATGAGCATGCGGTGGAGCTTAAGAGATTTATGGAGATGAAGGAAGGGGAAGAGGTGTTTTTGGGTTGAAATTTGTGAAACAAAATGAGAAAATTATTTGAAAAGAAACAACCGAGCACTAAAATGGAGAGAGCAAAAGAATGCAGATTACTTTGTTTGATCATATTGCCGGAGCATATTACGGCGATATGAGAATGGATGACCGCATAGTAGAACAAATAGCGGACCATACGGAAGAAACATGGCAACCGGATCGCAGAGATGAGGAAAGAGGCAGTAATACCAGGCAGGGAAAAGTTGCCGAAGAAATTGTGGAACAATTTTTTACTCATTTTTTTGAAAACAAAATAGCCATGAAATCCTATGACGACATCAGAAATGATGATTTTGAAAAACATGCTCCTTTTGATTTCCTGATTTGGAAAAAAGGAACTATAGATATCGAGCCTATCGTGTCATCCATACAAAGAGACATTGATAACACACCAAATAAATTTGTACGTCTGAGTGAATATACAAGAAGACTGTGCAAGGATGCAAATGTAAAGATAGCAGAGGTGAAATCTACTCAGATACGGGAGGATTTAAAAAGAGATTCGGGTTTTAATGGTAATTATGAAGATGGCAACGCAGTTCGGAAACTTATAAATGAAATAAAAAGTAAGGACGACATTTTTTGTTATCCATATTTTACAAGGAGTGTTTCTTCCAAAGATTATTCTATGGAAGATTACTGTCAGCTCGCAAAACAGCAGGAAAATTCTTTGAATTCTTTTACAGGGGAAAAATTAAGAAAAATGGTACTGGATCTGGAAGTGATGCATCAGTGCTGTGATGTCTTCATACGTGTTTACCTAGATTTGACAGCAAAAAGAGGATTTATCATAGGTTGGCTGGGGAAAGAGCACCTGTTAGACTATGAAGTACGGTTAAAACGAATGCCGAAGAAGGGCAAATCTGAAAAAGCCCTATATTTTACCAAAAAGTTATCGGAAGTAGAAGGAATAGATACCATACCGGAACTTTTTGAGGATAGCTTGGAAGTGTATGCAAGTCCATATACGACAACAAATTTTTATCATTGCAAAAAAGACTGTAAATATATTCAGAATGTGAAGCAGGAAGAACTGATAACATTTAAGTCGGAGGAACAGGCGAGACAAGGTGGACGCTACACAAAAAGATGCTGGAATTGTTTTGATAAATGAGGAGACTATGATGGAAAAAGCTAGAATGGAATCCATAGATGGATTCAGAGCAAATATTCAGAAAATGGAAGAATTGTTTCCTACCTGTATAAAAGAAGGGAAAAATGAATCGGGACAAATAATCCGAGGGATAGATATGGAAGCACTGGCACTGTTATTGGGGGATCGGGTGCTGGGAGAAGAAAAATATGAATTTACCTGGGTTGGCAAAAAAGAAGCTGTTATAGAGGCAAATACGCCTATCAGAAAAACATTGCGCCCTGTTGTTGCAGATTCATCTGAGTGGCATACAACACAGAATCTGTATATTGAAGGGGAAAATCTGGATGTTCTTAAGCTGCTGCAGGTTAGTTATTTAAATGCAGTAAAAGTGATCTATATCGATCCGCCTTATAACACAGGTAATGATTTTATCTATTTGGACAAATTCAATACAGAAGCAGATGAGTATGAAAAAGAACTTGGAGCAGTGGACGAAGACGGAAACAGAATGTTTAAGAATCTTGATACCGGTGGAAGATTTCATTCACTTTGGTGCAGTAATATCTACGAAAGATTACTGCTTGCCAGGAATTTACTTACTTCGGCTGGAGTTATTTTCATCAGTATCGATGACAATGAGCAGGAAAATATGAAAAAAATATGTGATGAAATTTTCGGAGAACGAAATTTTATCAATTGCTTTATTTGGAATTGTTCTACTGCTGGTGGAATCCGACCGAAATTTGCCAGCAAGACTCATGAATATATTTATTGTTATGCGAAAGACAAGACACAGGTTCCCATTTTTTATGCACCGTTATCCGGGGACGCAATTAAAATGTATCAGCAGAAGGATGAAAATGGGCAGCTGTATCGGGACAAGGATTTTGTATTTAAAAATAAATCTGCAAATGAAAATCAGAAATACGAGATAGAATGCCCGGACGGTGAAAAAGTTCATCCCAAGGATGGCTACATTTACAGATATGTCAGAGAAAGATTTGAACAGGCATTACAGGAGGGGCTGGTTACTTTTAAGAGAACCACTACAGGACCGTTGGTGGATAGTAACGGTGATCAGGCGCATTGGAATATTTATATTAAAAAATATCTGGGAGATGCTATGGGAGCACCATCTACCCTGATTCCCAAAGATCAGATGAGTATATACAATGTGGGGACACAGTGTGTTCAGGATTTGTTTGATGGTGTCAGAGTTTTTGAAAATGTAAAACCGGTAAATATGATTCAATACTTTATCAATATGATTGTGCGGGATGGAGATACGGTTATGGACTTTTTCTCCGGTTCAGCGACAACGGCACAGGCTGTAATGCAGACTGAGATTGATAAGAATATTCATCTCAAATATATTCTGGTGCAGATTCCCGACAAATGTGAAGAAACAAGCGAAGCATTTAAGGCAGGATATACGACGATCTGTGAAATCGGAAAAGAAAGAATACGAAGAGCCGCCGAAAAAATAAAGAGGGATTATCCGGGGGAACAGTATGACTTTGGTTTCCGGGTGTTTGCACTGGACGATTCCAACATGAATGATGTATATTACAGTCCTGCGGAATATTCGCAGACCATGCTTGCAATGCTGGAAGAAAATGTAAAATCAGACAGAAGCGATCTGGACCTTTTGTTCGGATGCCTGCTTGACTGGGGACAACCGCTCTCATTGCCGTACAGCACGGAGTGCATAGATAGTTATGCGGTGCATGATTATAATCATGGAGAATTAATGGCATGTTTTCAGAAGAATATTCCTGAGTCGGTGATCAGGAAAATTGCTCAAAAGAGACCCAAACGAGTGGTATTCAGAGACAGCAGTTTTTCCGGAAGCCCAGCCAAAATAAATGTCGGTGAAATCTTCAAGTTATTGTCGCCGAGTACGGAGATAAAAGTAATCTAGAGAGGAGAAGTTGATGAAGTTACAATTTAAGCATCAGAAGTTTCAGGAGGATGCTGCGAAAGCTGTAGTAGATGTTTTCGCAGGACAGCCATGCTTAACTTCTTCTTACAAGATGGACAGAGGTGTCGGTGATTACCAGATATCAATGATGAGTAATGGAGATTTTACAGGTTGGGGAAACCAGCCTGTGGTTCCGGAACTGAACGATCAGATGATTTTGGATCATATACGAGCAATTCAAAGAGACAATCAGATCAAACCCTCTGCAAATTTGGAAGGCAAATACAATCTGACCATCGAAATGGAGACCGGTGTTGGGAAGACCTACACATATATCAAAACGATGTATGAACTGAATAAACACTATGGTTGGAGTAAATTTATTATTGTTGTTCCCAGTATTGCCATTCGGGAAGGAGTATATAAAACATTTCAGGTAACGCAGGAACATTTTGCAGAGGAATATGGCAGAAAAATTAAATATTTTATTTATAATTCTTCCAAACTTACCGAAATTGACAGATTTGCATCGGACAACTCCATAAATGTTATGATCATTAATTCTCAGGCGTTCAATGCTAAAGGCAGGGATGCCCGAAGAATTTATATGAAGCTGGATGAATTCAGATCCAGAAGACCGATTGATATTATTGCAGCAACCCATCCGATTGTGATTATTGATGAACCGCAATCCGTAGAGGGAAAACAAACTAAGAAGAATTTGAAGGAGTTTCATCCATTGATGACACTTCGCTATTCAGCTACGCATAAAAAGGATAGCATTTATAATATGGTTTACCGATTGGATGCGATGGAAGCATATAATAAAAAGTTGGTGAAGAAAATTGCGGTAAAGGGAATTCAGGAGACTGGAACTAACGCAACAGACAGCTATGTTTACCTAGAAGGAATCAATCTGTCTGACGCAGCCCCTACAGCTGTCATACAGTTTCACTCCAGAGGAACTTCTGGTCTCAGGACAGTATCTAAAAGTGTCGGAATCGGTTTGAATTTGTACAAAGCATCTGGAAAACTGGAAGAGTATCATAATAATTTTATTGTAAAAAATATTGACGGAAGAGACGATTCCGTTGAATTCCTTAATGGAATCAAACTATATGCCGGAGATGTAATTGGCAGAGTCAGCGAGGAACAGTTCAGAAGGATTCAGATTCGGGAAACTATTCTTTCACATATTGAAAGGGAACGACAGCTATTTTATAAAGGAATCAAAGTACTATCGCTTTTTTTTATTGATGAGGTAGAACATTACAGAAAATATGATGAGAGCGGCAGACCGCAGAACGGTATTTTTGCGGATATGTTTGAGCAGGAGTATGCGGACGTTGTTAAAAATCTTCAACTGGGAGATGGGGAGAGAGAATATGCAAGATACCTTCAGAGTATCCGCGCTGAGAAAACCCATGCCGGCTATTTTTCCATTGATAGAAAAGGACATATGATCAACAGTAAGTTGGGACGTGCCAGTGCAATATCGGACGATGCGGATGCATATGATCTGATTATGAAAAATAAGGAACTTCTATTGGAAAGAGATCCGGAAAAATCTCCGGTGAGATTTATTTTTTCTCATTCTGCCTTGAAAGAGGGATGGGACAATCCGAATGTATTTCAGATATGTACATTAAAGCAGAGCAGTAGCGACATTCGCAAGAGGCAGGAAGTAGGTCGCGGCATGCGCCTTTGCGTCAATGAAGATGGCGAACGAATGGATGAAAATGCGCTAAGAGCAGATGTGCATAATATTAATGTACTGACGATTATTGCAAGTGAGAGCTATGATCAGTTTGCTAAGGGATTGCAGACAGAAATTGCAGAAGCTGTGGGCGACAGACCCAGACAGGTCACAGCAGATTTATTTAAAAATGCATTAGTGCATGATAAAGATGGCAATGAAGAAATTGTAGATGCCTCGATGGCAAGAAGAATTATTTATTATATGACAAGATTGGGGTATTTGGATGAAAATGATCATTTGACAGATATATTTTATAGAGATAAGGAGAATAGCGAGGTTAGTTTTGGAGCAGCATTGGACTCATATCGAAGGGACTTTCTGCTTATTTTAGATCGGATTTATGATGCTGCCAAGATGCAACCTGAAAATGCCAGGAAATATGATGTTGAGCTGCGACTGGATACAGAGAAGCTTACCATGCCGGAATTTAAAAAAATGTGGGAGCAGATTAATACCAGGACGGCATATACCGTGGATTTTGATACGGAGGAACTGATCCGGAAGGCAATTGCCGTACTGAATCTGAAACTGCATGTTCCGAAAATCTTTTTCCGACTGGAATATGGAGTAATGGCAGAGATTCAATCAAAGGAAGAGCTGATTGAGGGTACTGCATTTAAAAAGAAGAAGTCGGGAACCTATGATGAACAATCAATGCCTGTCAATACCGGAGTAAAGTATGATCTCATCGGTAAACTGGTCGATGAAACAGAACTTACCAGAAAAACGATTATTCATATTCTGACAGGAATGAAGGAATCTGTATTTAAACAGTTTCAGGATAATCCGGAAGAGTTTATTATACAGGCAGCGGGAATTATCAATGATGAAAAGGCAGCAGTGATTATAGAGCATATCACATATCATATTTTAGATGACAAGTATGACACGAAGATTCTGGAAAACGCGGTAATAAAAGGAAAACTGGATGATAATGCAATGAAGGCAGACAAACATTTATATGATCATGTGGTATATGATTCTGAAAATGAACGAAGATTTGCCGAGGAGCTGGAAGCATCACAGGAGGTTGCGGTATACGTAAAACTTCCCAGACAGTTTTATATTTCAACGCCTGTTGGAAATTATACACCGGACTGGGCAATTGCATTTAAGAAAGGTACCGTAAAACATATTTATTTTGTCGCCGAGACGAAAGGATCCGCAGACACCGGAGAACTTCGTGAAATCGAGAAGGCGAAGATTCACTGTGCGAAGGAACATTTTAAAGCCATTAGTGGTGAGAATGTAATATACGATGTAGTGGATGATTATCAAAAATTACTGGAGATAGCCCGGGGATAAAGAGGAAGGGAGAAATATGATGATTCAATTAGGCACATTAAAAGAAATCACAGACCTGAGAAGTGTATGGGCACATGAGGCCTTGAACTTTACTCCCTGGGTAGCTGAAAATATTGATTTACTGGCGGATGCTGTTGGTCTCGATATTACAGTTGATGAGACGGAGTCTTCTGTGGGTGATTTCAATGTAGATATTTATGCATCTGAAACGGGAACGGATAGAAAAATCATCATTGAAAATCAATTAGAGGATACAGACCATGATCATCTTGGAAAGTTAATCACTTATGCATCCGGTAAGGGAGCAGATGTGGTTATCTGGGTTGTGAAACATGCCAGGGAAGAACATAAGGCAGCGGTTGAATGGCTTAATAATCATACGGATGATAAAATCGGCTTCTTTTTGTGTGAAATAAAGTTATTGCAAATTGGAAATTCTGAAATTGCTCCATCATTTACAGTGGTGGAAAGACCGAATGACTGGGCAAAGGAGATCAAGAAGACAACAGCAACCAATCCAACCCAACAACAGCGGCTGGAATACTGGCAGGCATTCAACGATTATGCTTTTCAAAATGTACAATTTGCTAAGGCGTTTAATAAGAGAAAACCGACTATCGACCATTGGATGGATTTCAGCATTGGTTCATCGGCTTGCCATATCGGGGTTACACAAGTTCAAAAGAGAAATGTCGTCGGGGTAGAACTATACATAAATGATGATAAGGAACTCTTCAAGAACTTGCTTGCTCACAAGAATGAAGTGGAAGAGATTATAGGATTTCCTCTCGAATGGAGAGAACTGACGGAGAGAAAGGCAAGTCGTATTATCATAGAAAAAGAAGTAAATTTAGATGACCGGGATGACTGGTCACAACAGTTTGAGTATATTATGGATGCCTGCATGAAAATGAAGGAGGCTTTTAAGAAGTATTTATAGTATTTTTAAATAACAGATAAGGATCGTGCAATAATGCAGGATCCTTTTTGTTTTTTTATTATAAAAATGTACGAAAATTATATAATAAACGTGACAAAGTAATTGATATTTCAAATATATAATATAAATCATATAGGAAATGTCCTATTGAGTTATAAATTTAGAAAAACAGAAATACTTGATTCGCGGATAAAGTCATAAATATTTTGAAATTTTTCAGGCTCGCTTTGCCGGGCTGCAATAATAAGTCCCTGTAGACGAGCTTTTGATTGAATACTTTCTGGATTTTGACGAAAGTATTTCCATTCCTTGATTATATTATAACTTAGTGAATTTTTGATTTTCAAGTTTCCATTAGGTGATATAATAGCACCGGTGATGAGCTTGGGATATCTTCTTGTATAGTATTTTACTTTGCTACGTGATAGTCGATATAAATTTTTAGAGATAATTTTATATATTATTTCCTTTTGGCTATGAGAAATGACATGTTGTGAAGAAAAGGTAATGTCATCAACATATACGGACATTATAATATTATTTTTATTACAAAAATTCTGTAAAGAATCAAACATTTTATGGTTTACCAGATAAGACAATATTTGACTTGCGGGTGATCCCGAGATTAAATGGTTTCGTGTTTTTATTTTCTTTGATATTAAAAATGTATTTACAGATTCAACATTCTTGATATTGCATTTTGACAAGTCTACTGTTAATAAATTAGTTAAAATATTCGCAATATCGGGGGAGGTTTTTAGTGAATCTATAAAGAAGTTATATACAGTATTGCGTGTAATACAAGGGAAAAAAGCACATAAATCAATTTTGAAGACATATTTATTACCACTATGGAGTTTTGCATTTCCTATGTATGATTTCCCCTTTATCCCAGAAAAAATATTATTTGGAACAATGATTTTATTCAATTCATTTTTTATGTGCCATTGAATGATTTTTAGTTCTTCAGAGGGAACTTCAATTAAACGAGGTTTGGGATCTGTTTGTATATATGGAGAAATTTGTT
>ERZ1034998.1738-NODE-1738-length-12588-cov-4.916700_pt1 | contig 12588 bp, 25 predicted proteins | sample MGYA00520621_ERZ1034998 | MGnify/ENA primary metagenome ERZ1034998 (study PRJEB33766, sample SAMN09781748) | gut metagenome | biome: gut microbiome | host: Homo sapiens | place: Madagascar | study: EMG produced TPA metagenomics assembly of the PRJNA485056 data...
TCTGTTTTGCTTCGGAAAGTAATCATGATTCGTCACCCCCTACGCAACTTTTTTGATGATGAGGTTCGCGTCTTTCACCAGGACTTCGGTTGCAGAAATATTTCCGACTGACACAGTAAGGCTCGTTCCAGCCGGTACAGGGATCAGTGTGTCCGCGCTCACGTTCTGATAAGTGTTCGCAGTAACTACGGTATAATCCATCTCTGTTCCTCCAACCGCTTCTCCGTTCAATTTCAGCGTAAGCACGGTCGCGCCCGCTGCCGCTGCTGTTACATTTCCGTTGAACTGTAATTCCACCGCGATAGGAAGGTTCGTCCGGTTTGTGATTGTGAAAATTCCGCTTCCCTCGATGTGGTTCAGCCATCCGCTGGAGCATCCACAACGACGGGATTTTACGCGTGTATTGGTGAATACAACATTCTGTCCTGCTGCTACTGTCTGTTCTGTTTTTGCAATTACATTTAACATAATTTCTCTCCTTCTTTTAACAAAACAGGGGTAAGCTCCACGCCTACCCCTGCAATTTTGCACAACTACTATTTCGTAGATTTGGAATCTTCCAACATGCTGATTATTTTATTTTGGTTTTCGATGATCCGGTCAAGGTACTTTCTGTCCTGTTCCTGCAGGTGTTTTGCGATATCCGCATTGCTCGCCTGCGATAGGTCGCTCTGATAATTCATCGCCTGCAGGAATACACCGAACAGGTTCAGAAGATCGAGTGCGGACAGCTCGCTTGTGTTCATCACAGCACGTTACCGCCATTTCCGCAACATCCGCCGTATCCGGTCATATTATACGCGAAATACGGGGAGCATGTAAGATAAGCCGGTGTAGGTGTCGGACGTACCGCATCAATGATTGTACGGGTCTGAGAAACCTGTGAAATCTGATTGTACGCGTTCTGCAGATCGCGGTCACGGTCTGACAGCTTATCCCTAAGTGCCTGGATGGTGTTTTCCTGCATCATCTGTCTGGTTGCGTTTCCATCGGCCAGAATGCTCTCTTTGATGTCGCAGCAACACTGTGCCATCTGCGCCTGCATATTCTGTGCCATGAGTGCCGCATCATACCGGCTCTGCAGGATTTCTTTCTGCGTTTCGCAGCAACAATTCTGCTGTGCCGCCTGTACCTGCTGTAAGCCGAGCTGATTGGTGTAACGATTTTCCAATACGTCCCTCTGTGTCTGGCAAGCAGTGTTGGAAACGTTCTGATTTGTGTTGAAAATATCACGTTTCACAAATTCATCCGAAATGAAATTATCCTGCACGCCGGTTTCAACGCCGCCGCGGTTCCATCCGCCCATCATCGGGAACAGAAATGCCAGCAGAATAATCCAGATCCACCAGCAGCCACCGCCCCAGTCATCGTCATTGTTTCTCGTTACGGCTGCTACATCAGCCGCGCTAAGTCCCATTGTTCCATCTGTCATGGTTCTTTCTCCTTATCCTTCTATTTATTAAGGCTGTGCACCGCCCTAATATCTTATTTCATCAGCCCGGAGAACTGCCCCGGGTCCATCCCGTTCTGTCTGCACATGTCCTCGAATACCTGCTTTGGGTTCTTACCTTTGCACATATCCATAGCTTTCTTGACGTTCGGGTTAGTCTGCGCCATCTGTTCTACTGCGGCCTGCGGATTGCCCGCCTGTTTGAGCTTATTGACCATCTGCATAGCCTGCATCATCGCACCCATCGGGTTGTTGCCGCCGCCCATATTGCCTATCATGCTCATTAATGGATTCATACGGATTCCTCCTTATTCTCCGGCTTTTCGCCTAATCGCGTCAGCAGAGCGTCAAATTCCTGCCGCGTAACGTATTCTTGTCTTTCTTCTTTCGGCTGGCTCTGTGCCGGGTTTAGGGCTTCTGGCGAGATCTCGGCGAACTGAAACACCTTGAAAGTCGCGCTTCCCATGCCGTCTACAGATTTGACGTAGAACACAGGGCTGTTGTTATCCATCATCCAGGCAGTGTGTCCAGGCTGGACAATCTGGTTTCTTGCTCCCTCAATTCCAGCAACCTGTATCCAGTTTACGTTACTGGTCGGTGCCTGCGGCTGTTGCTGACTTTGCGGTGCATACATGCTCATCTGCTGGCTTCTCGCCTGTTCCAACTGATTAATTCTTTGCTGCAGCATTGCTTGTTCGTTCGCAAATGCCTGCGGGTCAATATACGGATACATATTAATCCCTCCGTTCTCTTTCTATCCCTATTTTAGGCGCAAAAAAAGGACTCTGACAGTCCGTCAAAGTCCTATGAAATGCTCAAAAAAGTATCAATCAACATACTTTAATGATTTTCGTGTTTACGTTTCTACTGATCCGTTTTGCCGTAGAAACAGAAATGTTCATTAGTTCCGCACACTTTTCAAGCGGAATATTCCTACTCCGATAGTCAAAAAGTGTACGTTCATCCCGCGTAAAGTTACAATACGCGCGGAAATATTCCAGCTCCGGTACTGTGAATTCATACACTTTCAAGATAAGCCCTCTTAATTTTTCTTGTCGGTCATCGCATTTACAAGTTCTTCCCTCGTTTTTTTCAAACCCTCGATGTTATTCCCTGTAATTTTGTTTTCGATCAAATTAAACATGCTCCTCATTATCAGGTTCATATCATCTCGTTGGGTGCGGATAGAGGTATAATCTTTCTCAAGTTTTGACTTAATATCCTTGATATCTCCCTCCATCGTCTGCATCCTCTTTTCCAGATCCCTCTCGGGCTTTTTGAATTTCTTCCATGCTCCGGTCAGAACCACAATCGCGCCACCTACTGTAGTTATCCAGCCGCAGAGAATCATGATTTGATTAATCGTTTCAATCATCTGCTTTTTCCTTTTTGCGTTTTTGGTATCGCCGTGCATCCGCTGCGGCTCTTGCTGCCTGTTTCCGGTTCCAGTTGGCTATCTTTAGCCGCTCGTCATACGGGCGCAGGTTGTTGTCTTCACAAAATTTGCGATATGCTTTATTTTGCTTACTAAGCAAATTAGCTTTTTGCTCTGCTCTACTTTGCAATTTGCTTTTCGTCTCATCGTCGCTTGCGTTGTCTATAGCAAATTGCAATGTCTGAATTTGCCTTTTGCTATTCCGTATTCTGCGTTCTAACAATCTTTGCCGCTTCTGTGTTTCTTCCACCTTACGATTATCCGCGTATGAGATATTTTTAATATCGAATGGATTGTTCTTTCCGTCACCAGATCCGAAACTATGACGGCAATTCCAGCCGCCTAGTCCCTCGCCGGTACCGTATCCGGTCACCTCATAAAAATTCGGGTATCTCTTGTCTTTTCCGGTGCGGGAATAGAATCGTCCTTGCCACCACAGATGATTCCCCGGGTTCTGCCCGCCGTCTCCCGTTCGTGCGCCTACATGAGCAGATACAAGAATGATATCCCAATCCATTTCTTCCATTCGCGCTTCTGATACATCACACGCTGCCTGCGCTATCCCGGTGCGTACGATGGTCATGGTCGCAGATTCAAGGCTCTGACGGTATCCGGTCGGGTACTTGACTGTAAGCCCCTCCTCGGACACTTTCTCGATCAGATCAGCCACCACAGCGCCGTAAGACTCTCCGCCGCTCAGAACCCTGTGGTAGGCGCTGTCAAGCTCGTTGATGAAGAGTCTCTGCGCTTCTTCCGCGGTCGTCCGGGTGAAGTTACGCCATGTGCCCGCAGTCGCCTTATAATCCCTTTCAAGCACACGCATAAGTGTTGGGGAAAGAAGAAGCGGCGTAGGTACCAGCCCAGCAGCCGTGTAAACTGCGTCATCCCACTTGAGCGTCTGTATTCCCGCATCAATGCAGGCTGATTTGATCTCTGATAGCTGCTGATTGGTCGCCTTTGCTATCTCTTTCTGTATATCTTCCAGTAGATAACCTGCTTCCTGTAATGCTTCAATTCTCCACTTATCCGCCGCCGTCAGCATGTAATTCTCGCCGCGTTCCATACGGGTCAGAATCGCCTTGACGATCTTCCGCATAATCCGGTTGTGTAAGTCCTCTGTGATGGATTCTGCGCCCTCTGCCGCGTGCTGCAGATACTCCGGGGTAAGCATGTCTTATTCCTCTTTCTGCGCCTGCTTGATGATCTGGTTCGCTCCGGTGCTTGCAAGGCCGCTGACGATGCCGACAGCTACCGCATTAAGCACGTCATGCGCCGGAAAGTCCGGGATTGTGTACATGCCGACCACACCGAGTACCGCGCCCGCAAAGCCAACTGCGCATGGAATCCATTTGTTGTTAATCTCAGTTGCTTTCATGACCATTCCGATCAGATAGCAGACTACGGTAATGCAGACTACGGTTGCTACTCCACTCATATCCATGTTGTCATTCCTCCTTATATTTGCTGTCAAAAAGCTCATCCTCTTTCGGGGTGGCTTCTTCGACCATTGCCTTAGCGTCTTCTTCCGAGAATCCCTCGAATTTGACGAAATACATCCACGCCGGAACCTTACCGGCGGTAACGTAACTCCACCAGCGTGCGCGGTCCTCCTCGCGGTTATACGTGATGTCTCCGAAGTCATAGGTTACTTCGTATTCCCCTGCCGGACTCTCCCCGTACAGATCCGCATATACGCTTAACGCATAATAGACGGCATCCATGCACTTCTCGAGCTGGTCTCGAACATCTTTGATGTATTGGATCGTCCGCCGGTCATCGGATTCAACCTGTGTTGCCGTTACCATGCCGGTTTTCTGGTTGAAAACGAAATAGCCGTTGGAGAATCCAGCCTTATAGCCGATCTGCGATAATAGCGCATTGATTCCCTTAACCCTCACTTCTGTGTTGAGCGTCGGGTTGATTTCCTGGTAGAAAGAATCCGGTCCTTCGCCGTAGACGTTTCGTACGTACTTCGGCAAGTTCGATGTTGCGGCAGCTCCCGGGTTCACCTTATTAACCGGCGTGCCAGCCGGAGACAATAACCGGTCATCTGCCAGAACGATTCGTTCACTGTCTTTGATTTCTCCGGTCATGCGTGAGTACGCGATATCAAGGTCCTTCAGCTCTTCCAGCGCTTCGGCATACACCGGCAGGCCGAGCGGCGTGGACTTATCTACGTTATTCGCCTGCGGTGTCACGAACACGCCAAACATCGGGCCGTCCAGGCTTTCTCCATTCGCTTTCAGAATCGGCGGGGAGTCTGCCATAAGCTCAGACCATTTCGTATCTTTCAGTGCCACCGGATCGCCGATCGAATCCGGAGATTTTGACCTATACGCCCGATTAGAAATATAGTAAGGACGCACTGTATCATCGCCCTGCTTCTCTTCTTCGAATCTGTGGTATTCCAGCCGCGTGTAGTACCATTTGCCTTCTGTGTAAGTATCCTTGAATATCATTCCGGTGATATTCTGGTTATCATAATCAGTAATAAGCACTTCGTCCGGCGTGAATACATCCAGTGTCTTCCCGTTCGGTTTGATGAACACCGTACCGTACGCGCATCCATATTCCACCCATTTGCGGATGCTGAAAAATACCGCGTCCGTCTGTTGCTGCAGCCATTCCGCCCGTGCTGAACCCTCAATTGTGATCTTAATTGCAAGCGTCGCAAGCCGCGCCGTCTCAGAACTTAACGATTTTGCGAAATTGATTGTTCGGATGCCGTTCTCTATATCTTTCCACGCCGGTTCCCCGGAATAAACCGCAGCGCATTTTTTTATGACCGTGTCCATAACCGGCGATTCGATCACGTCAACGTTAAACGCCTGCTCTGCTTCGCTCTTAAAAAACATGCTCAGCCACCTCTTAATAGTTGTTAATAGTCCCATTTCTAGCCCTCTGTCACTTTTCTGCCGCACATCGGGCAGTAATTGACGTTATGCGGCGTTCCCTCGATGCTACCCGCCGCCCGTGTCTCGACCATTGTTTTCCGGATCAGCTTACATTGATAGATGTACCGTGCACGCTGATCGAATCTTTCTAAGGTTTTCCAGTTTTTCAATTCATCGCAAAATTCACACATTATGCACTGTACCCCCTGCGGTTAAATAGCGGTTCATACGCGTATCGCAAGGCCGAGATAGCATGGTCGTTACCGTCTGGATATCCGCTGATAACGTTTCCGTCCTTATCTCGGTCGTATTCGTATTCCGTGATTTCTTTGTACGCGTGCGGTGTCCGCTTTGGATCAATGACTAGCGTTCGTGTCTGCAGGAATTTGAATCCATATTCAATGCTTCCTGGTCCCTTGATTGCTCCTCTTGCCGGGAGTCCTGCATCCCTGTAGTCGTTGACGGACTTAGGCTCCGCTGAATCGCAGATAATCGTGTAATCGTCATACCCTTTTTCTTTGATCCACTTTGCTGTTTTCTCATTGCTCCACTTATTCACGTACAATTCGTCAATGAGATAGATTTTTTCTCGTGCTGAGTCGTAGTAAGTCCGTAGGTAACAATACTGATCCGGGTACCATCCGAAGTCAACGCCTGGATAGATACGGTCCATGCGGCTGATCTCTTCGTCCGTAATGTCTCGGATCTCCAAATATTCGAACACATTTCCGCCGTCTCCGTTCGGGATGCCGAGATACTCGTGCTCGTACGCTTCCGGATTGACCTCTTTTAGGTGTTCCGCATCATCAATGAATTTCTTTCCAAGCCATTCCGGCGGCGCGTCTGTATAGCATGAGTGATGAATAACCCTTTTCGGATTCGGCACGAGCTTGATTCGGTTGACCCAGTTACTTTTGCTTTTTGGAGGGTTGTAGGATGAGAAATCATAGGAGATGTCACCACCTCGCAGAACTGACTGATTCACGGAACGTTCCTGCGCATCGCCTTTCATCTGATCTTTCTCCTCTTTCCAGAGGATTCCTATATACCCAAATTCCGGTTTAATGGATTTCAGCTTTGTTTCGTCATCCAGTCCGCGGAAGTATATCGTCTGCCCTGTTTTGATATATTTAATCTCAAGCGGCGACACCTTAAAATCGAACTCTTCCATCAGCCCCAGCTCATTGATAGCCCATTTCATGTTGGCATACACGGAATCTTTCAGTGTTCCGGCTACCTGTCTTGTGATACAAGCGTGCATCTGCGGGTTATTCTTGAGAATTTCCACGATTTTGAACGCCACATAGGAAGATTTCAGACCGCCACGCCCGCCCTCGAATACATATTCAATGTTTGGCTCGATCCGCCGGTTGATGTCCACGAATGCTTTTCCTATCACCCTTGCAGGCAGCTCATACACAGCCGTATCTGCTTTCTTATCTGCTACAAGCTGCTCCCACTTCTCAACAGCCATCATATTTCCCTCGATGGCCTTACTGTACACCGACGCTACGATTCGTGCATTGTTGCTGGCGTTCTCATCGTCAATTCCAAGCTTTGCAAGAGACTTTTTCGCCTGCGCAGGTGCCGGATTCTCGGCTATCATCTTAGCCAGTTCGGAAAGGGTCTTTTTCTGCCTGCGCACCTGTCCAGACTTGATGCCACCTTTTCTGGCGTTTTCTCTTACCTCGCTCTTACTTCTACGATTGGTCGGTATTAAGTTTTGTTCGTTCGCCATTTCATCATCTCTGTTCCCTTTCCTGCAATTTTATTTCTTTACCCAGCTCTTCGTCTTTCCGTCCCACCGAAAGCCTTTTTCTTTTAACATGCTTCGTATGTTGTAGGTTTGCCCCGATACGCTGGTTACCTTATCCCATCTGATACCATAGCTCTCAATTCCTCTGGAATCATCATAGCTCACAATACCATGTTGAATTTTATAGGTAACATCCCGCGTATTGGCTTTCGGGTTGCTGTTGTCGAACGTTCCATAGGCTTTTACGATCTCAATTCCGCCTTTTTCGTTCTTTCTCTCTACGACATCATAGACATCATCTCTATAATGTGCCCCGTAGATTGAATTTCTACGGTAGAATGTCGTGATCGTCTGCTCTTTTGCTTTCGGGTCCAACGCGGATTGGCTTTTCCTTCCTATACCGCTTGCCCCCCCCCCCCTCTTCCGCCCATATCTTCTACCTCTTCAATTTCTTTCCTGTTTTCCAGTCAATGCCACGTTTCGCAAGCGTTCTTCTGGCTGCCTGCACGGATTCGTTATCCGAATGACCTTTCGCTGTTTTCAGCAGCTTGTCATACTTGCCCGGCTGTGTAATCTTTCCAGACGCAACCTTCTGATTATATTCCTTGATTGCTGATTCTCGCTTTGCTGCATACTCTTCTCTTGCTTTTGCAGCATCTTTTTCGAATTGTTTTTGCTGTCTTTGTGTCAATCCATGAGGGATTCGCATCTTATCCACCATGTAGTCACTCATAGGAGAGGATAGACCTCTTTTTCCTAAGTATTCCTCTAATGATTGTTTGGTGCTTCTGCTTTGTAAGTTGCTACTACTTCCTCGCCCCCCCATTTAGGTGACCTCCTTCTTGTATCTCTCCTGGAACGCTGCGACCTTTTCCACGTTCCCATCCAGCTCTTCCGGAACTTTCCCGAAGAAGATCACACGTTCCGGCGATAACCGTTTCATCATCTCTTCATATCCCCGCAGAAACGCCGCCTTTTTGGTCTTACTGTTCTGTGTTCCTACGCTTGATACCGCAACCACGCTTCCTACCGGCTCGCCATCAAAGCACCATTCAAATGAGCTTTCATCGCTCCATGCGATCGTAGGTATTACGCGCAGTCCATTTATCTGCATATATGCCGCGCACCAGTGTTTTCTGTAATGGTTGTATAGCTGCATCGCTTTCGGGAAGTCCGTGTACATACTGAAATCCGGGGAAAGCACATAGTCATAGTCCCTCAGTACCTCAATGTACCGATCCGGGTTATTCCACACCCGTTCGAACTGGTAGTCGTCCAGGAAGAAATGAACGCCTTTCCCTGCTCTTTTCGCTGTGCTGGCCGCGTAATTAAATCCGATCCACTCACACGGCTTGTACTCTTCCGGCATAATTTCTGGAATTCCATACTCTCCAACGCCGGAGAACATCATCTTTTCAAGATTTTCGTAAGTCTTTTTTGTAAGTATAAAAATCACCCCCATACTAATACACTTCTATTCTCAGTGTACTGGTATGGGGGCTTTTCGTTGTACCCTTTTTGTGCTTATATCAGATTATTTTTCTGTTTTCTCGGATTTCTTCTCCTCAAATGGCACGCAATAAGTATCATATCCGTTTTTGGTGATAACGTTTTCATCTGTGATACTTGCGATCAATTCATTATCTCTCGTAAGCACCCAAATTTCTTTTACTTCTTTTCCTCCGATTGTCATTGTATCTCCTTCCCGTGCAGAAGCAGCAACCGGTAAAATTCGTCGATTGTCTTCCGCCTATATCCCTGGAAATCCTTTCTCTGCATTGGGATGTACTGCACCTGGCTGATCCGATCGTACCCAATCCCAAGCGTCAGATTCGCAAACAGAGCGCTTGCTATCTCCGGGCAGGTCTTCTGTGCGGCCTGCAAGATAAGGTCCTGGTCGTAGTCATGTGCGTTTTTGCAGTAAGCTACGATCTTGTCCCCAAGCTCTTTCGAAATCCCATAGTCTTTTAGGAAAGTACTTCGGATGCTCATGGTGCAGCTCCTTTCTGCGTTACGCTTCTTTTACTTCATCTCTCAACTGGCAGAATTTATAAGTTACGCAATACGCACCCACGCTGAACACTGCCAGACGCGTGCTGATCGATACCAGCGTTGCATCACTCCACTGATAGGAGTTTGCGTTTCCGTCCGCGATTGACGGGCGGCGGATCTTATATTTCTTTCCGATCACAAGCTCTTCTTTTGTCATTTTTATCTTTTCTCTCCCTTTTCATCCAGGTTCATGCTGTCCAATAATTCTTTCATACATTTTTGGCATAAATCATATTCAATTGTGTTATAACTTTCACATCCGTAAGTTTCAACGCTAAACTCTATACAGGTCGCCTTTGAACCATTACTCTGTTTCTTTCCATACGGCTCATAAAACGTACCGCATCTGTCACATTTAAGTGCTTTGCTCATTCTTTTTACTCCTTTCTAACTGCTCAAAGGCAATATCAACAATTCCTTTGGTCACTTCCGGAATTATGGCATAATATGCGGCACCATCAAAAGAATCTTCTGTAAGTCTTTTAGTTCTTCCCATCTTTACTCCTCCGGCATATCCACATACCACATTTTTTCGATTTCTTCCGCCACCAAAAGAGCCGTGTTTAGTGATTGCTCCCTCTCTAATGGTCCACACAGAATTTCTGCTGCTTTGTTCTCTGCGCTCTGCTTTGCGATCATATCCAGCACTTCCATTGCTCTTTCTTCTGTTTTGTAGCTTCCAAGGTGTTCGCCTTGCTCTGTGTAAATCGTGAAACGATTGGAAATCGTTTCTCCAATATAAAGCACTCTGCAAGTATCAATATTGACGATTGCTTTCTTGTCCTGTCTTCTAATCAGCATCGTTTTCCTCCTCTTCTTCTGGCATCTGGTATACATATTCCTGTGCAAGTGCTTGATATACCGTAACGCGGATTCCGCCAATCCCTCGACCCGCATAGATGATTTCATCCGCTCTGCAGCATCCAATCTGCTCAGCAATTTCATCAAGGATCTTTTCTGCTTTCTTTTTTGTTTTATAGACTCCTAACACGCCTGCTCTTGTCTCGATAGCATACCGGCCATCCGGTCCGCAGAACATACGGAATTCATTTCCGTATGTATCTACCACGAGATCTTTGTTTTGACTCTTAATTATCATTATCTTTCTACTCCCATTGGCGGAGAAATAAAAAGTTTCTTCATGGTCTTGTACCTCCTATTCTTCTGTATGACATGTATTAGTTATTTTACCGTATACATCTTCATAGAGTTCCTGCTTGTCCCCGTTATAGGTGTACTCAGCATAGATGCCGTCTCCGCTTACCGTTGTCGATGCCAGACATTTGTAATTCTGCAAAGTCTTGCATGACCAAACTATAAACACATTACTTAAATCAATCCTTTGCTGTGTATGATATATATCGTCATTCTTGTTGTACCAATTAACAAGTTTCTTTTTGCAAACACTCTCAAAATGTGCCATTCCAGTAATAATCATTGTAATACCTCCTAAGTCGCTTTTCTATTCGCCCATACAGCCTTTTGAGCTGTGGATCTTCCAAAATTGACAATCCTTCCTTCACTATCTTTGTACGCTACCACTTGGGTTCTGGCACTGTCATAGCTCCGGTTGGTGTCATTGCATCACCTTCAAATAATCAAACATTTTCATCTGCCCCGCAATATCTTCGGAACTGTTTTTTTCTGTTTCTCTTCTGCTCTGTTTATACTCGTTATATTTTTTTCTGTAATTATAGCTTTTACCGAAAATATTCCAGGCCGCTTTTACAACGTTTGGCTCGTATTTTCCAATCTTTTCCAGGTCCTCTACCGCCTTGTACGATATCGGGCAACCGCAACACCCTGTTCTTGTCAGACCATACACCTCATAAGCATCTGAGTATCTGATCCCGTACCGCTCTTTATACCACACCTTATCCTTGTCTGATACATAATACAACGGTCTCAACCGGAACTGGCCGGATGCAGTCTCGCTGAAGCATAATGCTGTGTTATCTTTGCGCGGAACCGATCTCATGCCGCCCTCATCCCTGCGTTCTCCGGTAATGACCATCTCATATGCTTTCTGGACGTTGTGCGCAACCTGTTTTTTGCAGTAATCGCAGCACTTAGCGCTTATTTTGAAGTCTGGCGGATACTCTGCAATGAAATCCCGCATGTACTTCGACGAATTGATTACAAGCTGAATATTCGGTCTTGGTTCTCCGGCCGCATTGCAACAACACAAGAAATTAATTACGCTTTCACATTTTGGATATCGTTCTCTCAACTCCTGCCGTTTTGCCGCCTTGTCCTCTGCCTGATCGTATTCCTCTGCGATAGATAACGGTATCCCTTTCTTCTGCCAGTCAGACAAGCCGCCCGACATAATTTTTGAGACAAATGGAATTCCATATTTTCTGGATGCCTGCACAATATTGATTCTCGGTCGGCATTCCTCTATCTCAACTCCATATTTTTCAGCGGTTCTCTTGACGTGGTCCTTCGTCGCTTTCATTTCCAATCCGGTGTTAAAAAATACGTATTTAACCGGCGGCAGATCGAATAATTGCCGCGTCTGCTCAACAAGATCAATCATGATATCGCTGTCTGCTCCACCCGAATATGAGCAGATTGCATTCGGATGTTCTTTTAGTCTTTTTGCAATAATACTTTTAATTGCTTCAAATTTTGCCGGTGAATCAAAATCGGCATAATCTGGTCTGTCTAAATATACTTTGCTTACTCCGTTTTTCATTATCTTCAGAAGCCCGGTATACCCTTGCCCCGGCCGGAGGCTGGCTCCTTTCTGTGTTTGTTATTTCTTGTGTTTCTTCTCCCACTCTTTCAGAAATTCCATCTGTTCTTCATCTTCTTTCGGGTCTTTCTCCCGATTCGGCGGGTCAAGCATCAGTTTTGCTGACGCGAGAATCACCGCGCAGAACAGAATAATTCCGATGATTTCCATTCTCTTTCCCTTCCTTTCCGAGAATCTGTTTTCTCGTTCTATCCCAATCTTTCAGAAGAGCATCCGGAAAGTTGTTTTTCTCGTATTTCATTT
>ERZ1034998.1743-NODE-1743-length-12572-cov-23.369497_pt1 | contig 12572 bp, 12 predicted proteins | sample MGYA00520621_ERZ1034998 | MGnify/ENA primary metagenome ERZ1034998 (study PRJEB33766, sample SAMN09781748) | gut metagenome | biome: gut microbiome | host: Homo sapiens | place: Madagascar | study: EMG produced TPA metagenomics assembly of the PRJNA485056 data...
ATCATCATCATTTTACCTTGGAAAATACTATTCTCCAAACAGAGAAGCCAAAAAATCTTCAGGAAGAACCGATATCTCTGACAGCCTGTTGGTATCATACGATACAAAGGCACTGAACAAATTTATAAAAGATGTCCGCACTTTAAATTTTAATGCCGAGCAGTCAAATGCCGACTCAAATCTGAAAGGTAAAGTCGGTGCCTTTGTATCAATATATAACAATTTTAAATCCTCAACTGCTAAATCTACATCATATGATGTAACATACAGAGCCGACAAAATAAGCAAACTTACAAAAAGTCAGAGCAAGGCACTTGAAAAAATCGGAATTACCGTAAAAAGTGATTCAACTCTTGAAATTGATGAGGATAAACTCAAAAATGCCAAAATTGATGACGTGAAGAATTTATTTTCAAATTCCAGTGATTTTATGAAACAGATTAAAAAATCCGTTTCAAAGATAAATATGACATTATAGTAATTCTATCTGCTCCAGATAATATTATGCCAATGTTCAATCTGCTCTTCCGTCATAAATCCATTTGACGTACCTACAAAACCGATTTTATAAGAAGCAAACAGGAGTGCATTTTTAATTGATAAAACTGCATCTCCTGTTTTTACATAGTAATGCAAAAAGCAGGAAAAAAGTGCATTTCCGGCTCCGACAGTATTTACCACTTCAAGTGTTCTCACACTCTTATACTCTGCAAATATATTATCTTCAGCCGAATATAAAAGCACACCATTTGCACCTCTTCCTAAAATAATGATTTTTGGTGAATAAATATCGGCTATCTCCTTAACAAACTCATAATGATTTTTAGTCAGATCATCATCACTTATGTAAATAATGTCTGCAACACTCAGGAATGCATCATTAAACTTCAAATCCTCTTTACCGAAGTCTCTGATATTGACTGCAACCGGTATCTGTCTTTCAAGTGCCTCATCTATCATCGGTTTACAAAAATGTACATTGGACAGCACAACCATATCTGCCGTTTCAAGTCTCTTTTTGTACACGTCCATATCATATTCATTATTAATAAGATCTTTTGTATCCTCAAATACCTGCTGTTTTTTATTATCCGCATAAAATGTCACCGCAGACGGCATGGCATCTAACCGGTTTAATATGTAGTCTGTAGACAGTTCTATGGAATCGTTCTGATTGTTTATAATATCCGGCGAAGTGTTTTTCTCTATCATCGACAGAAGGTCCACATCATTTCCAAGCCATTTAAGTGCCTTTGCCGTATTGTAGGCATCTCCACCGACATCCGTAAATATTGTATTTGCCCTGCTTGTAAGAGACCTGTACTCAACAGGTACATTCTGCACTCTTACGATTGTTTCCATTTGCACAATTCCTGCAACCAAAAAATTATTTGTATTTTTCATATTAACCCTCATTTCTAATTTCACAATTATCTACCGCATTTTTCAGCATACTGTATAAGCATCCTGTATTTTATATTATTATTATAAATCCAGTCACACATTTTTTCATCTATTACTTTAATTTTATCTGTTTTTTTTATATCATTTATAGCCTGCCACGCCCCCTCAACGCTGCCCTGTACTCCATATCTTTCAATCTCATTTACCGCTATAAATTTTCCTTTTACAGAATTAATTATTGCACCGTGAAATTTTTCCACACATTTAGAATTATTTTCTTTAATCAGATTAAATATTTCATCATCTGTATATTGAAATGTGTTACACACTGCCTCCCATATCCACGCTGCCGTATTATTTATCTGGCTGCATACTCCGGCACATATGCCCATATCAAAGCACTGTTCACCAAATGCAGGTGTTTTATCAGAAAGTGCTGCATACACTCCCTGAAGATATTTATACACTTCGCACGCAGCCTTTTCTATAGAGTTATGTCTTCTCAATTCGCGAACGACTATATCCTGAATCTCTCTGTATTCATCCGGAAATATACCGACAAAATCACATAGGATACATTCCGCATCAATACCATAATGCTCTACCGCCTCTGACATGGCATCATTATCATTATCAAAAAGACTGATACGCGCTCCGGCATCCGAAAGTAATTTTAAATCTATGTCCCCGCACCTTCCTGCTCCAAATACTGCTATCTCATCTCCTGCCGACACATGTTTTATAATATATGAAGTAAGATTTTCCCTGTATTCCTCCCACATTTCATAACAGTTTCTCATCTGTTTCAATTCAATTATTCTGTCATATATATTCATTTTCGTCTTTTCCCTTTGGATAATAAATGTTTCTGCGGACGCACGGTAATGTCCGTGACTACCAGTCCGTCTCTCTGTTCTAATATCCATTTCACCGTAGAAGCAACTTCCTCCGGTAAAATATATGAATCCACCGATTCTCCCACATCAAAATCTGCATTTCTGTACAATTCAGACATGGTCATATCAGGATGTATGGTAATCACCCTGACACCATATTTTCTGTTCTCCTCAAATAAACTGTTTGAAAAGCTTGTGATTCCTGCCTTAGTAGCTCCATAGCAACAGCCATAAGTATTTGTTTTCTTTGCCGTGACTGATGAAATATTGATTATCGTTCCCTTATTTTTCTTTAAATCACGCATTAAAAGCTGGCTGATTACCATAGGCACTTCCAGATTCACACATACCATTTCATGTATTTTTTGAGGATTCATTTCCTCATGCAATGAAAAATATGCTGCTCCGGCATTATTTACAATCAGACATATGTCAGCCTCTTTTTTTATTTTCTTTAAGGTTTCAGTCAGCAAACCTATATCTGTCAAATCGATTTGAAACTTCTTCATCTGATTCAGCTCTTTATCATGTTCGATTTTACTGAAATCGCGGCCAAATCCATACACATCATAGCCCTGTTTTATAAGCATCCCTGAAATTGCCTTTCCTATACCGGATGTGACACCCGTAACAATCGCTGCCTTCATATTTGCCTCCACACAAAATTTTCTTTTCTAATTTCCTTCAAATATTATATCTGCTGAAATATATTCCTCTATTTTTTTTCTCGCAAACCCCAGCATTTTACTGTTTATTTCATCACCATATTCATATACCCCGTTATGACATTCATATGGATAGTATGTAACCGCACTGACCCTGTTTTTTCGCATATTTTTGAGGTAGGCCCTTGATATTCTGAATGTACCTATACTCACCCCCTCAACCTTCGTACTGTCAATGGCTGAAAATACCTCTTTAAACATTTCCCCATAAACCTGTTCAAAGTCTTCGCAATAAATTAAAGGGTCAAAGCACAAATGAATCCTGCCTCCGTTATTTATCACATAATTTACGGCTTTTAATCTTTGTTTTAATTCTGCTGTTTTATGTTCGTATCTGTTAATAACAAAATCGGGTGATAATGTCCATGCAAAAATCATATTATCATTTATGTAATTACTGCAATTTTCTATAAAACTGCTGTATCCGCATTTCGTCCTGAGTTCAATGGTAATATTTTTACGCTTACACACATAATCGTTCCATTTTGCCAGAAATCCGGTTATTCCATCAAGCGCAATCAAATCCGTATCATATGATATACACAGATACACCGGATGTTTTTCTGCAATACTGCCAACTTCTTTAAATATGTCTTCAATATTTACATATATAACAATATTTGCTGAAGTATACATACCCTGAAGATAACAGTACTCACAATCAAATATACAGTTTTTTATATTGGAGCAATAGTAAAAATGTTCATTTCCAAAGCTCTGGCATACAGGTGCACCCTTATACACGCTTTTCTCATTATTAACCGCCAGTATAATTGACTGGCAGTTTTTCTGGTGCATGAAATCCTGATGCTTTCTTGAAAACACATCCTTATAGTGGTCTATATATATTATTTCCGAATTTTTAAATTTTTTAAGTATAAATCCGGTTGTTTCATATTTTAAAGCCTGCCTCTCAACATAAATATGCGAAAAAAATTTATTATACATTTCTATCAATTATCCTGTTTCTTCCTGTTTTCTTTCCGACGTACAGCCTGTCATCAGCCTCTTTTATTATGATATGTTCCTTCTTTGAACTGTCACCCTGGGTCACTCCGAATGTCATGGTTATGCTGACTTCCTTTCCGTCATAAAACATATTCATATTATTTATCTCTTCTGAAATATTTTTCAATATTTCAACTGCCTTTTTCAAATCACAATCATAAAACACCAGCAAAAATTCTTCCCCGCCCCAACGTGCGGCAAATCCGTTTGACTGCATATTTTTTCTTAAAACAAAAGCCACCTTTTTTAATACCATATCCCCACATTCATGTCCATATGTATCATTAACTTTCTTAAAATAATCTATATCTCCTATTGCAACTGTAAATTTCACACCATTTGTTTGTGATTCACGCAATATCTTAGACAACATCTTCTCACCATAACGCCTGTTATTAATTTTTGTAAGAACGTCCTGTTCTACATAAACTCTGAGAGAATTTTGCATTTCCACGGCAGAACGTCCCATAGTTCCGATTTCATCATTTCTTTTCAAAATTTCAGCGTCAAGTTCCGTAGACAGATTTCCATTTGCAATCTGTCCCATAAAATTTTTTAAACTTGTAATGTATTTTAAAATTCTGTTTGTATATCTCAAACACAATATCACGATTATTAATATAAATATGATGATAACCGTAACGAGTGGAATCAAATTCATATTTATTTCTTTTTTTATTTTAGCTACAGGTTTCCCTGTAAAAACAATTCCGACGCACTCATTATCAGCATTAAAAACAGGCTGATAATACGCAAAATATTCTTCTTCACCTAAATAAACACTTTTATAAAAATTTGATTTTTTCTTTTCAAGTATATCATTTTCGACAACTGAACTGCAATAAGTTCCAACAAGCCGTTGGCCATCATTATACAGTGTTGTAAGTATTCTCGTATTATAATAATATATAGTAATGTCTATTCCCGTATCTTCTTTTAACGAATCAATAAATGTATTGTCCCCTGTTATTTCATTTTTCCCTTTATACACCCTGATAGTTTTCTCATCTTCCACCATTGTATAATTTCCCGGATATGCCATATCATATGTATCCAGTACCGAAACTGCTATATCTTTTAATTCCTTTTCAACCTGTCCATATATAGTTTTTGTGAATCTTTCATTGCATAAGACAGTAACTGTAATTGCCAATATAATGAGAGGTATTACAGTTATTACTAACAATTCGGTAAACAACCCTTTCTCTTTATTCATAATGCACCTCACAAATTCCTTTTTTCACCGGTTTATATAAACTCAAAATGCCCCGTGAGTATTACAACTACGGGGCATCTTAAATTTATGCGAGCGACTGACCAAAGTCCGCATTTCTCATAGTTTATCAGATACTAGCACACACCCTGTGCAAGCATAGCGTCTACAACTTTTTCGAATCCTGCGATATTAGCACCTACAACGTAGTTACCTTCTGCATTGTATCTCTTAGCAGCATCGTCAAGGTTATGGAAAATATTTACCATGATATTCTGAAGTTTAGAATCAACTTCCTCAAATGTCCAGCTGAGTCTCTCGCTGTTCTGAGACATCTCAAGTGCTGATGTTGCAACACCACCGGCATTTGCAGCTTTACCAGGTGCAAATAATACACCGTTCTGCTGTAAGTATTCTGTTGCATCCATTGTTGTAGGCATGTTAGCACCTTCAGCAACTGCTGTACATCCGTTTGCAACTAATGCCTTAGCATCCTCTAATAATAACTCATTCTGAGTAGCACATGGAAGAGCAACGTCACACTTAATTGTCCATACACCACGTCCTTCATGATACTGAGCACTTGGTCTTGCAGCAGCATACTCTGTAAGTCTTGCTCTCTTAACCTCTTTAACTTCCTTAAGAAGTGCAACATCGATTCCTTCAGGATCATATACCCAACCTGTAGAATCAGATACAGTAACAACCTTTGCTCCTAACTGCTGAGCCTTCTCTGTTGCATATATAGCAACATTTCCTGAACCTGATACACAAACTGTAGCACCCTTGATATCTTTTCCGTTGCATTTTAACATTTCTTCTGTAAGATAAAGAAGACCGTATCCTGTAGCTTCTGTACGAGCTAAAGAACCACCGTATGATAATCCCTTACCTGTAAGAACACCTTCGTAAAGGCCACGGATTCTCTTGTACTGTCCGAACATGTAACCGATTTCACGCGCACCTGTTCCTATATCACCTGCAGGAACATCTGTATCTGCGCCAATATATTTGCAAAGCTCTGTCATAAAGCTCTGGCAAAATGCCATAATCTCTCTGTCTGATTTTCCCTTAGGGTCAAAATCAGAACCACCCTTACCACCACCGATAGGAAGTCCTGTAAGAGAATTCTTGAAAATCTGCTCAAATCCAAGGAATTTGATAATACCAAGGTTTACTGAAGGGTGAAGTCTTAATCCTCCCTTGTAAGGTCCTATGGCACTGTTAAACTGTACTCTGTATCCTGTATTTACCTGAACATTTCCTTTATCATCTACCCAAGGTACTCTGAATTTAATCTGTCTCTCAGGATTTACGAGTCTTTCGAGAATTCCTTCTCTTCTGAATTTCTCCTCATTAGCATCTACTACTGCTCTTAATGATTCCAATACTTCCTTTACTGCCTGATGGAATTCAGGCTCAGCCGGATTCTGTTTAACAACCAGCTCAATGACTTCGTCAACGTATGACATTTTACTTCCTCCTTAATTTTTATAAATTTTACATATTTATGCACCACTCTTCTGACCTAACATCAAACACATTATTATCTTTATCGAATGTTTTGCAGGGAAAGCAGTGTATTTAGCTTATGAAATTTTATCTGTAAATTCCATGAATATATTATAAGTTTTATGCATAATAATGTCAAGAAACTCTTAATACATCAATTGGTAAATTTACTCACCTGCGGCTACAGATGTTGTCTGCTCCGGTACGGTTGTCTCATTCTGCGGCTGTGTCTCCTGTGAATCAGAACCGCTCTCTGATGAAGCCTCTTCATTTCCTGACGAAATAAGCGCATCTCGCAATGCTTTTAAATCCGGATCTTCATTGCACGCCTTATCAAGTTTATCATCAACTTCTTTATTGAAATTAATAATATCCTTTTCCTTTGAAAGTTTCTTTATATATTTTGAAATTTTATCATCATTTATGTTGCTCTGAATTTTATATTCATTTGATGCCGCATCTTTTTTGACATATAAAATTATAGCTCCCGGTGCTAATGTATCAATGTTTAATATTTTATTTTCATAATAAACATAAACAACATACTCATTTTTATTTAAGCCGTCCTTAACATAACATTTCACATTTTTATATTCTTCTATATATTCACCCTCTGCCTTTAATGTATCAGCCGATATGCCGTCAACTGAATCCATAATTTCTGAGAGTTTATTAAGGTCTCCCTCTGTAAGGGCAGTAAAATAATTATTTACCAGTTCAACTATTGCCTTATCACCTGTCTCCTGCAGCATATCCTTTGTAATGTTTCCGCTGGTATGAACTTTTGCATCTCCTGATGAATCTTTGCCGGATCTGTCAAATGCGAGTGCGATAATTAATGCAATAGTCAGAACACCTATTATAGAACCACATATTACACATTTAAGATTATCCTTTATAAATTCATTTAAATTATCCGGTAAAATTTTCTTTGTATTTCTTGATTTTCTCTCTTTAAATGTCTTTACTTCTTCATCCTTTGCATCAAGTGAAGCAAAAAAATCTTCGTTCTCTTCTTCCTCTTCCTCATCCTCCAAAGAATTTTCATCAGATGTCTCTTCAACGCTCTCCTCTATATCTTCATATGATTCGTCGTTAAGATAATCATCTGTTATATAATTTTCTTCATTATCATCACTGCTTTCATTTTCTTTACTTTCAGCTTCGGATTTAGAAATTATCTCTTCTAATTCATCAAGCTCCTTATCTTCATCTTCCATATATTTCAATCTGTTATTTTTTAAATTCTGTGATCTGGAATTATTTCTCTTTTTTGATTTTTTTGAACTCATACTAATCTCCATTTCTGAACAATTTCATTTGTCAATATTCTACATTTTCAGCTATATAAAACCTTAATAATTCTATCAAATCAAAGTTAAAATTGCAATAATGTTTTTTGTGCTTGACATTGTTTATGTTGTGTGATATAAATATTTTGTATCTAGTTAGATCTAATTAAATTTCAAATTATTTCACGATCATAATCGATCAATTTCCAAGTGCATACCCATATAAAATGGTTGCAAATACAAAGAAAAGGAGAACAGGGGATATGAATTACTCTGAATTTCTGGATTATGTAAAATCCAGCATTATCAAAATCTTAGGAAAGGAGAAAAATGTAAATATAAGTAAGATTCTTAAAACAAACGACATTGAATATGATGCACTTACCATTACAGATGATATTTCAAACATCTCGCCGACCATCTATCTCAATCAGTACTATGATGATTATAAAAACGGGAAACCTCTCGGTGATATTATAAATGAAATATTTTCACTGTATGAAGAACATAGCAATGAGCTTGAATTTGATATAGAACTGTTTAAAAATTTTCATAATATAAGCAGTCATATTGTATATAAGGTTATCAATGCCAAAAAGAATATGCGGCTTTTAAACGATATTCCCCATGTACTAAACATGGATCTGGCTCTTGTATTTTACTGTATAATAGACAGTGATTATCTCGGAAGTGCTACTGCTCTTATTCATAACAGTCACATGGATATGTGGAATGTCACAACAGAAGATATTGTAAAGGTGTCCTACCAGAATACTCCAAGGATACTTCCGGCAGAAATACGTAACATGAATGATATTATACGTGAAATGTTTGCAAGCGATTTACAACGCCAGCAAATTGAAGGAAAAATACCTATGGATATTTCAGTTGAGGATGAAGCTGATAAAATTCTTGATACTCTGAACATGGCTAACAAGCCTGTTGAAATGTATGTTCTCACAAATTCTCAAAAAATGTACGGTGCTGCCTGCATTTTCTACAAAAATGTCTTAAAAGATTTCGCCGAAAAAGTAAAATCCGATTTATATATATTACCAAGCAGTGTACATGAAGTTATTCTTGTTCCTATTGTAGAAGGATTATTAAAAAACGAGCTTTCTCTTATGGTTCAGGATGTGAATCGTGAAGAAGTCACAGACAGTGAGGTTTTGTCAAACCACGTATACATATACAAAAGAAATATCGACAAAATTGTGACCTAAATGATTTGATTTATTGAATGCATCCGATGAGAGTCGAACTCACGCACCTGGCTCCGGAGGCCAGTGCTCTATCCACTGAGCTACGGATGCATCTCTATTATTCTATAATAGATTAAAAAAATAATCAAGTTAAAAAAACGACAGTTCAAATAATTGTCCTGCCGTTTTTTCAATGTTATAAGCACCGCAATCATCAATGCCTATTACATATATAAAATTCAAATTAATCTCAGATTTAAACTCGTGATAAATATTCACCTGTTCTTGTATCAATCTTAATCTTCTCACCCTGCTCGATGAATAAAGGAACATTAACCTGAGCACCTGTCTCAACGATAGCCGGCTTTGTAGCACCTGTAGCTGTATCACCCTTGAATCCAGGCTCTGTCTCTGTAATCTCTAACTCAACGAATAAAGGTGGCTCAATCGCAAATACATTTCCGTTATGTGAACAAATCTTAACCATCTCATTTTCCTTAACAAACTTAAGTGAATCACCAATCTGCTCTACACCTAATGCAATCTGCTCATATGTTGTGTTGTCCATGAAATAATATAAATCACCATCGTTATACAGATACTGCATATCATTTCTGTCTATTCTTGCCTGTGGACATTTCTCTGTAGGTCTGAATGTTTTCTCTACTACTCCACCATCTTTAATATTTTTTAATTTTGTTCTTACAAACGCAGCACCCTTTCCAGGCTTAACATGCTGAAATTCAATAATCTGATATATATTGCTGTCTAACTCAATGGTCATTCCATTTCTAAAATCGCCTGCTGATATCATTCTAATTGTCCTCCTTAAACTTCATACAATACAGTTTATAATAATATCTATTATTTTTCAACTATTTTTTGCTTTTTTATACCATTTTATCCAAATTTATTTTGATTTCACTGCAAATCTCATCCGGAGACTTATCATCTGTAGCTATTATAATATCTGCAACTTCATGATATCTCGAATCTCTTTTTGTCATCAGTTCAGATATAAATTCCACATTCATATTTCCATTTAATATCGGTCTGTCTTTACTGTTTTTCACCCTTTTGTAAACTGTTTCAGGCTTTGCGGTAAGTAACACTATTTTACCATTCTGCTTCATCAGTTCTACATTTTCATCTTTTAAAACAGCACCGCCGCCACAGGATACTATTTTCCCTGTAGTTTTCTGTATCTCAACCAGACACGCTGTCTCTATGTTTCTGAATGTCTCTTCACCCTCATCCTTAAATATATCATTGATACTTCTGCCTTCATGTTCCACTATATAGGCATCCATGTCAACTTCTTTTATGTTCATGGTCTCTGATAATTTTCTGGAAACAGTTGTTTTACCTGTTCCCATAAACCCTATTAACATAATATTGTAATTCAATTTAATTAACCTCCAGATTGGTATGTAATATATTTAATACTTTGTTTAAATCCGCCAATGGAATCTGCCCCGGTGCTGATGCAGAAGAACCTGCTCCAAATGTTATAGCAGAGCCGAAAAATTCACCTGAAATTCTTGATATCATCCCCCACTTACCCATCGACATGGTAACTACAGGTATATCAATCTTTTCCTCTGCCTCAAGTGTCGCTGAAAGCAGCTCAAGAACATCACTTTTGTTCTTTGGCATAACGGCTATCTTTGCAATATCCGCACCGATATAAACCATATTTTTAAGTCTGTCAAAAATCTTGTCCCTCGACGGTGTTTTATCAAAATCGTGGTTTGACACCAACACCTTTACGCCCAGCCTGTGAACTGCTGATATTAGATTTTCAACAAATTTATCACCCATAAATAGTTCTATATCTACAATATCAACTGCTCCCGTACCTACCGCTGTATGTATAAGATCACTGTATTGTTCCGCCGGAATCCACTTTTGACCGCCTTCCATAGACGAACGAAATGTAAATATAATCGGCTTATTAATCAGCAGCCTGTCTATATCCAAAACCATCTCTTTTACAGCTATATAATCCGTCAATTCCTCAAAAAAGTCAACTCTCCATTCTACCATATCAAATGGCATATTACTGATTTGATTTATTTGATGCAGAATTTCTGCTCTGTTTCTACCTGTAATGGAAACGCAGATTTTCGGACGTCCTGTTCCTATTTCCACTCCTCTTGCAATGACAGAATTCATATAATCAAACCTCCTCAATACATTCACATATACTATTATTGTACCATAATAAAATCCGATTAGCAAATCAAATCATATTGACTTATTATTTTTTTTGAATTACTATGATATTTATATAGTATTTATAATTTTAACAGTGTACATTCTGTAAATACTTCAAAATATGTACACAGAAAAGAGGAAGTTACATGGAATATACAATTACCGGGCATACAGGTCTTACCGGTCTTTTAGGTTCACCTGTGGCACACAGCATATCACCTATGATGCATAACGAAGCTTTCAGACAGCTTGGTCTTGATTATGTATATTTATGTTTTGATGTAAATGTAGAAAATCTTGAAACTGCTGTAAACGGTTTGAAGACGCTCAATGTCAAAGGATTTAACTGTACAATGCCTGTTAAAAACCGTATGTTTGAATTAGTTGATGAAGCTAATCCGGCTGCCCAGATAATAGGTGCCGTAAACACGGTTCTTAATGATAATGGAAAACTTATAGGATATAATACTGACGGTATCGGTTATATGAGAGCAGTAAAAGATGCAGGTCATGATATTATCGGCAAGAAAATGACATTAATGGGTGCCGGTGGCGCTGCTACTGCAGTATGTACCCAGGCAGCTCTCGATGGTGTGGCTGAAATAAATGTGTTCAGTTTAAAGGACGCTTTTTATTCAAGAGCTGAACATCTGATTGAACAGATTAATAAGAAAACCAGCTGTAAAGCAACTCTATATGATTTAGAGGACAAAAATGCCCTGTATGACTCAATAAACTCATCTGACATTCTTACAAACGGAACCCCGGTCGGAATGGCTCCAAATGTTGATGCATGCATCATAGATAACGAGGATGTATTCAGAAGCGACTTAATAGTATCTGATGTCATATACAATCCTGAAGAAACAAAGTTATTAAAGATTGCAAAATCACACGGTTGTCCTGTTTTCAACGGATTATACATGCTTTTATATCAGGGTGCTGAAGCATTTAAAATATGGACCGGTAAAGAAATGCCTGTCGATATAATTAAAGAGAAATATTTTACAAGATAATCAACAAAATTACCATATAGCACATTTTAATTATGCAAAAAAACGGTTGCCACTTTAACATGACAACCGTTTTTTGTATATTTATTT
>ERZ1034998.1748-NODE-1748-length-12533-cov-10.730245_pt1 | contig 12533 bp, 7 predicted proteins | sample MGYA00520621_ERZ1034998 | MGnify/ENA primary metagenome ERZ1034998 (study PRJEB33766, sample SAMN09781748) | gut metagenome | biome: gut microbiome | host: Homo sapiens | place: Madagascar | study: EMG produced TPA metagenomics assembly of the PRJNA485056 data...
GGAGCTGCGGCAACGAGAGCCACGGCGGCAAAACGCTGTGGGAGATGAGCGAATACTTCCGCCATGCGGACCCCAGTCGCCTTGTGCACTACGAGGGCATCTTCTGGGACCGCAGCTGCCCCGCCACCTCCGATCTGGAAAGCCAGATGTACACCCCCGTGGAGGACATCCGCGCCTTTTTGAAAAAGTACCCGGAAAAGCCGTTTATCATGTGTGAGTACAGCCATGCCATGGGCAACAGCTGCGGCGGCATCACCGATTACACCGAGTACGCCTACGAGGAGCCGCTGTATCAGGGCGGCTTTCTCTGGGAGTACATGGACCACGGCATTGCAGTGACAAGCCCGGACGGCAAGCTCGGCTTTGCCTATGGCGGCGACTTTGGCGACCGCCCCACCGACCGGGAGTTCTGCGTGGACGGCCTTGTGCTGCCGGACCGCCGCAACACCCCCAAGATGGACGCAGTAAAAGCGGCCTACGCGCCCTTTAAGATCACGGTAACGGATGCAGGAGCCGTGGTGGAGAACCGCACCCTCTTTACGGACCTCTCTGCCTACGATCTGGTGTTTGCCGCATCGGTGGACGGAAAAGCAGAGCGCAAAGCGGCTCTGCGCGCGGCCTGTGCGCCCGGCAATACGGTGCACGTTCCGCTGCCGTTCCGTCTGCCGGAGACGGGCCTTGCCTGCATGACCGTGACGGCTGTGCAGCGTTCGGCCACGCCCGGCGTGCCTGCCGGGCACGAAGCGGCCTTTGGGCAGGTGTGGCACAACCACGCAAAAGCTCGTCTGACAGTGCCCGCGCCCCAGCTGGTGGAAATGGACTGCAACATCGGCGTAAAGGGCGAAGGCTTTGAGTACCTCTTTGGCCGCGGCAAGGGCCTTGTGTCCATCCGGTACGACGGTGTGCAGCTGCTGGACGACGCTGTGCGCCCGAACTTCTGGCGTGCGCCCACCAACAACGACGAGGGCTGCGCCGAGCCGTTTGCATTTGCCTATTGGAAAACGGCGGGCCTGTATGCCCGGTGCGATGCCCTGACCGCCGAAACAAACGGCGATTTCGTCACGGTCCGTACCAACTACACCCTGCCGGACGGCCAGCTTTTGCCCATAGAGTTTGCGGTGGACGGCACCGGCTGCTGCCAGATCACTATGACATGGCAGGGCAAAAAAGCAGAGATGCCGGAGTTCGGCCTGCTGCTGCCGCTGCGCCGGGAACTGACAAAAGTCTCCTACCTCGGTCTTGGCCCCCGGGAGACCACGGCAGACCGCACCGCAGGCGGCCGGATGGGCGCGTGGCGCTACGATGTGCGGCAGGACTTTGCCCAGTACAGCCCGGTGTACCCGCAGGAGTGCGGCAGCCGCACCGGCGTGTACCGCGCGGAACTGACCGGCAGCGGACCGAATGCCGGCATCTGCTTTGAGAGCGACACCGGCATGACCTTCTCCGCTTTGCCCTACACGCCCCACGAGCTGGAAAACGCCCGCCACTGGTACGAGCTGCCGCGCAGCGATTGCAAAACGGTCGTGCGGTGCGCCTCCTTCCAGCGCGGCGTGGGCGGTGACAACAGCTGGGGCGCACAACCGCACAAGAACGCCTGCTTTGCAGCAGAGAAAAAGATGCAGTTCCATTTCGTGCTCCGGAGAGCCTGAGGGACCGATAAGATGAAAACACGGCGGCTATCGTTTGGGTAGCCGCCGTGTTCGTTTGCGGCCGGGCGGCTTTTTCGGCAGCTGGTAAAAAGGGGCTTTTTACGCAGCCGTTTTTGCGAGTTTATACATTCACAGCAGAAAAACAGAGGCAGGGGACGGCATTCCTCTTGTGCTTTTCGACACGGCGTGATAATATTTTTATGTGACGATTTCGTAAAAACCTGCAAACATGTATGCACCGCCGCAGTTCCGGGACCGGAAAGGCGGGCGGCAACGGTAGAAACGATGGAAATTTTACTCACAGGCCATACATCCTTCCTGACTCAGGAGTGGATCGAGACGGCGTTCCCGGACGACCATGTGCTGACCACCCATGCAAAGGGCGAAGCGCTGCTGGATACCCGGGTAAAGACCGTGACGCTGGACGGCAGGCATCTGCTGGGCCAGCTCAACGATACCTATCAATTTGACCGGGTGGTCTATTTTTCGGAATATCTGCTGCCCCACGGCGAGCAGGAGGGCGAGCTGGACCGTCTGCGCCGGGTGCTGCAAGCCTGCCGTGAGCGGGAGATCGAGCTGATTTACCTCTCCGGTCCGGAAGCAGCCCTGACGCCGCCCACCAGCAAATCCCTGCTGGCAAACGCAGCGGAAGAACTCTGCTTCCACTATGCAAAAACCAGCAGGATACAGGTCAAGGTGTTCCGTATGCCGTACCTGTATGCGGTCTCGGCCAGCGGCGCGCAGCAGTTTGCGCGGCTGTTTGAGCAGATGCCCACCGGCACCGTGCGGATGGACGAGCAGGCGGCACAGCCATTGACTGCCCTGTGTGTGGAGGAACTGGCCGACCTCATTGCCCGGGTGTTCGACACATGGACGCCGGAGCCGGAGCGGTTCACCCTGCCGGAGGTGTTTGGGGCCACACAGCAGCAGGTGGGCGAAGTATTGCAGCAATTGCAGCCGGGGCTGGAAGTGGTTTACGGCACCGATATGATCCAGACCTACCCGACGGAGGACCGGACCGTGCGCCGGCGCTACGGCTGGTTCCAGCGGTACAGCCTGCTGGACGACCTGCCCGCCATCTACAAGGCATGGTGCGGCAGCCGGGCCGAGAAAAAGAGCTTTGTGCACCGGGCCATGGACGACCTGCGCAAGCGCACCCGGCTGCTGCGCGTTGTCGAAATTCTGGCCGCGTGGCTGGCAGCAGAGCTGCTGGTGCGGGCCACCGGCACGGACGCCCAGTTCCAGATGATCGATTTCCGGCTGATGTTCGTCATGCTCATCGGCACGGTGTACGGGCTCAATGCGGGCGTGCTGGCGGCAGTGCTGGCGTCCGTCTCGCTGGCGGCGGGGTATCTGCGGCAGGGCACCACCCTGATGCTGCTGTTCTACGAGCCCTCCAACTGGCTGGCTTTCATCGTGTATTTTGTGGTGGGTGCCTCCTGCGGCTATGTGCAGCTGCGCAACACCGAGACCGCCCGCTTTGTGCGGGAAGAGAACGAGCTGCTGCGCAAGCGGCTCGGGTTTACCCAGCAGCTGTATCAGGACACGCTGGAGGACAAGCAGATGTTCCGCCGCCAGATCTTGGGCCGCAGGGACAGCTTTGGTAAGATCTACACCGTGACCCAGCAGCTGGATATGTTGCAGCCGCAGGAAATTTACCGCAAGACCGTGCAGGTGATGGAGGACGTGCTGGAAAACCGCAGCCTGACCATCTACCGGCTGGAAAAGAACCACAGCTTTGCCCGGCTCACAGCAGCCAGTGCCGGGCTGGACCCGCAGCCGGCCCACTCGCTGGATGTGGAAAAGCAGCTGGATATCCTCCGCGCCATTGAGCAGGACGGCCTGTGGGTGAACCGGGAGCTCGTGCCCGGCAAGCCCATGTATGTGGCCGGTGTGCGGCAGAACGGCACCCTTGTGGTGATGATCGGCCTGCGGACAGCCGGCGAAGAGCAGATGACCCTTTATTACCAGAACCTGTTCCGCATCCTCTGCGGACTGGTGGAAACTGCGCTGGTGCGTGCCTTTGAGTACGAGAGCGCTGTGCAGGAAAGCTGGTATCTGCCGGGCACCTGCCTGCTGCGTCCGGCCGTGTTTGCCCAGCATCTGGCCGCAGCCTGCACATTGCAGGAGGATAAAATGGCCCGGCATCTGCTGCTGCGGGTGACGGGCGTGTTCAAGAATCAGGCCGAGCTGAACGCCCGGCTGGAGCGCTCCATCCGCAGCACAGATGTGGCAGGCGTGGGCGCAGACCATGCCATCTATCTGCTGATGAATCAGGCCACCGAGGAAAATCTGCCGCTGCTGACGAAGCGCTTTGCAGAAAAGGGCGTCCACATCACCGCTGTGCCGCTGGACGAGCAGCTGCGGCTGGTGAATGCCGCAAAGCAGGAGGATGCCCATGCAAAACCGTGAATTCTGGCTGGGCCTTGTGCTGCTGGCGGTGCATCTGGCTGTGTGCGCGGTGCTCTGGCTGCTGGCCCGTGTCCGTGCGCTGGACGTGGAAGGCTATTTTGTGCCGGTAATGCTTCTGGTGCCGGTGTGGGGGCCGCTGTGTGTGGTGCTGCTGCACACTTCCAACCGGCTCACCGGCGGCAAACTACTGGATCAGACGCTTGAAAAACTGCGCATCAACGAGGAAATACACAAAAATATCCTTGTGGTGGGGGATGAAGGCGAGGACGCCGTGGTCCCGCTGGAGGAAGCACTGCTGGTGAACAGCCCGGCACAGAAGCGCAAGCTCATCCTTTCGGTGCTCACGGACGACCCCGCAGGCTATTACGACCTGTTGCAGCAGGCCCGCATGGACGACGACAGCGAGGTGGTGCACTACGCTTCCACTGCGCTGGCACAGATCTCCAAAGAAGCCGATCTAAAGCTGCAAAAGCAGGAGCAGCGCTATGCCGCCGCCCCGCAGGACGCCGCCGTGCTGGAAGAATACTGCGATTATCTGGAAAGCTATCTGGACGGCGGTTTTGTGCAGGGCAAAGCGGCGGAGATCCAGCGCCGCCAGCTGGAACAGCTGCTCAAAAAGCGCATTGCCGGCCTTGACGGGCGGCGCAGCTATACGCTGGAATGCAAGCTGGCAGCGGCGCAGCTGGCCCTTGCCGAGTACGACCGTGCCCGGGAAACACTGGACGGACTGACCGCCCGCTGGCCCCAGCGCGAAACGCCATGGCTGCTGCATCTGCGCATGGCGGCGGCCCTCGGCAGCGGTGCTGCCATCCGCGAAACGCTGCGGCAAATTGAGGAAAAGGAGGTCTACCTCAGCGCAAAGGGCCGCGAGACGGTGCGGTTCTGGCAGGGAAGATAAGCATGATCAAACAATTTTTTGCCCGGCTGCGGGCGTTCCGCTGGCGCAAGCTGCTGCTCATCTGGGCGGTGTTTGCGGCCATGGCGGTCATTCTGTTTGCAGAGCGCAGCGGCATCCGGTACGCCTCCACCCAATTCAAGCTCGATTATCTGCCCCGCACGGAAGCGCTGCCCGCGCAGACCGCTCTGTTCGGCCAGCCTGTCACCTGCCTGCTGCTCTACGACTCCGGGCAGGAGGGCACCAGCCTTGCAAAGGAGCAGTTCGACCGGATCCTGCTGGACATGAAGGTGGGCGTTCAGGCGGTGGATGTGCACACCGCTGCGCTTGCCGACATCCCGGAGTTTGGCCAATATAAAACGGTGGTCGTGCTGATGAGCGATCTGGACACGCTGGGCAAACGGCTCATCGACCTGATGAACTGGGTGCAGGACGGCGGCAGCGTTCTGTTTGGCATGACGCCCGCCAAGACCACCTATTTTGACGCCGTTGCCGCACGGCTGGGCGTCCAGTCCTCCTCTTGGGAGTACAAAGTAGCCGAAAGCATCGTGCCCACAGAGGATTTTATGCTGGGCGGCGGGCAGCGCTATGAGCTGAGCGACCCGTTCCAGTCCTCACTCAGCGTCAGCCTGCGGGACGAAGCAACGGTCTATGCCCGCACCGGCGACGAAGGTGTGCCGCTGGTGTGGGCCGCGGCGTCCGGCGCAGGCCGCGTGGTGGTGGACAACATCGGCATCTATAATAAGGTGCTGCGGGGCGTTTACGCGGCATCCTACAGCCTGCTGAACGATGCCACGGTGTACCCGGTGATCAACGGCGCGGTGTTCTATCTGGACGATTTTCCGTCCCCGGTGCCCGGCGGTGACGGCACCTATATCCGCCGCGATTACGGCATGAGCATTGCGGACTTTTATTCCAAAGTCTGGTGGCCGGACCTGATGAAGCTGGCCCAGAAATACTCCATCCGCTTTACCGGCGTCATGATCGAAAATTACGAGGACGACACCCAGAGCGCACCCACCCGCCAGCCGGACGCCCAGCAGTTCCGCTATTACGGCAGTCTGCTGCTGCGGCAGGGCGGCGAAGTGGGCTATCACGGCTACAACCACCAGCCTCTGGTGCTGCCCGATACCGATTACAAAGACCTTTACGCCTACCACCAGTGGCCCACCGAGAACGCCATTGTGGCGGCGATGAATGAGCTGATCGCGTTCCAGAAAAATGTGCTGCCCCACACGGATGGCAGCGTTTATGTACCGCCCTCCAACGTGCTGTCCGCTGCCGGCCGCAAGGTGCTGGGCAGCAAGGTGCCGCAGATCCGCACTATCGCCAGCACCTATTTTGGCGACGGAACCTCACTGCCCTACGTGCAGGAGTTCGGCGTTGCCACGGACGGCATGGTGGAGCAGCCCCGCATCGTTTCCGGCGGCATGGTGGACGATACCTATATGCGCTTGGCCGCTATGAGCGAACTGAACATGCACTATGTCAGCACCCACTTCATGCACCCGGACGATCTGCTGGATGTGGACCGCGGCGCAGAAGCGGGCTGGGAAGTCTACAAGGGCGGTTTTGAGGACTATCTGAAGTGGCTCAGTGCCGCCGCGCCGGGCCTGCGCAAACAGACCGGCACCGAGTGCTCGGCCGCCATCCAGCGGTATGCACAGCTGACCGTTTCCGTGCAGAGCACGCCGAAGGAATGGGTGGTCTCCCTTGGCAATTTTGTGGACGAGGGGTGGCTGTTCTTCCGGGCAAACGAGGGCGCGCCGGGCCGTGTGACCGGCGGTGAGCTGACCCGCCTGACGGGGGACCTCTACCTGCTCAAGGCCAACGCCGACACCATCCACATTGAAAAGAAGGGGGCTTGACCATGCGCATCTGTCTGGTGCTGGAGGGCTCCTATCCCTATGTGCACGGCGGTGTGTCCACATGGATGCACGCCTACATTCAGGCCATGCCCCGGCAGGAATTTTCCCTCTGGGTGATCGGTGCAAAGGCACAGGACCGGGGCAAATTTGTGTACGAGCTGCCGCCCAACGTCAAGGAGGTGCAGGAGGTCTTTCTGGACGACGCCCTCCGCCTGCACGGCGAGCAGCACCCTGTTCTGTTCACGGAAGCCGAGCGCGCTGCCCTGCGGGAGCTGGTGCGGCTGGGCCGTCCGGACTGGGACGTACTGTTCCGCCTGTTCCAGCAAAAGGGCGTGCACCCGCTCTCCTTTTTGCAGAGCCGGGATTTTATGGAGCTGTTCACGGATATCTGCTTGCAGGAATACCCCTATGTGGCCTACGCCGATGCGTTCCACACCATGCGCTCCATGCTGCTGCCGGTGCTGTATCTGCTCACGGGCCGCGTGCCGAAAGCGGACGTGTACCACGCCATCTCCACCGGCTACGGCGGTTTGCTGGCCTGCCTTGGCGGCAGTTTGAACCACGCGCCCGTGCTGCTGACCGAGCACGGCATCTACACCCGTGAGCGGGAGGAGGAGATCATCCGCGCCGAGTGGGTGGTGCCCTCGTTCAAGAGCCGGTGGATCCGCTTTTTCTATATGCTCTCGGAAGAGATCTACCGCCGGGCCTTCCGGGTAAGCAGCTTGTTCTACAACGCCCGCCGCACCCAGATCGAAATGGGCTGCGACGGCGCAAAATGCATCGTGATCCCCAACGGCGTGCAGTACGAGCGCTTTTGCAATATCCCGCTCAAGCCCGAGGATGGCTGGGTGGATATCGGTGCGGTGGTGCGTCTGGCACCCATCAAGGACGTAAAGACCATGATCTACGCCTTTTTTGAGCTGGCGTCCCGGGTGCCCAACGTGCGGCTGCACATCATGGGCGGCGTGGACGACGAGGATTATGCCCGCGAGTGCTATGCGCTGGTGGAGCAGCTGCAACTCAAAAACCTGCTGTTCACTGGCCGCGTGGACGTGGTGCAGTATATGCAAAAGCTGGATTTTACCATTCTGACCAGCATTTCCGAGGGACAGCCGCTTTCGGTGCTGGAATCCATGGCGGCGCGCCGCCCCTGTGTCACCACCGAGGTGGGCTGCTGCCGGGAGCTGCTGGAGGGCGCGCCCGGCGATGAACTGGGCGTGGCAGGCTACTGTGTGCCTCCCATGTACCGTCAGGGCCTTGCTGACGCCATGGAAAAGATGTGCGCCAGCCGTGCCCGCCGGGAAGAGATGGGCCGCATTGGGCAAAAAAGGGTGGACGCCTGTTTCCACCACGAGCAAATGCTGGCCAATTACCGCAAAATGTACGATGAAACGGCAAAGGAATATCACTTGGAGTAACCATGGCAGGAATTGGATTTGAACTGAAAAAGCTGTTCCGCCGCAAAGGGCTGTTTGCTTCCCTGCGGGCCTACGGGTATGCGGGCATCATCTGCACCGGCCCCATGCTGCTGGGCGTGGCGCTGCAACTGGGCATTCTGCTGCTGTGCGGCTGGGTGGGGGCCGAGCGCAGCCAGCAGGACCTTCTGGTATGCATGATCACCTATACGCTGCTGTTCTCGCTGACCGTTACCAGCTTTTTTTCCATGCCGGTCACACGCTATCTGGCCGATATGCTCTACGAGGAGCGGGAAGAGACCATCCTGCCCGCATTCTGGGGCTCCAGCAGCCTGATGCTGGTGGTGGGCTGCGTGCTGTACGGGGTGTTTCTGCTGGTCTCCGGGGCCACCCTTATACAGGGGCTTTTGTGCCTGTGGCTGTTTGCGGAAATGATCGTGAACTGGAACGGCATGAGCTATCTCACCGCCATCAAGGATTACCGGGGCATCCTGTGCTCGTTTTTAGCGGCCATCGCGCTGGCGTTCGGGCTGGGCTTTTTGCTGGTGGTGGTGCTGGGCGGGCCGGTGCCGGAAGGCATGCTGTTTGCCGTGGCCATGGGCTACGGCCTGATGATGGTGTGGGACGTGGTGCTGCTGTACCGCTACTTCCCCCAGAGCAGCGAAAGCCCTTGGACCTTCCTGCGGTGGATGGATGAGTTCCTGCCGCTGGCATTTACGGGCCTTGGCACCAACATCGGCCTGTTTGCCCACCTCGTCATCTGCTGGGCGGGCCCGGAGGGCGTGCAGGTGAAGGGCCTTTTTTACGGGGCGCCCTATTACGACGTCCCGGCGCTGATCGCCTTCCTTACCATCCTGATCACCAGCATCAATTTTGTGGTGTCGGTGGAGGTGAATTTTTACCCCAAATACCGCGATTACTACAGCCTGTTCAACGATGGCGGCGTTGTGGGCGATATCGTTACCGCCGAGGAAGAGATGCTGGCCGTGCTCAACCGGGAGCTGCGGTTCACGGCCCTCAAGCAGCTGTTCGTCACCGCGGCGGTGCTCTCGCTGGAGGGCACGCTTCTGGACCTGCTGCCGCTGGGCTTCAACGACCTGATGCACGGCTGCTTCCGCACCCTGTGCGTGGGGTACGGCCTTTACGCCGTGGGCAACACCGTGTTGATGATCCTGCTTTATTTTACGGATTACCGGGGCGCTGTGCTGGCGGCAGCGGTGTTCGCCGCAGCGGCCAGCGGGCTGACCGCCCTTTCCATGGCGTTCAACACGGCATTCTATGGGTTCGGCTTTCTGATCGGTGCGGCGCTGTTCTATCTGGTCACATTGTTCCGGCTGGACGCCTTTACGGCCAATCTGCCCTACCGGGTGCTGGGCCGGCAGCCCATCGTGGCCGAAGCAAAGGCCGGGCTGTTTACCAAGCTTTGCTTGTTACTGGAAAAGAAAACGGCAGCGCGTGCAAAACACGTCCGTGCCGGAGAGGAGAGGGAAGATGGAAGATAAGGTTTTGATCCCGCGCCGCAGGGTGCTGGGGCTGGGTATGGCGCTGGCCGGGCTTTGTGCGGGCTGTGCCGTGCTGCCCGGCGGCGATGCGGACAGCACTGCCGGCTCGGAACCGGCAGCATCCGGCGCCGCCGACGCGGCAAAGGCCCCGGCACAGACCGGCGTCGTCCACCTGCGGGATAACCCCGAGCTGTATACCGTCTACGACGACAGCGGCGTTGTGACCATGTACCTGACCGTGAGCCGCGGCAACGACAGCGAGAACACCAACCACAGCTGGGCCCAGATCAACCATTATTCGGTGTACGACTACGAGGCCATGGGCGTGCCCCGCTATCAGGTAAACGCCATTTTGCAGGTGGGCGACGAGAACGGCCCGCTGTCCGGCGAGCTTGGCTACGGCGTGGAAGCGCCCAACGCCACGGTGCAGATCCGCGGCCAGACCTCCAGCCGGTACGACCAGAAAAACTATAAGATCAAGCTCAAAAAGAACAAGGGCACTTGGCGGGGCCAGCGCACCATTGCCCTCAACAAGCACATGGGCGAGGGCCTGCGCTTCCGCAACAAAATGGCCTACGACCTCATCAAAGGCATTGACCAGATGATGGGCCTGCGCACCCAGTTCGTCCACCTGTACGTCAAGGACCTGACCGAAAGCACCAGCGGCGTCTTTGAGGACTACGGCCTGTATACGCAGGTGGAGCAGCTGAACAAAACGGCCCTCAAGGCCCACGGGCTGGACGCCGGCGGCCAGCTGTACAAGGTGAACTTTTTTGAGTTCTACCGCTACGAGGACTCCATCAAGCTCACCACGGACCCCGCCTTCGACCAGTCCATGTTCGACTATTACCTTGAAGTAAAGGGGAATAACGACCACACAAAGCTCATTGAGATGCTGGACAAGCTGAACGATGAATCCCAGCCCATGGAAGAGCTGCTCCAGACCTGTTTTGACCCGGAGAACATTGCCTACTGGATGGCGTTCCAGCTGCTCACCGGCAACGCCGATACCCAGAACCGCAACATGTACCTGTACAGCCCGCTGAACTCCAGTACATGGTATCTGCTGGACTGGGACAACGACGGTATGCTGCGCCGCAAGGAGCGGGAGTATCTCCGCTTTACGGATTCCGAGAGCTGGGAGTGGGGCATCAGCAACTATTGGGGCAATGTGCTGTTCCGCCGCTGCTTGCAGACCGCGAGCTTCCGGGAACAGCTGGACACCGCCGTGCGGGAACTGCACGACTTTATGAACCCCGACCGCATTGAGGAGATGGCGGCCCACTACCGCACCATCACCGAGCAGTATGTCTGGCAGATGCCGGATGTGATGTATCTGCCTGTTACAAAACCTCAGTATGACGCGGTCGCAGCGGCTTTGCCGGAGGAGATCGAGGAGAACTACCAGCAGTACCCGGAGGGCTACCACAGCCCCATGCCGTTCCATATCGGCACGCCAACGGTGGACAACGGCATCTTGCAGCTTGGGTGGGACGCTTCTTACGACTTCAACGCCGAAGCCGTCTCCTACACCGTGGAGCTGGCCCGGGACTACCTGTTCCGGCAGGTGCTTTACCGGGAAGAGAACGTGGTGCTGCCCTTGGCCCAGACAACGGCCCCGGGTGCCGGCCAGTATTTTGTGCGGGTGCGGGCCACCAACGCTTCCGGCTACACGCAGGATGCCTTTGATTATTATGTGATCGACAGCGGCAAGGTGTACGGCGTCAAGTGCTTCTACATCCAGCCGGACGGCAGCGTGGTGGAGGATACCTATGAAGAATGAACCGGCGCTCTGGCGGCGCGGCAGGCAGCTGCTGGCCCCGCAGCCCCGCAGCCGCGCGGAACGCTACCGCCACGAGCTGAAATATCTCATCTCCTATGCCGACAAGGCAGAGCTGACGGCGCGCATGGCCCCGGTGCTGCATCTGGACCCCCACGCAAAGAACGGCGGCTATTTCATCCGCAGTCTTTACTTTGACGATTACTGGAACACCGCCTACGATGAAAAGGATGCGGGCGTGCTGCTGCGCAAAAAATACCGCATCCGCATCTACGATTGCAGTGACCGCAGCATCAAACTGGAGCGCAAAAAGAAATTTGGCAGCTACATCTACAAGGAGGCTGCGCCCCTGACCCGGGCGGAGTTTGAGCGCATTCTGGCAGGGGACTACGGTTTTTTGCTGCACAGCCCCCACCGCCTGTGTCAGGAGTTTTACACCGAGTGCATCAGCAATGTGCTGCGGCCGCGGGTGATCGTGGATTACGAGCGCGAGCCATGGATCATGGATGCAGGCACCGTGCGCGTCACCTTTGATATGGATGTGCGGGCCGCAGTGGGCGGTTGGGATATCTTTGACCCCACACTGCCCGCGCTGCCGGTGCTGGAGCCGGGCAAGCTGGTGCTGGAGGTCAAGTTTACCGAGTTTTTGCCCCAGATCGTGCGGGATATCCTGCCGCCCCGGGCACAGGAGCTGACCGCTGTCTCCAAATATGTGTTGTGCTGCGACAAAACGGCGTATCAGCACGGCTTTGAATATTGGCAGGAAACCTGAGGGAAAGGAACCGAGTATCGCTATGAGCACAAAAGACTTTATCAAAAAATCCGTCCTGAACGCCTTTACCCAGTACGACGCACCCAAGCTTGCGGTGGCGCTGCTGGCGGCGCTGGCGCTGGGCATCCTGATCTATCTGGTCTACCGCAAGTTCTATACGGGCGTTGTGTACTCCCGCAGCTTTGCGGTAACGCTGGTGGGCATGTGCGTGCTTACCTGCATGGTCACGCTGGCCATCAG
>ERZ1034998.1760-NODE-1760-length-12472-cov-4.498188_pt1 | contig 12472 bp, 10 predicted proteins | sample MGYA00520621_ERZ1034998 | MGnify/ENA primary metagenome ERZ1034998 (study PRJEB33766, sample SAMN09781748) | gut metagenome | biome: gut microbiome | host: Homo sapiens | place: Madagascar | study: EMG produced TPA metagenomics assembly of the PRJNA485056 data...
AAAGACGACAAAAAAGCCGCTGATATTTTTTCTATCACCGACTTAAAACACAAGTATTAAGTTTTAATTTTCGTTACATAATGCACCTCCGATTTGTATATATGGATAAAAAAATCCGTGCGATTTCGGGTGCCTTAAATAGGCTCGTTTTTCGCACGGATTTTAATCCTGATTATTTAATTTTTAGTCGATTTTATCTAAAAAATCGTACAACAACAAAACCCACGTCGAAATCTCTTTTTAACGATTTCAACGCCCGTCGCGGAATTGCTACACTCAATAGCAACTCTATGGTAAACGACGGCAATTATCCTTTCCGAGTCCACAAAGGGAACGAACGATCGGGCAATATCTTCACACCCGACAACGCCTATCTTCACGGCGCAAGGCTTGACCTTATATCAAGTCAATTATAGTATAACATAGAAACGTGACAAAATAAGATTTTGTCGGCAACTATCGTTGCCACGCTTTGCCTTTGTCAAATCGCCGTTTCCGTTGAAATACTGCGCTCGAAAACCCTTGCAAGCAAATTTACTCGCTTATATTATAACATACGAACATTTGTTCGTTAAGTGCTTTCGATAATTTTTTAGGATCTGATCCGAATGCAAGAACCGCATACATTCTACATTATTAATCAAGAACTCTTAAATCAATATGTCCGAAAGTTTTTTAATTACTCTGTCGGCCAAGGGTGATTTAGTCGCATCGGAAATTGCTATTGCATAAAATCCACCTGCTTTTGCAGCCTCGATTCCGCTTATGGCATCTTCCACCACGGCACAATTATCTGGCTGTTCTCCGATTTTTTCTGCAGCTTTCAAAAACACTTCCGGATCGGGCTTTGATTTTACGATATCGTTACCGTCGGCAATTGCATCAAATAAGTCTATGATGCCGAGTTTGCTTAATATAAGTTTCGTGTTTTTGCTCGACGAGCCGATTGCTATTTTTACGCCATAACCTTTTAATCGAATCAGCGTGTCCAAAACGTCTTTCGACAAATCTTTCATAGACATTTCTTGGAGCATTTCTCTGTAAATATTGTTTTTGTTTTCGCAAATACGGTTTTTTTCTTCTTGAGATAACTTTCCGGGATAGTTTTCGAGAATGATATTCAGACTATCCGTTCGGCTTACACCGCGCAACCGATTGTTGATTTCTTCGTCGAATTTAACGCCAATATAAGCAATTGCTTTTTTCCAAGCCAAGTAATGGTATTTGTCGGTAGAACAAATAACTCCGTCCAAGTCAAAAATTATGTTCTTAAATTCAATCATCGTTTATCCTTTTTTCGTTATAGATCAGACTTGTGCCTTTATATGTCGCTCTTTTGCCCTTTCCGGCAAAAGTTGTAACATCAGAGCCGGTAAGTTCACCCGATATGATTTTATTCAAACATTCAAGTCTTATATTTAATAGTTCGGGTGTAGCTTCGTTCGGTTCGTGTCCCGAAAGAATTTTAATAACTTCCAATTTTTTCATTATGAAATTCAAAAGCGAATTTCTATATCGAACAAGCGAAGTGCTGTAATCGAGATAAACCCAAGTATCTTTCAAACTGATTGCATCGCCTACAAACAGCCATTTCGTTAAACTGTCGTAAAATATGACACTCCCTTTCGTATGCCCTTCGAGTTTATAGACAGTTACCGTTCTTCCACCCAAATCGAAAATATTTCCCTCGCTTAAAGGCTTGATGTTTTCGGACATATCCAATATATTTTTAATGTAATTTTTCCCTTCGTCGCCGAATATCTTTTCAACGTCGGAAGTACGAAATCTTCGCGTAACCATTTGATAATATAAGGCTCTGTCATCGGGGTGCAGATATACTTTGTCAAATTCGGCATTTCCGCCTGCATGGTCGGGATGTCCGTGCGTATTTACGACGACAAGCGGTAAGCGGCAAAATTCGTCGATACATTCTTTAAGCGAACCTATGCCCATACCCGTATCAATTACCATTGCACGGTGCTTTCCCTCTATTACATATATTTTCTCCCCCATAGGGGCGGAGACGGCTGTTACACCATCCCCAAGAGAAAAATGAACAAACTTTATTCTGTGCTCCATAGTAAGTTAAATAGCGAACGGTAATAAAGTAACAAGCCACGAGAAGATGAGCACGAGTATAAACGCAGGCGTTAAATTCAAAACTCTGACTTTTTTTAGTCCTACTTGACTTGCAAGCATATTGTAGCCGATTACAAGTGTCAATACGCCGCCTACCGATTTGAAGTTTGCTATTGCATCCGGCGTGAGTATGGGCGAAATCAATGTTGCAAGAAAGAAACATGTTATGAATATCACGGCTTGCGGAATTGAAAATAGCGTAACAAAATATCCTATCTGCGCGGCTATCACGAGTACCGTAAAGAAGTCTAATACGGATTTAGCAAGCAAAATACTGTGATCGCCGTCAAGACCTTCGTTTAGCGCACCGAAAAAACCCGTACCCGAAAAGCATATAATTGCCATAGAAAGCCCTAACAACTCGATTTTGAGTTTGAGTTCTTCCTGCGCCTTTTGCCTTTCTTCCTCACCGAGCGTATCCAACAAAGCAACTTTCTTTTTATTTAACTTCCCAACCGTAAAGCCGATTAGTTTTTGTATTCCCGTTTCTATATAGCAAAGTTCGCCGATAACGCAACCGAGAATGACAGAAACCATTACCACCGTAAGAGAAGAAAGTTTTATTGTGGCAACTATGCCTATACCGAACGCACAAAACGCCGTAACGATAAACAAGCTCTCGATAATACGTTTGGGCAAAACTTTTTTCAAAAGACCGCCAAGCACACCACCGATTGCGACAGCGCACACGTCGGCAATAATACCGTAAGGGGCAACCATATTTATTTCCTCTGAATTAAAATTTTTGCGGCGGCGGAACCACCCACCGCCGCAATCTTTGTTTTTTTGTTATGCCGCAGTATTAGGTGTGAACGTATTGGCAGTTGTATTTACCGTAGCCGTAAAGCCGCCCTCTGCCACGAACGTATAACCGAACGCGGGGACATTTGCAAGTCCCGTAACGGTAAGCGTTGTTCCTTCAAGCGTATAAGAACCTTTGAACGGACCTTTTACCATTTCGTTTCCTGCCGGAATACCCAAAGTACAAGAACCATCGCTGTAAAGTTTAAGCTCAAATATATCGGTTACTTCTTGTTGCGTCATAGGATTGGTGCTTGTTAATTCATAGCTATAAGTTGCCGTAACCTCTGCCGTTACAATACCGTAAACGTCGCAAAGCCAATCATACAATTTCCCGAGATTTTCATTGGTATAGAATGCGTCGTCCATATGTCCGGCACCCGTCAAAATTTCATAATGAACGTTGTTTATTTTTGCGGGAGGAACGCTGACGCTTTCGTTATACGCATCGATAGCAGCTTTGAAAAGTTCTGCGTGAGCCTTGTTTACGCTCGTATCCGCATCGCCATGCTGAATCCAAATGTTCTTACAAGAGAACATACCCGTCAGATAAGTAGAAAGGTCAACCGCCGTATTACCCGTTCCGAGCCAAGCGTTTACACCGCCGTCCACGTTAGCCCCGATATTAGCATTTCCGTTGGATATAGGACCGTAGAAATCAATGTACGCATTTACAGAGAAAGTATAATCTTCTGCGCCCGTCGCCTTGAAATCACTTGCTTTTGAGAGGGCAACGAGTGAAGCAATGGTCGATCCTGCGCTTTCGCCCATAACTACGATTTTGGTCGTATCGATTTTATATTCGGTCGCATGGTCAACAAGGTACTGAACAGCCGTCTTGCAATCGATAACGCCCTGCGGATATGTTGCTTCGCCAAGCGTATAGTTAAGGCTTGCGCATACAAATCCTTTATCGCGGAAATACCCATAAACATTTTTCATCATTGTTGCACTACCCATCTTGAATGCTCCGCCATGAATAGTTACAAGCAAAGGCAAAGCCGTTTCTGTCGTGGGAATAAAGACATCCATAGTCTGGTTGTCAGTACCGCCTGCAACATATTTTACGGCTTTTTTAATTTCGCCGCCCTTCCAATCATCTTCTCCGCCGATAGGACCGGGAATGCCGCCTTGCTGACCCGTGGGTTTAAACGTAAACGTTTTTTCTGACGTATTAAGCGTTACTTTGCAATCGCCCGTCTGCGGATCGATCATATCGGCAAAGAGTCCGGGGTGCACGTCGCTACCCATAGCCGTATTGCCGGTAAGACCTTTAATCTCCACTTCATTCTCATTACGAGTATAGGTTCCCGTAAAAGTATCGGTAAACATCGCGTTGCTTATTTTCATTGTTGCCGAATTGTTGTCGCCGAGCGTAAGCGTAAACGTATCCGTTCCCATTGCTCCGGTATGAGAATATGTAAAGACGTTGTCACCCTCAGGCAAGGGAGGAAGTTCGGAACTGTTCCCCGTAGGCTTGAACGTGAACGTTTTATTGTTCTTATTCAAGGTAACTTTGCAATCGCCCGTTTTTGCATCGATTATGTCATTCCATAATCCCGGCGTTTTTGAGTTTTTATTGTCGGGATTGTTCAGTCCTTTAACGGAAACATCGTTGCTCTCGGCTGTGTACGTTCCGAAATATGTATCGTTGATCGGTCCTGCCTTTATCGTCATTTGCGCGTCTTTTCCGTTTGAAAGAGTGAGCGTGAACACGTTTTCTCCCATATCGGTAACTACCGTCGCAGTATACGTTCCGTCAACGCCCTTGTCTTTGTCGTCGTTACAAGCGGTCAAAGCAAGTACGCCGACAATCATCGCCAATGTCATAACAATAGCAATCAGTTTGCCAAATACCTTTTTCATAGTTTTCCTCCTGAAAGAAATTTGATTTATATTGAAATTTATCAATACCGTGTGTCTTCAAGTCCGCAGAACGCATCTACGGGACTTTTGCCTTTGAACGGGCTTTCGCCCGCAAGTTTGGCTATCGCCGCCTCGATATTAACTTTTGTCGGCGAATACGCATTGACGTACACCTTTACGGCGGGTACGTCTTGTAAGTGATAGGGATTATAAACAGACAGGAATACGCTCGGTTCTTCGTTTATGTATCTCGGCGCGTCCATAGCGTGTTTGGGATTCCACGAAAGGCGTACCGTAGTTCTGTTGCTTTCCGTCGGTTCGTTTGCTATATATAAAGTAAGTCGTTGATTCGACAATTCTTTTACACCGTGCATATCATCGGATTCGCGAGAGTAAAGCGTTACTTTAAATCCACGCCCTTCAAGTTCTTTTGTCGCAACTGCCACTGCGCTGTTTCCGTCGCCCAAAGCATCTTTGCCCAAAAGAATAAGACGTATTTCGGGATAACGGTCAGACGTAACGGGCAATATGTTTCCGATATTCTTGACAAGAGTTACGGAATTATCCGCAAACTCCTCTACCTTTCTCTGCTTACCCGTAAGCACTACCGAAGTTTTATCGAAACAAACCTTTGCTTTTAACGCAAGGATACGGGTGACTGCATCGTCAAGCCTTTCTCGGCAGATTTCGCCGCTATTTATCGCATTAAGTATTATGCTGTAATCTTCCTCAAAATCGGTGTTAAAGACAATCATATCGATTCCTGCGTTGATCGTTGCAGGAAGCGCAAACCGTCTTTCCATAGGCATTGTGTAACCGCCCATAATTGTTGCATCGGTAGTAATAACGCCGTTGAAACCGTATTTTTCTCTTAATACTCCCGTTATTAAATTCTTGGATAACGACGCGGGCAGACAGTCTTTGTATTCGAGCGTGGGGCAAATATCTTGCTCTACGGCAGGTTGCTTGATATGCCCCACCATTATACTCATAAGTCCGCCGTCGATTAGGTTCTTATAAATCGCGCCGTATGTCGCATACCATTTTTTAGCGGTAAGAGAATTGATTGTAGGATGCAGGTGCTGATCGCGGAAATCCACGCCGTCGCCGGGGAAGTGTTTTGCACAAGCCGCAACGCCGTACTTTTGAACGGTATCGACGTATGCTTTCGTCATTTTTTTTACTCTTGCGGGATTGCTGCCGAACGTGCGGACGTTGGTTATGGGATTGCGGAAATTATAGTCAATATCGCACACGGGCGAGAACGTCCAATTCACACCGCAACTGCGACCTTCCGCCGCGCAAAATTTTCCGAAAGTTTTGGCGTAAGCCGTATTGTCGGTTGCCGCAACCTGCATCTGCGTTCCGTAAAAAGTTCCGTCGGATATTGCGCCTATGCCGCCTTCTTCAAGATTTGCGGCTTTAAGAAGCGGTAGTTTGATTCCGCTTTCGGCTTCCGCATATTTTTGGTTTATAACGACGCAGGGTTCGGGACGAAAAAGTATGCCGCCGATACAGTATTCGTGCGTGAGTTTATAGAGTGTTTCTTTATCGAATATCGTGCCGAGAACACAAAATAGCTGTCCCGCTTTCTCTTTATCGGTAAGGCTGTTAAGTTTTTCATACACCCATTTTTCCTGTTCTTCCGAAAGGTTAAAGGGGGCTTTTTTAACGTCAATCATTTTTCTTTGCCTTTTGCACTCCTACTTCACAATGCGGTTCGGAAAGCGAACATCCTCTGCCGCAACCGTCGCAGGTATTTTCGCCGGCTATTCTTTCTTCGCCTTCGTGGTGTCCGTGCGGATGTCCGTTATGACCGTGCATACCGTGATGTCCGTGTCCGTGCGGACCATGCGGACCGCGATGCCCGTTTTCTTTCATATACTTCTCCGAAAACACTTTATCCAGAAAGTCTATGCAAGCGTCGCTTACCCATTTTTCGTGATACCACGGATGTCCGTGATGAAGTTTTCCTTTTTCAACGTGAAGCTCTATCCTATCGTCGCCCGCAACCTTGCGGATTGTTTCTGCAAGTTCGATTGACTGTTCTACGGGTACGACCTGATCTATCTCTCCGTGAAAAATACAGAATGGGGGAACATGACGATTAACGTAAGTCGTTGCCGCCGAAAGTCTGCAAAGTTCGGGGACTGTCGTTATCTGCGCACCCAAAAATCTCGATTCGGGCGAAATCGCTTCGTTATGATCCGGTATTCCCGCACCGCTTGCCTTTAACTCATCGTCCATTTTCAAGAAGTTTGCTGTCGGACCGCACCAATCGATTACGGCATTTACTTCGGAAGAATATTCGCCATAACCCATACTTTTATCCTCAAAGGCGGGATTAAAAGACGTTACGGCTATAAACGCGGCAAGCCAACCGCCCGATGACGGACCCCAAACAGCTATTTTGTTCGAATCTATTCCGAGTTCATTCGCATTTGCGCGCAAATATCTGATTACCGTTTTGCCGTCGTACACCATAGCAGGGAATCTTGCTTCTCCGCTCAACCGATAGTCCACGCTTACAACGACGTATCCTCTCGAAGTTGCACGAAGCATAGGCTCTAACGCATCGTCGCGCTTTGTGCCTTTCATAAAGGCGCCGCCGTGAAAATAAACGATTACGGGATACGGCTTATCCGATTTTGCATTTGGAAAATAAATGTCCATTTTTTGAGAATGCGACTGATTGCAATATGCTACGTCAATCATTTTCCTGTCGATTGCATCCGTCAGCTTCTCGTCAATAAGCGGTATTACAAAATCAAAATCTTCCATAATAATCCCTTATAAGTTTTCTTTTATGAACGCCCAAACGATTTCCATATTCTCGTCGGACTCGAACATCTTATCCTCGTGGTCTGCCCCTTCAAGAGCGTGAAACTGCGCCTTGCCCTTGCCGAGCTTCTTTTCTATTTCTTCGTACAGAATTACCGACTGTGCATAGGGCACAAGTTTATCAACCGTGCCGTGTTCGATGAGAATAGGACACATCCTTTCGCTTATATAACTCATAGGATTTGCCTTTGCGATAAAATCTTTATCGACCTGACCGAGCGGCTTGCCCATATAGTTGGACTCTGCCGAATAATCCTCACCGTGATCGGTAAACGATACGCCGTTGGCAAGCGCCTGTTCGTCCATTCTTGCAAAGTCCGTCGGGCCGAACCAATCTATCGCCGCTTTAATGCAAGGACAATGCTTATAAGTCTTGCCTTCTTCGCCCAAGAACTCTCCGTTGGGAACGTTCATTGCAAGCATGGCCGAAAGATTGCCGCCTGCGCTTCCGCCGATTGTAGCGATTCTGTCGGGAATAATGCTGTATTTTGCCGCATTCTCTTTCAAGAAACGTATTGCGTTTCTGCAATCGAGTACTGCGGCGGGGAAAATTGCCTCATCGCTTAAACGATAGTTGATCGACGCGAACGCATACCCTTTCTGAATAGCGTCCAAAAGTTTTTTAACGTGTCCGTCGCGCTTATCGCCTACCGCAAATCCGCCGCCGTGAATATGTATAAACAGCGGGAACGGACCCTCGCCCTCGTCGGGAAGAAATATATCCATAGTCTGCGCAGGTGATTCGTCGCCGTATTTCACGTCGAGAAAACTGCGTTTTACAAAACTTACGTCTACAAGCGGCGGCATTGCGTCGGCAGGAGGTTTTCCTCCGCTGAATTTGAAGCCGGGCGCACCCATAGGCGGCTTTCCGCCAAAAGGCGGTTTGCCCATCGGGGGTTTTCCGTCAAACGGGGGGTTTCCTTTCATCTTATCGAAATCCATAATTATTATCTCCTTTATGCTATTGTTTTGTTGTAGCTACCACTTCCTGTGTAGCGGTTTCCTGCATCGGTCCTCCCGTTTTCGTTAAATCCTGCGGGGGCAGCATATCTTTTTTAATACGCACTTTTGCGTGGGGTCTGTTCTTGAATATATCGAACGCAACGGCGGCAAGCAAAATAGCACCCTTTACAACGTTTTGAGCGTCCGAGTCTATAAGTGCCATTTGCATACCGTTGCCGATAATCTGCATAATCAGAATACCGACGACCATTCCCATTACGTTACCCTTACCGCCCATCATTGAAATACCGCCGATAATCGCCGCCGTAAGGCAAGTAAATTCATATCCGTTTGCCGTCGTTGTATCCGCATATCCTTGTACCGACATAACAACGCAGCCCGCAAGCGCAAAAAACGCACCGCATATTGCGTAACAAAGCCACGTTACCGCATCCACCTTAATACCTGCCAGACGCGCACATTCTTTGTTTCCGCCGACGGCAAGAACGTTTCGACCGAAATGCATTTTGTTAAGCACGAACCAAACACCGATTATACAAACGATTCCGATCCAAAAGCTAACGGGTAAGTTCAAAAATCTCGCCGTATTAAGCCATTGATCTTCAACCGCTATGTTGTGTTTACCCTTGCCCGCAATAACGGAAACCAAGCCGCTGAATACCATTTGCGTAGCAAGCGTGATAATAAGGGGAAAAACCTTAAGTTTTGCGGCAAGCACACCGTTTAAGGAACCGAGAATAAAACCTATAACGATACAGATGACGACGGCTATTCCGGACGGGACGCCGGCGTTTATCATCATTGCGCCGCAACAAGCACTTGTAGCGGCAATATATCCAACCGACAAATCGATGCCGCCCGTCATCATAACGAAGATAATACCCATACCTGCGATAAGATACGGCGCTGTACTGCGCAACAAGTTCATAATGTTTCTTCCGCTTGCAAACGTAGGATTAAGGCAAGTAAAGAAGATAAACAGAACGACAAAAATTATGTATGCCGTGCCTTCTCTATAAGCGTGGATACCCGCTTTTTTGAGCGTTCCTCCGAGCGGCAATTTACCGTTTTCGTCTTTCACGAACTGTCTTTTTACGTTCGCACCGAACTCGGTAAATTTGTTTTTGATATTATCAAATAGCTTCACGATGCAACTTCCTCCTCATCAAGTTTAAGACCCGAAGCAAGCGTTAAAATATTTTCTTGCGTGAACTTGTCTTTGGTTATTTCTCCTCCGACCTGCCCTTCGTAAAGAACGATTATTCTGTCGGAAACGCCCAAGATTTCTTCCATATCGGACGAAATCATAATGATTGATTTACCTGCGGCTGTCATATCGTTCATAAGCTGATATATCTCGTATTTTGCCCCGACGTCTATTCCTTTCGTGGGTTCGTCGAAAAAAACAATATCCATATCTGCCGCCATTGTTTTAGCAACGATAACTTTTTGCTGATTGCCGCCCGAAAGATTACCTACGCTTTGCTGAATAGTAGGGACTTTAATTCTTAATGCCTCTTTGTATTTCTCGGCTATCGCTTTACGCTTTCTGCTGCTTATGATACCGAACTTCATATAGTCCTTATCACATAACAGAGTTGTATTGAACAAAACCGAATTATGAATAATACAACCGTCTTTCTTCCTATCTTCGGGTATTAGTCCGATACCGTTTTTGATAGCGTCGCTCGGCGAGTGAATTTTAACGGGTTTTCCGTTTATCTCAATCGTACCTTTTACGATTTTCTTACTACCGCAGATAAGCTCTGCCATTTCGGTACGTCCTGCACCGACAAGTCCCGCAATTCCGAGTATCTCGCCTTTATGCAGTTCAAAGCTGATATTCTCTACGCTGTTACCCGTGAGTCCTTCCACTTTGAGTACGACTTCCTCGCTCGGCTCGTTTGCTCTCGGTGGATGACTTGCGCCAAGCTCACGCCCTACCATTAAGGCAATAAGCTGTGCGCGGGAAGTTTCCGCTGTTTTTACGGTAGAAACATACTGTCCGTCGCGCAAAATACTTATTCTGTCGCTTACCGCAAACACTTCGTCAAGGCGGTGTGAGATATAAACTACCGTTACGCCTTTCGCTTTGAGCTTTTTAATAATATCAAACAGTAAATCTACTTCGTGGCTTGCAAGAGCCGCCGTAGGTTCGTCCATAATCATAATCTTTGCGTCGTTGGAAATTGCTTTGCAAATCTCTACGAGTTGCTGATTTGCCGACGACAAAGCCATTACGGGCATAGCGGGATTAAGTTCAAATCCGTATTCGTCAAACAGTTCCTGTGCCAATGCGCAGAGTTTCTTTTTCGAGAACAGCTTACTTTTGTGCGATCCAAAAAATATGTTTTCGGCAACAGACAGCGGCTGAATCAAATTTATATCCTGATAAATAGCCGCTATCCCGTTATCTCTTGCAAGTTTCGGTGTCATCTTCGCATATTCGTTGCCACCTACTTTAATCTTGCCGCCGTTCGGTGTTATCGCACCCGCAATAACTTTGATAAGCGTTGATTTGCCCGCGCCGTTCTCGCCCATTAAAGCGTGTACTTCGCCCGCCTCAAACTGTAAAGAAACTTCGTCAAGCGCAACGACACCCGGATATATCTTGGATATATTTTCAAGTTCGAGTATCATCTGCCGCCCCCTTATTTATTTTGCCATTTGATTTCTATATTCGTATCCTGCAAAGCCGTCAAGGGATTAAACGCACTAACGGGCGTACCCATAGGAACATTTATAGGTAAGCAAGCAAGTGTATCAGGAGTTTCTCCCTGCGCTTTTACCGTGTACCATACACCCAAAGGCTCGACGTTGTTTTTAACGTAGTCCGTTCCCGCTTCGCCTTCATATACTTTCTTACAAAGGTCAACTACCGATTTAGCCGCGTCTGCACCGCCGAACGATACAGCCCCTCTGAATATTGACTTGATACCCGTAACGGTCTGTCCCGACTGTGTGAACGTCTTACCTACGCCCGACGAAAGTGAACCGAGCAAACAAGCTGGCTCTTGCGTACCACTTACGCCTCCGCCGAAAATCGCGTATTCGTCCAGATTCGCCCCCGAAGTGTTCGCTACGATTTCATTGCTCATTGTAGGCGCGGCAAGAGAACCGTACAGCAAGAACAATCTTGCTTTGGGATACATTGCTTTAATACTCGGCATATATTCGCTCATCGTCTGATTGGGCGTCATTGCATATTCGTGAATTTGATTGCCGCCCGTAGAAAGCATTGAGCAATATGCGGGGTTATCTGCCGCTTCCGCTTCACTTGCAACTACGTTGCCATGCGCATCAAGCCATTGTCCCGCTTTATTTTTAAGTTTTGCGTTTTTAATCGTTCTGATTCCGTTGGAACGGTTGATATTATCTTCAAAATCGTTGTTATAGCAAATAACCGTATCAAACGACTTGCCCTGCATATTTTCTTCTGCCCAATTCTTACCGAGCATAGCAATATAGCTTCCGAGCAAATATTCATCGCTTACCGTAACCGCATCGTAGCAATCAACGCCTTGCGTCGTTGCTCCGCTGACTACGACTTTGATCCCCGCTCTACGCGCTTCGTTCAAAGGATTCTGCAACGCTTCCAAACTCACGGGCGACACGACAAGCATTTTTACACCCATAGTAATAAAATTGTTTACTTGATCCGTTTGCGTCGTGGAATTGCTGTTTGCGTTTTCCGAGCGAACCTTTTGGTTTGGAAACGCATCCTGCAAGGACTTTTCAATCGCTTCGTTCAACTCGTTTGACTGCGACATACAGAATGCGATATCTACCTTCCTGCCACTGCAAGCAGTCAATCCTATCACCGTCGAAAAACTGACGGTAAACATACAAATTGCCAACAATA
>ERZ1034998.1762-NODE-1762-length-12460-cov-2.955824_pt1 | contig 12460 bp, 8 predicted proteins | sample MGYA00520621_ERZ1034998 | MGnify/ENA primary metagenome ERZ1034998 (study PRJEB33766, sample SAMN09781748) | gut metagenome | biome: gut microbiome | host: Homo sapiens | place: Madagascar | study: EMG produced TPA metagenomics assembly of the PRJNA485056 data...
GAGATAAAATCTTCTTCATATAGTTTTCCTCCATATTAATTTATAGCTTATTTAATAAGTTCCGTCTCGGGGCTTGCGCCCCGGGAGGAACAAATTAACTAAACAGGAATTCTGGGTTTTGCTGAATTACTTCAGGACACCAGCAGCAACGTCCTGCAGGATCTTAGCAGCGTCAAGTGCGTTTACAGCGCCATCAGCGTTGTAGTCGCCAACCTTAACGTCGATTGTCTCGTTAGCAGCGATCTTGATGAGGATTGCTGCTGCATCGAGAGCATCAACCTTGCCGTCCTTGTTTACATCGCCAAGCTTTACATCAGGCTCGAGCTGAGACTTAACCTCAAGCTTCAGATCCTCGTAAGCGGTCTTCAGCTGGAAGTGAGAGTAGTTAACGTTGGGGTTACCGGAGTAATCCTTAACGCCCAGAACCTGGATCTTGGTGTCAGCCTTGTAATCGAAGGTGTAACCAGAAGGATCGTTGTTAGCGAATGTGAATACGCGGTTGAATTCCTGGAACATACGATCGGATGTGAATGCGTCGTTGTCAGTGAGCTTCTCCTCGGGGCCGCCGTTGAACTTAACGGTCAGGCTCTCAACAGTGGAGAGATAGTAGGAAGCATCAGCCAGCTTCTTAACCAGAGCGTCGGTAGCAGTCAGCTTGCCGTCGTCGATCATGGTCTTTACTTCGTTGATGTAATCGTAGATCTCACCGAAGCTGTACTTGAAGTTCTCATACTCAGTGGAGAGAGTATCATAGTAGCCCTTCAGAGTGTGGTATACTGCATCAGCGATGAAGCTGTCAGCACCAACCTCAACGGAAGTTACGTTATCCTTGTAGGTCTTGATCTTGTTAGCAGCCTTTACCCAGTCAAGAGCAGCCTGACGAGCGTCAACCAGCAGGTTGTGGTTGTATTCGAACAGAGCAGCGTCACCGGTCTTTTCAGCCAGATCGTATGCCTTTTCGATCAGGTCCTCAACGTCCTTCTTGGTGTGGTTGCATGTAGAAGAATCGTACTTATCAGACAGAGCGTACTTCAGGTTTCTGTAAACCAGTGTCCACTCAGTGGAAGAACCCTTCAGGGTCTTGTTGTCCAGAGCGCTGATAGTATCGAGAGCCAGAGTCTTGTCGTTGCCAGCAACGATGATGCCGGAAGCAGCGTAATCGTCATCGGTCTTAGCGTCGAGGTAGTTCTCAGCAACTGCGAATGCGTTGTCGAGAGTTACATAGGTGCGTACAGTGTCGCCAGAGGAGTTAACGATGATACCGTCATCGTCCCATGTAGCAGACTGAACGTGCTTCTTATCGGTCTCGCCAGCCATCTCAACAGTGCCGTTCTTGCCATGGTTGTCAAGGTCAGAAGGCTTGAGATTTGCAGCAACGTTAGCAGTTGTTACATCTACATAAGAGGTCAGGTCAACAGTTGTGCCTGCGTTTACAAGCTTGAAGCTTGCTGCACCAGCGAAGCCGGACATAGCGGGCTCTACAGATACCTTAGCGCCTGCAGCTGTTACAACGGTATCCCATGTACCATCGATGCAGTAGCCCCAATCCTCTTCGCGAACCAGAGTACCAGCGTCAACAGTCTTTATTACCTCACCAGTTTTTTGGTCCTTAACTACGCCAGCCTCATTTGTGTAGTACATCTTCTTGCCAGCAGCAGTACCAGTGGAGCTGTTAGCTGTAGAAAGGAGCTGTGCCTCGGTCTTGGAGTCGTTCAGGGATACACCCAGAGCAAATCCGTCAGCGTCGAGAGCGATGTAGAACTTCTTGTCAGACTTGATAGTCAGCTCAGCGGAGTTCAGCTTGGAACCACCAGTTATATACCAGATATCGGAATCAGTGGAAGCAAGAGCAGCCTTCTTCTTATCGATTGTGTAAGAGTAGTTGTCACCGATCTTGTTGTGAATGTTGGTCTTGCCAACCTTCTTAACGATCTCTGCGTACAGATCTACAGCAGCAGTGGTGTTGTAATCATATACCAGTCTGCCGTGATAGGTGTTCATCAGGGTCTTAACGTTAGCCTTTGTAGCTCTGTTTGTATCGTCAGCAGTGAAGCCGTTGAGAACCTTTGTAGCCAGAACGCAGTCGTTGTAAGCGTCAACGATATCGGTCTGAGTTGTGGTGTTGAGCTCCTTGATCTGGTCGAGGATCTCATACTTAGCGTTGATAGTGGTGTTAGCAGAAGCAACGTAGTTGTAGATCAGACCATAAGCAACGTTCATGCCATCGAACTGCCAGCCGGAGTTCTTGATCTCGCCTCTTCTCCAGGAATCATAAGCGAATTCCTTCTGGAGAGCGGTCTCGTATGCCTTCAGAGCGGTTCTGAAGTCCTTCTTTGTTACAGCAGTCAGAGCAGACAGCTTGCTGTGAGCGTCCTCAAGTACTTCATAAGCATCAGTGATGATTCTGGAGTCGGAAGAGGAAGCAACTGCCTCAGCGTCCTCGAATGCAGCTTCGAAGGTGGAGAAAGACTCAGGGCTCCATCTGTTGTCGCCGAGCTCATCGTTCAGGATGTTGTTGGTGTCGTAATCCTTCTGATACTTCTTGATGAGATCCTTCAGCTGATCAGCGGTATACTTGTGCTTGAGCAGCTCAGTGTATACGGACTCGATCATGGAGTATGCTACAGTGTAGTCGATAGTTGTAGCGCTGCTGTCAGCGAGAACGTTATCTGCATACTCGAGAGCATCCAGGAAGTCCTCACCTGCGAGAGAGCCGTAGTCATAGATCTCGTTCTCACGGAACTTGTCAAAGCTCTTTACATAAGATGCGAGGTCGTCACGTGTCTTTACGTTTGCGGTAGCTACTGCGGTATCTTCTGCGCTAGCTACAGCTGCGATAGAGCCGATAGCCATTACAGAAGCCATAGCAGAAGCAAGAATTCTTCTTCTTAACATAATAGTCCTCCTAATGTTGTTTTTTATAACATCTCTGAGTTATCGGGCACTCGGATGTAATAAACGTTTTTGTCGTTCGTGACAGTAGTCAACCAGAATCCAGAAAAAGTTTCAAAATATTTTGAATTTTTTTATTTTTCCTGATTGCACTACGGTAGTCACGGACGAACCCAGAAAAGTTTCAGCATTTTCAAAAAAAATTCTGAAACTCCCGGATTTTTTTGTCAATGTATTGACGGGGCTGAATTACTTTCTCTTCTTGGAGAGAACAACAGCGCCTGCAGCTACGATAGCTACGCCTGCAACAGCAGCTACGCCCTCAACGCCGGTGTCAGGAGAGCCCTTGCTGTCAGAAGCGGTAGTGGAACCAACGCCTGTAGCGTCTGCAGCGTCATCAGCGGGAGCTGCAGTGTCGTCAGCAGCGGGAGCAGAAGTGCCGCCCAGTGTCAGGTTGCCCTTAGCGTCGAATGTAGCGAGTACATTGCCGTTGGAGTCGGACAGCTCGGTCTTTACAACTTCGATGTCGGACATTGTGAAGCTCCAAGCCTGCATGAAGATTCTGTAGAGCTTGAGGGTGCCGATGTCGCCGTTAGCAACAGGGTTGATAACGTCAGCTTCGATCTTGTAGGTGTAGTCGCCAACCTTGGTGGAAACGATGCCCCTAGCAGCGTCAGCAGTCTCGAGACCGAGATCCTCATCAACTACGCCCCAGAATTCGCCAGCGGAAGCCCAGTTGTACTTGTTGTACAGGTCAGCGTCGTCAGCGGTCAGGTCAGAGTGTGCGGAAACTACGATAGCGCCGCCGCCCATGCCGTCCCACCAGTCGCGGTTGTCAGCGTCGTCGATAACGTCGAATGTGAATGCAACGTGTGTGATAGCGGAGAGATCCAGGCCATCGATTGTGATAGCAGGAACGCCGTCCTTGTTGTCGCCGTCGGAATATACACAGATGCCATAGTTGCCTGTGCCGTCAGAGAGCAGGTAAGGTGCACCATCAGTGATTGCGCGGAAATCAGCGCTTGCGCTTACTGCAACAGCGGATACAGCTACAACAGCAGCTGCTGCAGCGGAAAGAATCTTTGCGATTTTCATGATAAAAATCCTCCTTAATAGTTTCGCCCGTCCGGAAATATCGTCCTCCGTCGGGGAGTTACCTTTACAAGGCATAAATGTGCATCGGGACACAGATATCCTTGTATTACACTATAACATTTTCGGGGGTGTTTCGTCAATGTGCAATTTGTATAAATCTTTCCGTTCTGTTTTATTCACAATTGTTAACGATTTGTAACCGCTTAAACTTAAAGCGTCGAATTCCTTTTGTTTATGCGGTCTTAATCCAGTTGCCTAATTTACCTAACATCAATTTCCCGCGATGTCGGAAAAATTTTTTTGCTTCTTTTCGTGTGTATTATTTGCCCGCTGATGTTTTGTATTCCTCTTTGGATACAAAATTCCCCGTTAATTTTATGCAACTTAACCAAATTTTCATTTCTCTCTTGAATTTCCGTCCCCGTTGTGTTATACTATTTAATGTCTCCAAACGCCTCTTTAGTTAAATGGATATAACAGCCCCCTCCTAAGGGGCAGTTGTAGGTTCGATTCCTACAAGGGGTGCCAGCGTTTTGCCGCAATATGCATTGCGGCAAAACATCCGATTTTTCTCAGCCGTCCCGGAGTGGGACGGCTGTTTTTGCTTTATTTATCAAATGGCACACAACCACTAGATTGACCGCAAAAAACGAAAAATCTCATGCGCCCGCTGCGAATTCGCGTGGCTCTTTTTCATAGGTTGACCTGCATTCGTACTTATACACGTGAAATGCGCACGACTTCAGATACAAAAGCACCAGTCCTCGGACGGGTGCTTATCATTATCATGCCTTTTCTTTTATGACCACTTTGAATTCCCCTGCCGAAGAGGAATACACGCGCTTCGCCTTTGCCCTCCTGACCTTGAGCATTTCCGGTGAATTTTTCGCCTGCTCCACCGTCTCGCCGGGTCTGATGTCGCGGAACAGCTTCTTCCGGGAATTTTCCGGATCGTGCTGCTTCTCGGCGGAATTTTCGGTGCGTTTCCCGCGCTGGCGTTCTTCTGCCTGCTTCACGCGCTTTTCGCCTACTGCTTTCTCGTGCTCTGTCGGCAGCGAATGATACTCCCCGCTCCTGACGAATTCATTGGTGGACGACTGTATCCCGTTCAGCCGGTCGGAAGCTTCGGCGCTGCCTGCTTTTATTGCGCTCATTGTTCCAGCCGTATGCGATAATTTCATGCGGTGTACTTCCTCACGGGTGCGGCAGCGCTTCAGATCCCTGCGGTAAGACTTCTTCGCAGCCTCGGCCGCAATAAGCCGCTCATACAACGCGGGGTTCTTTGATTTCAGATACTCGCGTTCCGTCTTAGTCAGACTGCCGCCGCTGTAATACTTCGTCTGTATTCCTGAAAGCTTCTGGTCGCCGGTGTTCCACCATGTGATATCCTGCTTGTCTGAGGACTTCGCGAGTTCCTCCTGCTGCTTTACCCAGTCTGCCGCAGCGGACGGCTTTTTTTCTTCCGTGCTGCCCTGGCTCCGCTGCTCTGCCTGGCGTCGGCTGTCAAGCGCCCTGACATAGCCCGATACTGTACCTATGCCCGCAAAATCCACAATGACCCCTCCTTTTTCAACGCTTTTACTATTATATCGGCAGGAACTATGAAAACTTTATTATAACAAATATAAAAAAGCGGAGCCGCTGCCAGCTCCGCTTTTGTTTGATATGTTCAGCCTATCCCGTGTTCATCCCATTCTTTTGCCACGAATTCAGCGACAGAAGAAAGCGCAATTCTCTGGGAATAAACAGCGGGGTTCTTTGAAGTGCTTGTCACCACGCTGGCGGATATATTCTGTGAACCGGTGAGCGCAAGTCCGTCAAGCTCCTGGTTACGGCGCGAGAACGCGATTCTGCTGCTGCCGTCAAGCCTGATGTCATACCGGAAGCCGTACAATGCCTGCATGCAGCCCTTTTCGGTATCCTCCAGCATTGCGCAGGTGAACATCTCCCCCGGCGCATAGATTGGGTCGCCTTTTTGCTGTATCTCCGGTGAACCCATCGTCATCTCAAGCGTCACGGTTTTGTCCAGTTTCTCTCCGGTGATGAGATTTTCGACGATCTGTACCTCATATACCGTTCTGTCGCCGGAAGAACCTACGTATTTTCTCGCTTCCTTCCCCGTGAGTACGCGAACCATGCTGCACAGCACAAACTGCGCCTTTGAGCCGTAATGCGCCTCCGCGTCCTTCGCATTGTTCAGCAGATCATCATAAGAAGAATACCCGAACACAGGGTTCATGTCAAGGCTCTGGAACACATCGTCGTAATAAGCCTCGCCATCGGCAGGGACGTTCTCACTGAGCAGACTGTCCTCACCGGAGGGCGCTTCGTCTGCAATGAGCGTTCCCGCGTACTTGTCGAACCGCCATACTGTGTTCTGGCTGTCGCCGAATACCAGCGCGATCTTACCGTCGCGCATTTCCATCGCGATATCGTCAGAGGGTAACTCGTGCATTTCAAAGAACGCATTATTAACGACCGTTCTGCGTTCACCGCTTTCAACGCCGTAGATCTGGCAGCCCTGCTCCGTATTCATCATTACATAGACCGTTTCACCGTCCTCAATGCCTGCTATGAATGTTCCCTCAAGCACACAACGGTATTTTTTCTCTGCAGCGTCGTAATAGTACAGTTGATTTTTTGGGTACGATACATCGGATTTTATGTACGGCAGGGTAACAAGAATGCAGTTGCTGCCGCCGTCAGGCTGTTTGCCCAATGGACCTCCCGGTCCGCCGTCAAAGCTTCCAAAATCATAGTCGGTGCGCTGTTCGCTGCCGTCTTTGGTTATAGTGAACCCACCGTCGTCCAGCGTGAACTGCGTTTCACCGGAAGTATTAGAAGCAACTGCGACAAACTCAGTGGTATACCGGTTGCAGACATAAAGCAGTTTCGTGCCGCCGTCTGTCGTCACTGCCATTATGTACTTCTGGTCAGGCGAAAGGAAGAACTGCTCCACCTCATCGCCCGCAATAAACGGGCTTTGAAGTACCAGGTCGCCAGAGCCCACGCTGTAGCACGACAGGAACATTCCCAGGGCGTCAGGTCCACGCCCGATGACATACAGCTTATCATCTATCTGGAGATAGCGCGAGCATTCGTAGGAGCTTACCCGGTAATACTCGTCGGTCGCTATATCGTTTGTAAAAAGGTCGGAGCCGGAGGAGATCAACGCAATGGTGCAGTCTGTATTCCATTCAAAGCGCTCTTCGCGGCAGGAGCCGGAATTTGCCGGTGAAATAACGCCCTGCATCATCATCGCGTCGATGGGCGTGCGTTCCTGCCAGCTTTCCTGCCAGGAACCGTTCTGGTATTCCGCGGTGAGGATAAAGTACCGCGCGGCATAGGCTGAACTCTCATCGTCCGCGGTAAAGCGGAATGCCGCAACTATCCTGGTATCCGTGTGGTCGATGAGCCATACGTCGCCCATTCCGTAATAATAGGGAGGTTCCGCGCCGCCAGCGCCCTTGAGCAGACTGCGGGTGTAGCTGGTCCCGTCCATCTCAATGCTCTCACCGCAGTTGTACCACTTGTTGAACTCCGACGCCCAGTTTTCCCCGTGGTCGGCGCAGAGTTTTTCCTTGCCCAGCCAGGAAATTTTGCCGACGTAGTTTTCAACGGGCTGCCTGCCGCTTATCTGCTGAGCGGAAGCGTAAAAGCTGCCGTCGTTGTTCGGGTCGGAGAACGACCAGTCACCCTTTCCCTGCCTGAGATAGCGCTCGGAATAATCTGCCCTTGAAAGCGAAGCGTCGCTGCCGAAATCAAACCTGTACATATGCTCCTGGTCGTCTTTCGGCACCCAGTACATGCTGTCGCCACCGTTTCTGTTGGAAGCGCGCATATACCAGCCCTGGTCGTCCTCAAAGAAGCCCGCGCAGTACACGTCGGGGACTTCCTCATCGTCGCAGCCGTGGACGTTTCCGAAGATGTCTTCCCGAGCGTCCATGCTGATAAGCTTGTTGTTCTCGTCGAACCAGTAATAGCAGAACGGCTCCACAAGCCCGAAATCAAGCGTGAAACTGCCGTACAGGTCAGGCAGCGGCTCTTCGTTGAAAGAACCCGCCTCGCCGATAAGCTCCTCCAGTGCAGAAGCAAGTTCCCCCTGCTCATAGATCCCGTAATAAGAAACCGGATCGTCGGTGACTGTGGTTATACGGCTGATATCGCCATACTGGTAATCAGCCGCTTTGTCCGCGAGGTCCTGCCAGTACCAGTGGCGCTGCGCCGCAAAATCACGCCCATTTACGGTGAAGCACTCAAACAGCAGTTCATCTGGAAGCGCAAGGGATATCACGCCATCTTTCTCAGCGGCGACCGCAATAAGCTCATCGCCAACGGCAAGGGACGGCTCACCTGTTACCTGTTCAGAATGCGTGCTCCTCAGTTCGAAAGAAATCTTATGCCCGGAAAATGCGATTTTCCTGCCCGAAAGGAACTCCGTGATTTCTGCGCCGTATTCGGTGAAGCCCTCTTCGTCGTGCGAAACCTCGGAGGTGACCCTGATACGCACCACTGAAGACGGCTTTTCCCAGCGCAGCTGCCGGATAAACGTAACGCCTGCCTCGTGGGTCTCTGCGCCTGCGATGAGCGAATGCTCATACTCGTCATAACACCCCGCATTCTCATATGCGGGAATGTCGTCTGCGCTCTCAAAGCGTATTTCCTCAGTTTCGGCGTCAACGGGCGGGTCGGAAACGGGCAGCCCGTTTATCAGGTACCTTCCACCGAGCACTAAAAGCACCGCAGCTGCCGCAGCGGAAAGAGAAACAGCGACTGTCCTTATGGCAGAGTGCTTCTTTCTGCCGAGCCGGTATTCTCTGGGAGAATCTGTCGGGAGTGCAGATACGGAAGATGGGTCGGAGTTTTCGTAAAGCTTTTTAAGCCTTGCTTCGATTTCTGCGACGTGCTCTTCCGGCATGGACATGGAATCGTATGTATTCATAAGTTCCTGCTTTGTCATATCTCTCCCTCCTTTAATGCAAGTTTAAGCAGCTTCCGCGCCTGCGCAAGCCGTCGGTACACGTTGTTTTCGCTTATCCCCACAGTCGCCGCGATATCGTTGACCGGAATATCCTCGTAGTAGTAAAGGTATGTCACGGTTTTCAGCTTATCCGGCAGACCAAACACCATTTCTCTCAGCTCATGGCTGTGCTCGTTTATGTCGGCGGAACGCTCGGGGAGCAGCTCCAGCGGCACATTTCTCTTCATTCGCGCGGATTTAACCACGTTAAGCGCCTTGTGCTCGGCTGAAATGATAAGCCATGCCTTGAGATGGGCGTCGTCGTTGAACTCTGCCTTTCTTATCATCGCGGTGAAGCAGTCTGCCGCGATGTCCTCGGCTTCCTCGGGTATCCGTACTATTCCAAGTGCTATCCGATACACTGTCTGAATATGTTCCCGGTAAAACTGAGGGAAATTGTCGCTAGTGATTATCAGCACATCAGTGACCTCCTTGTCCGTAATGGCAACACCTCAGAATACGCTGTAACGCGTGAGTATGCTCGTTTGAACGGGTATGTTTTTTATCCAGCGCTTCCCTTACGATTGTCTGCGGTATTGTCCTTTACACATAAAGCAAACCAGAACAAGTTTTTTTGCATTGCAAATAAATAAATTTCATATTATATCGTCATTATTCTGAAAAACTTGACAGGGGATACTATATTAATATACCCGCAGTCACGTGGCTGCGGGTATAGTTATTTACTTAAGCTGGAACGTCTGCCCGCATACTGTGACCGATGTGATTTCTGCGGGATCGACCGGTTCTGCAAACAGGCTTATTTCTCCCTGACCGCTCTCGTCAATCCAGCCGGAACCCTCGCCGCTGACGGTTTCCAGGGTCCTGTCGCCGGATTTAATAGTCACGTCGATGCAGTAGGCGTCGCCCTTGACAAATGTGGAGGTGTCCGCTTCGACGTAAACGCGCCATGACAGCGGAGTTGCGCTGAAATACTTCACCGTGGCAGGAAGTTCTTCACCGTAATAAAGCCGGTTGCCCTCGTCTGCGGCAAGGTCTATGGGCTGGTCTATCTCCCATGTGGTGGTTTCAAATATCGGGAAGTCTATCGGTATCTCCACATGCAGCCCGTCCCCGCCGAACAGGAGTTCCTCCTTGTCCTGATACGGCACATCGTCCTTTTCAGACTTGCCGGGAATGAACCTTCTTATGCTCATGAAATCCAGCGCAAGCGTTTTGCCAGCCCATGTATATTCGCTGAACATATGGGGTCTTACGCTGCAATGCAGTACGTTCCCCTCCTGGGAGATAACTTCCTCGCCTATTCCGCTTACCATTCCGAGTTCCGGCTGTTCGTCAAGGGATTTATCAACGGCTTCTGCAAGGGTGCATATCTCCCATGAAGTCCACCCTGCCTTAGCGGAATAGTCGAAATCATCGTCGAACACGATGTCAAACAGCACATACGCCATGTAATCGTCCGCGCAGACGCCCTTTATATTCAGCTTGAAATCGTCGAAAGAATACCAGAGGTCGAGTTCCTTTCCGCCGGAAAGATAATCGAACTGGTTTTCAGCGGCGGCTTCCACGCTTTCGCGGACGGGCTCCTGTGCGGCTTCCTGCCGGGCTTCATCGGTGGAATACGCATGCACGCTGTGATTGCCGTTGTTATTCGCGACTGTCTGGTTCACCTGGCTGAACGCGCTGTTGAAGTTCCACCCGGTGGCAGCGCCAACGCTGACTGTAGCCGCAGCCAGCACCGCGGCAGCCGCAGCCGCCGTCACAAACACGCGGTTTGAGCGCGGCTTTCTGGTTTCGTTCTTTTTCATATTTTCTGCCCTTTCAATAACGTTTCTGATGATAGTTCCGTTGTCTGTCGGGGGAGTTATCTCAGAGAAGCTTTCCCTGAGCCTTTTTTCAATACTCATCATAGCCCTCCTTTATAAGAAGCTGTTTTAACTGCTGCCGTGCCCTTGCCAGCCTTGTGGTGACTGCGGTGGGCTTTTCTCCGAGTACCTCGGATATCTGCTTTACGGGCATATCCTCGTAATAGAACATATACAGCGCCACGCGGTATTTGGGTCTGAGCTTCATTATCACCGGCAGTATGCTGTCGGGCTTGCCGGGGGCTGCGGGTATCTCCCCTGCCTCGTCCAGCGGGACTGTCGTGCGGTACCTTGCCGACCGCAGCAGGTTCCTGCATCGGTTGACTGCCACCCTTATCAGCCACGCCTTTATGTGCTCGTCCCCGGTGAATTCCGTATCCGACGTGTAGAGCGCAAGGAACGCGTCCTGCGTTATATCGTCGGCGTCAGCCCGGTTGCGCAGGCAGCAGTACGCCGCCCTGTACACCGTGCCGCTGAATTTCTCCACCAGCCGGGTCAGTTCCTTTTCGTCCATGTTACTCCTCCGTCTTGAAAGGCCTTTCATATATAATACACCCGGGAAGCAGAGTTTGTCACATTTTTATAAGGTAACCTCTAAAATATTACAGGGCGAAAGTTTAACTCTCGCCCTGTGTATTTTATGGAAAATCCTTTAAGATATTATCCGCGAAGCGGATACAATAATTCCGAATTCCGAATTAAAATCAACCCTGCCCGTCATCCTTGAAGTACTTCTTCACGAAGTCCTCCAGCAGGTCTACCGAGCCGTCGATGCCGAGCGCGGAACTGTCGAGGCATATCTCGAAGTTCTCAGCAGTGCCCCAGCGCTTGTCGGTGTAGTAGTTGTAGTAGGACATGCGCTGCTTATCCATGCGTTCAACGTACTTTGGCGCATGCTTTTCAGCGATGCCGTACGCGTTGATGGCGCGCTTTATTCTGTCCTCCAGCGGAGCGGTGATGTAGATGTTGAGCACGTTCTTGAAATCGCGCAGGGCGTAGTCGGCGCATCTGCCGATGATAACGCAGGACTCCTGCGTCGCTATCTTCTGGATAGCGTTGAGCTGCGCGAAGAACAGCGCGTCGTCAAAAGGCACCCCACCCTGACCGTATGTGGTGGAAAGCAGGTACAGGAAACTGTTGGTGCGGCGCTCGTCGCTTTCCTCAAAGTGGGTCTTGTGGATACCGCTGTCCTTTGCAGCCACGTCAAGCAGCTTGTTATCAAAGAATTCAACGCCCAGCCGCTTTGCAAGCTTTTCGCCTATTTCACGTCCGCCGCTGCCATATTGTCTGGTTATTGTGATTATACGTTTTGCCATGATGGATCGCCTCCTGTGATAGCACCTTTGTGCTTCTTTTGTTACAGTATATCACGTTTTTCCGGATTTGTCCACCACTTTTCACAAGTTTTTCTTGCGTACAGTGGAATTTTTGTGTACATTCACAACAAACGGCGCCTGGTTTTATCTGTTATCACAATATCAGCGTATTCAGCGCTTCCCGAGTATTATGTCACGAAGTTCCCCGGCGTTATGCGCAAAGAATGTCGGCTTCTTGGCCGCGAGTTCCTCATAGCCGCGGAAGCCCCACAGCGCGCCGCAAACCGCGATCCCCGCGTTGTGCCCCGTCA